>Ga0315904_10004493_pt1 | contig 19877 bp, 38 predicted proteins | sample LakEriMetagenome_6_FD_203529 | JGI IMG/M metagenome (GOLD analysis project Ga0315904, IMG submission 203529) | Freshwater fungal communities from buoy surface, Lake Erie, Ohio, United States - Buoy 12 MA120 | ecosystem: Environmental > Aquatic > Freshwater > Lake | place: USA: Lake Erie, Ohio...
ATATCCTACAGATTGTTCTTCAATTACTTTTTTAACTAAACGAATCAAATCGTTTTCTGTTAATCTTACTATTTTTTTCATTTAAAACTATTTTATAATAAATACCCAAAAAAAAGTCAATTTTTCAAGAAAATTTCCGGAAAAATTTCAGTCACGGCATTGACCCCCCTGTTTAGACCCCCCTAAAACCCATATATAAGGGGGGATACGGGGAGGGGGGACCCCCCACCCCTCGGTATAGGGGGGTATGGTAGGGGGTTCGCCACAAAACATTCTCCCGTGATCCTGATCCCTGATCCTCACCACAAACCCTTCACAAAACTTTAACAAATAAAATATAGTATAATCAAAATACTTTTATATCTTTGTGTCTCACAAATAAAAACCTATACCATGTACACTCAAGACCAAATCAAGACCAACATCTCCACCAACACCTCTTGGACAATCCGTACTCTTGAAGTTCTTTATGGTCGTCAGACTACTGACGAACAAGAGACCAAACTGACCCGTCACCAAAATGGTCGTGGGTTCAATGGTCGTGATTCCGAAATTCTCACCTCATTCTATAACCAAGTCCAAAAGAGGAAACAATGGGGTAACCCTCAACTCCTTTCTGACAAACAATTGACCATCTGTCAGAAACTCCTCCCGAAGTATTGGAAACAAGTTTTGGAGGAAATCAACCTCAAACAAGGGAACCAATAGGTTCCTTTTTTTATGTCCTTAAATCGTCTCTAATGACCCCACAGACGTGGGGTTTTTTATTGGGTACAAGTGGAACATTGGGAACTTGAGGAACATCTCACAGGAATAATTTCTGTGGCTCATATATGGACAAGGTGTTATTGACACACCTTGTATTTGTTAATGATATCGGTAAACCATTTGTTTTGTCTTTCGGTGAATGGATACCTTTGTTTCATCAAACTCAACACGAATTTGTACTCTTTGTCGGTAAACGATTTCCACATTTTTTTGTCTACCTGACCCTTGATGATTTCCTCGTTAAAAAACACTTGACTTTGATTCATAAAATAATTGTTTGGTTCTACATATACAGAGGTAAAATGAATATCATTTATAAGGTTGGGGGGTGTTAAAGTTTTGTTAATGGGAACATCGGGAACTTGTGGTACGTCAGGTACACCGGGTTCCTGATCGTGGTGGATTTTCTGTGGCGAAGAAACGAACTTTAACATTTCATTAACAAATACTTTCGTACCTTTGTAGGTTGGAGCCACAGAAATTCCAAACCGGATCCTTGATCCTGGTGTTTTAACAAAGTTTTAACATTTTATTTTTGGTTATATCAGATAAACCCAAATGTTAAAGAAAATATAAATTGTAAATATATTTTTAAAAATTGATTGTTGAATAATATAAAACCCTTACCTTTGTATTCTAAATTATTTTATATGTCTACACAAATGAATGTCCCCTCAGTTGATTGGGTTTCAGTTCTCAAAAATGAATTGGAAAATATCAACACGTCAACCCTCGTTTCTCTTATTTCCAAAGTTCCCGTAGGTATGAATCAGTACCTTGACTATTGGATTTTTGATGAAAACGGAAAGAAAAGGAAGAATCCCAACCCAACCCGTAACCCGTTCTATGATGATGGGGTTTACAATCTTTCCCGTAAGTACAAAATTAATACGGGTTTTGACTATGTTAAGAGTGTAACCCGTAGGAGGGAAAATGAGGGTATTGAGGAAACGTTTGAGAGTTCCGAAAATTGGTTCAATGTTATTTCCAAAGGTTTGGTAACTGACAAAAAAACGGGTCGTGAATTTTACTTCCGTTATCAGTACCAACTTGATAGTACATTGAATCAAGAGTTCTACTTTCAAAATGACCTTATCGGTAAGGAATTGTTTGAGAGGTATGAAAAGAAAAGGAGTAACTATGAAAATCAAGGTGTTGAAAATCCTTGTAGGTTTCAAGTTTGTAACCTTGAACATATCCTTGAGATTACAATCAACGGAACGAAATATGTGAGGGTTTAACCCTCACTTTAACAAAAGTTTAACCACTCCGAAAGGGGTGGTTTTTTTTGTAGTACACCGACCATCCACTTGAGTCCTGATCCAGTTTGGATATTCTGTGGCCGAATCCGTATTACATATGGGTCGATGCCACAGAAAATGATTTCGTCCACGGGACTCAAGAACATCTTCAGTTCTTTAACAACCCATTAACAACTCGGTATTACATTGGGAGGTATCTTTGTATTCTAAACCAAATTTATATGACAGACATTATGTTTATCTCATCAGAAAATGACATCAAACCGATTGTAGATTCAAAGGTTGATGATTTCCTCGACACTTGTGTTCAAGACATCAAGGACATTATGAAAGAAGAATACTCCGTTGTATCGGATTTTCATTCTTACCACAAACTTCACACAACTGAATACAATGAATTGGTGAACAAGTTGAAGGAACTCATTAAACTTCACGTTTTCTACAATATGGAACTTCATTCGGTTGAAGAAGAATAGTGTAGACCAATCGTATTACACGGAACCCCCGAATAATTCGGGGGTTTTTTATTTCCAAGAAACGTATAGGGACAGGAAGACGGTGCGGAAAATTCTATGGCGAATTCGTATTACACGCCACGGAAATTCCGTGAACTCAGACAGGTGATCAGGGAAGAAATTCCTTTAACGAAGTTTTAACAATATGGATTTGGTTAAACTATATAATGGTATTACATTTGTAATCTAAATTAATCAATATGAACACCTTCTCAAAAACTTACTATGTGGATGACCTGCACATTACAATTAGAATTAAAAGATATGAACTTTGTTCAATGGGTTGTCGGTTGACTATTAAACAAAAAAGTACCTATGATTTACATCGAATACTTTATACACAGTTTTATAATGATAAAAACTTGTTTAGAGAATATGAAATGGGAATGGTTGAATGTAAAATATCAAGAACAACAATAGATGATATTATGAAAGACGTTAGAACAAATCTTATGTTTGAAAAGGTTGTTATGTATCAACCGATAACGAATAATGTATTTCCTTTCACAAAATTTTAACAATAAAAATTTGGTATAATTAGATAAACGTTTTAAATTTGTATTCTAAATCAAACACACATGGAAAAAAGATTGGTACGTTCAAAACACATTGACATCCTCATGACTTCTGGTATCGTTTTCGGAATTGGTTATAGTAAGGAGGAAAAGGAAACCTACCTTCTCCTTTTCTGTTTCGTGTTCGTTATCAAAAATTGGTCATTTGGTAGTAGGACACCAAGACCCACGACATTTTAGAGGTTAGTAGTTATAGTTTTGGTCAGAACCCCTTCGTTTCCACGAGGGGGATTTTTTTTGTCTGATGGTGACTTGAGTCCTGAGACGTTCCTGATCGTGTGGATTTTCTGTGGCCGGTGCCACGGAATTTCCCCTGAACGGAATCAGGGAATTCACCTTAACGAAGTTTTAACAAAATAAATTTGGTATAACAAAATAATGGTTATATATTTGTATCCTAAATGAAACACAATGAAAAAAGTATTTGAATTTCTTTTCGGGGTTAGGGTTGAGGGTGAAAAACTCCCCACACTCAAACCATTGAATGTTCGTGAAATGAATTTCAGTGAGTATCAACAATGGTGTACGGAATTTAATGTCGGTTGTAGAACTGATAGGACAAACTTGGTTCACTTTTAATTTTAACAATAAAAAACAATCAAAATGATTACTGAAAACTTTTGTCTTGGAATGATGGTCACACAACTCGTACTCGCATCTGTCTTCGTTGGTGGTGTTCTCTTTCTTATCGGTCACCAAATTTCAGAGGTTATTAAGAAATAGTATTTGTGTATTTTCATAGGTTTACTCCCTTCCGTTTCTACGGAGGGGATTTTTTTTGTCCAAGAAGATTCTATGGATACGGGACAGAAGACGACTCCTGGATTTTTTGTGGCGACCGCCACGGAATTTTCATCACGAGACACACGGTGGAACCACAGACGAAGTCGTTTAACAAAGTTTTAACAAGAAGTATTTTGTATTTAATATAATTGTATTACCTTTGTACTCTAAACCATCTACTATGTACTACCAACCACACCAAACCGAAATGATTGGAAAAAGAATCCGAATGATTGAAATGAACGACCCTTATCCGATTGAACCGAACACAATGGGTACTATTATGAGTGTTGACGACATTGGTCAGTATCGGGTTAAATGGGATAACGGAAGGTCTTTGTCCGTAATACCCGATGAAGATAAATTTGAGATATTAGAAAATTAGTTTGTATATTTGTAACCAATTAAAATTTGATATATGTTGATTAAATTGACTTATTACGGAACGATTAGACCCACATTGGTAAATTTGGAAAACGTTGAAAGTATCTACCAAGTTTATGACAAACAACAAAAGAGATTTTCGACAAAGATTTGTTTCAATGGAAACACGTCTTACATCAACGTTGAAGAAGATTTGAAGACAATTATGAAGATTCAACAAGATATTAAAGAAGGGGTTTTCCAAGAATTGGATTTTGAAACTCCAACAATTGAGGATAGATTTGTGGATTCGTATTACAAGTCCGAGAGGGAATTCCAACCTCGTAATCGTGAACGTAACTACAATACGGAGGATTCGTACAATCGTTGGTGATTCATTTGTGTTATAGTTTAGACTTCCCTCACCGAAAGGTGGGGGATTTTTTTTGAGCACTTTCCAGACTTTCTACTGGGCATTTTCCAGACTTTACAGATCTGACCAGGATCCTGTTGGATTTTCCGTGGCGAATGAACGTATTACGCCACAGAATATCACCCTGAACCCGGACATCTCCTCAGGAGAAGAAAATGCCTTAACAAAGTTTTAACAAGAAGTATTTGGTGGTTAATATAAAAGGTTTACCTTTGTACTCTAAATTATATCATATGAACAAGGAAATTGTAATGGAAGTTATCTCGGTTAGTATCTCGGACAAACTCTCTCAAATGATGGAAGAGATGTCAAGTAATGAATTTCTTGACACGATTTTTGACAAGGTCTACGAAAAGACGGGTGTTGATGTTACCGAAGAGGAACAAGAGGAAATCATTGAAATGGTTGGTGACAAAATGTTCCCACTCGTTCAAGTGGTTACCAATTACGTTTTGGAGAACTTTGTAGTCAAAGAAGACTAACGTTGACTGAACGTTTGGAAGTCCTCACCGAAAGGTGGGGATTTTTTTTTGTTCTTGAGTCGACGGTCCCGATCTGATCAGTCGATTTTCTGTGGCGGGTGCCACGGAATATCTCCCTGATGAATTTCAGGGTGAGGTCTTTAACAAAGTTTTAACAGAATAATTTTGGTATCTAATATAAAAGTATTACCTTTGTACTCTAAACCAAACAAAATGAAAAGAGAAATTGTAACAGAAAAAGTAATTGGTGACTACAAAGTCAGAACGTTTATTGACGAAAGCCCTGAAAGTCCTCGTGAATGGGATAACATGGGTACAATGGTGTGTTTTCATCCAAGGTACAATTTGGGTGACAAACACTCGTTTGATAAACATTTGTATTCAAGTTGGGAAGAAATGGAAAAGGATATTGTCGATACTGAAAATGTTCACACGATTCTCCCTTTGTATCTTTATGACCACGGAGGAATTACAATTTCCACAAGTCCTTTCAGTTGTCGTTGGGATACTACAAGGGTAGGTTGGATTTTTGTTTCAAAGGAAAGTGTGAAGAATTATGGTGTGGATGAAACAAAAGTTCAGGAATGTTTGGAAGGTGAAGTCAAAACGTATGACACTTATCTTCGGGGTGAAGTTTATGGGTTTGAAGTTGTTAAGGTTACCAAGTGTGACCTCGGACACGAACACGAAGAAGTTATCGATACCTATTGGGGGTATTACGATGAAGAAGAATGTTTCAGTGAAGGTACTTACATTGTTAGGGAACAAAAGGAAATGGTATAGATATAGGTTGGTTAGTTAGTACTCTACCCTCGGACGAAAGTTCGGGGGTTTTTTATTTATAAAAATGCATGATGGATACGGGACAGAAGACGACTCCTGGATTTTCCGTGGCGAATGAACGTATTACGCCACAGAATATCCATTCAGGTGATCTACCAGGATCCCTGATTTTCATTTTAACAAAGTTTTAACTACCAGTTTTTGGTGGTATCAGATATTGTCAAATGTTAAGGAAAATATAAAATAAAAAAAAATTGTTTTTTATATGATATAAAAGATTTACCTTTGTACTCTAAACAAAACCACTTTTTATGACTATCGAAAATGTAAAGGAACTGATTTACGACCACATCACTTTGGAACACGGAATGGGAATCCCTCCACACGAATCTTGGGAGGGTATTGTTGAAGGTGAGGAATGGGTTGACGAGTGTATTCAAAATGGGTACACCATTGACCAACTCAAAAATGATTTGTTTGATGAAGTTTACGAAAAGTGGAGTGAAGAGAACGAATAACTATGATGATGAATTTCCCCCCGTTGTTTCTACATCGGGGGTTTTTTTGTACCAGAATTCTGAGGGACGACTCGACGGTTCGGATTTTCTGTGGCGAAAGTTCGTATTACGCCACGGAATATGTATCTGTGACTCCGGACGATCAGTGAAATAAAATTTCATTAACAAAGGTTTAACAAAATAAATTTGGTGGATAAGTATAAAGGTATTACTTTTGTACTCTAAACAAAACCAATTTTATGTCTACGAAAGAAAATGTCCTCCTCATCCTCGACCTCCAGAAGAGTAATGTCCGTGAATCCTTCCCCTCCATTTTCAGTAGGGAAGATGTCCTCAACCTCCTTGATGGTATTGAAGACCAAGTCAAGTCGTTTGAAGATGAAAGTGTATCAGTCAACTTTGATGTCAAAAAGGTTCTTAACACCTTGATTAACAGAATCCAAGATGAAGTTGAAAGTTCCCTTGATGGTTACGACTACGATGGTGATATGAGTGTCGAAATGGATTACGACCGAAGAGTTGAAGTTGAATTCAGACCAAGTGATGGATTGATTGATGAAATCAAATCGGTCATCCGAGACACGACCGAAGAATTCCTCGAAGAGTTGGAAGAGGAAGTTAATGAAGTCACAGAAGAAGTTGAAGAAAACTCCTAATGAATCCGTAGGTACGGATTTTGACCCTCACCGAAAGGTGGGGGTTTTTTTTATGTCTGATGACGAAGTCGACCGTCCGATGCATTGTGGATTTTCTGTGGCGTTAGTCCGTATTACGCCACGAAATATCTCGTCAGGCCCGGACGGTTTTAATTCAGGTAAAAAAAAATTTGGATTATATCACAAAACATTTTATCTTTGTATTCTAAATCAAATAAAAATGAGTGAACGTATTACAGAGATTCTCGACAAATGTGATTTGAATTGGACAGTCAGGACTGAACCGATTCAAACAATGAGTGGTATTCCTATCAATGAAAGAATCGCAATTGTTAGGGAAGACACAAACATGGCGTTTTCTGAAATCATGTCTGATGGATATTATCCATATCAGAATCATGAACTTATGGAACTACTTGACAAAGTGTCAAACCAAACTGGTCTCGAAATCAGAAAGGGTGGTCACTTCAAAGGTGGGGCGAGGGTTTACATTCAGTTGAAATCCAACAATCTTACTTTGAACGGGGACAAGATTGAGGGTTATCTTACGGGTATTAATTCTTTCGATGGTTCCACATCATTGGCGTTCGGACCCAGTAATATTACCATTAGTTGTATGAACACATTCTTCGCAGCATTCAGGGAGATGAATTCAAAGGTTCGTCATACGAAAAATATGGTGATGAAGGTTGATGAGATTTGTAGGAGACTCGAAGGTGTCCTTGATGAAGAAAGAAAAATCTATGACAACATTGTCAGGCTTTCTGAAACAAGATTCGATGATGTTATCAAGGATAAAGTAACAAAAGCTCTTTTCAAAATTAAACCAGAGGTTGATTTGAAAGATGAAGACCAAGTATCAAGTGTTACTCGTAACAAACTTTCAAGGTTCTACATTGATTTGAATGGTGAGATTCAGGGTAAGGGTGACAACTTGTGGGGATTGTTTTCAGGTATTACAAAATATACCACACACTCTCTCTCCAAGAATGACAATACCGAGGCGAAGATGTTTGGTGAATATGGTAAAAGAGAATTGTCAATCTTCAACCAACTTGTCGAAATGGTGTAGTATCAAAATTTTCTAGTTTTTGCTTAAAAATCCCCCGATGTTTCTACATTGGGGTTTTTTTTGCTCTAAAATGCTCGAGCAAGCAACAGCGCGCAGATCATCGGAATTTCTGTGGCGAAGGTTCGTATTACGCCACGGAATATCAGGCCGACTCCAGCACAGATCAGAGGGAACCCCATCTTCACAAAACTTTAACAAAATAAATTTTGTTGGAATGATATAAATGTATTATCTTTGTATCCTAAATTAAATCACATGAACAATCCTCCAAAAGGTTATTATCGTCAACTCCTTAGTGAGTTCCCGTCAGTTCGTATCGCGTTTACACACACTCCTATTATTGGATGTAAAGTCATTGACTCCAAACCTATCATTGAGGAGTTGGAAAAATCAACTGACCCACATTCAAAGTTTTATGTTGATGGTCTTAAAAATGGTACGTTGGTTACTATTGTTGAGAACTACATTGATAAGGTTTATAGAAACAATGGAGAACTTTTTTTCACAACCTAAAACAATAATATGAATTACGATGTAATTTCACCCGATGGGTTTAGTATTCATCCGACTGACACCTACAAGACAAAGGCAGAGGCTGCACATGCCTTTAAACAATGGGTAAAGAGGTATGAAGTTCAAGGTTATTATAGTTCAACCAATTATGGTCGAATTCCTTTGGAAGAAGTAATCCGTTATTGTAAAATCGTTAAAACAAAATAACATGGAAAAGTTTAATTTTCATTTGGATTCAAAAGTCACAACTTGGTATCGTACACAATTTGAGATTGAAGCTGATACATTGGAAGAAGCGAGAGTGATGGCGGTCGAACTTGTTGAGGATGGTAAAATCGATGAACTCCCATGGGAACAAATTGAAGGAGTAATAGAGGGTATGTCACCAGAAGAGAATGATGGAATGAGTACCGAGGAATTGTATGACGAAGGAACCAACATAATTTACCACAACGGAAAAATTTGAGGGTACTTGATTATGTGAAATAGGTTTTGTATATTTTCATAGTTCATTTGTGTTTGGTTGTTTAAAGTTTGGGGATGTCATACGACATCCCTTTTCTTTTGCCCTGAACTGTGTAGTGAAAGTATACAGCTGATCGTATATATTTTCTGTGGCGAACATTCGTATTACGCCACAGAATATTCACCTCGAGACTCACGGTGTCAAAAAGAAATAAAAATAAATTTGGATTATATTACAAAAGGTATTATCTTTGTGGTATGAAAACAAAAATCAAATCAACATTCGAAATCGTAATCAACGGAGAAACATATCCATGTTCATCACTATTGGAAGCTGAAAAGAAATTAAAAAGTGCTATCAAGTGTGAATCTGAAGCTTACGTTGTTAGAAAAGACTACGAAGGAAAAAAACTACTTGAAACCTACTTTATTGGATAAAAAATAAATTTGGTTGGAATAGTAAAAATGTTTTATCTTTGTATCGTATTTCATTTATAACCAACTCGGGGACAGGAGAATTCTGAACAAAATTAATCATGAGTAAATTTCATGGAAAAGTAGTCGGACAGGTTTTTGAAACCAAGGATTATTCAATCTTCAAACAACACTCTGATAACAGAGTCATCAGACCAAACCACGTTAAACGTCTGGTTGAGAAGATGAAGAACAAAGGATGGTTGAAGTCATCAACTATCATTGTCAATCAGAAGTACCAAATCATTGATGGTCACCATAGGATGTTGGCCGCCATTGAAACCAAAGTTCCAGTACGTTATGAAATGGTTGTCGGAGCGACGGGTGACGATATCACCGAATTGAACTCCACCCAACTTAAATGGTCACCATTTGACCACATTGAAAAGTATGTTAAGAGGGGTAATCAACATTACATCAATCTTAAGAACTTTATCACGAAGTATCCGATGTTCAAGTTGACCGAATGTTCAATGTTGTGTAAGAATAGTTTTTCCGCGACTGAAAGGTCTGTCTTTGAAGAAGGACGTTGGGAGTCAAAGAATATGAACGTCGCGACTGTATGGGCTGAAAATCTCCTGAGTTTGAAACAATATTTCCCTAAGGGTTACAACAAGGCGATTTTCGTGAGGGCGATGGTAAAGATTTTCTCAAAGAAATCCGAGTTTGATTTCAATCAGTTCCTCCATAAGGTCGAGTTGAGACCAGGAATGATTCACCTTTGTGGTTCGGTTGAATTGTACATTGAGATGATTGAGGAGATTTACAATTACAAGAGGAGAGATAAGATTAACTTGAGATTCTAAGTTTTGGTTGTAGGTGAATATAAGGGGGTTCCGAAAGGAATCCCTTTTTTTATTGTAATACACCTGAAGACATTCACCGTGAGTCTCTAGTTCGATTTTCTGTGGCGAAAAAATATTTTTTAATATTAAAAAATGTATTACTTTTGCACTCGAATCAAAATAAAATCATATGAGTAATGGTGACCCCATAAGTATGTTTGATAGAGTTAATAAACTCTACGTTAGAATTAAATTAAGTGCGGATAAGAAATATTGGGAGAGGTTTATATCGAAGAACAAAAGAAAATGGGTAATGACACACACGAGTTTGTCACTTCCCGATGTTTTAAAGTTTCAAGAAGATGTTGTGAGAAACAATTATAAAAACTTTTATAGTTTGATTCTCAAAAAATAGTTGGTTTAGTTCAGTGTTTTTCATTTTACCCCATCAGTTATCTGGTGGGGTTTTTTATTCTTGAGGATCTACCTGTAATCTGTATCCGAAATTTCTGTGGCATCCGCCACGGAATATCCAACACATGCGCTGTGCATGATCAGGACGAAAAAAAAAGTTTCAGATTTTTTTGTAATATAAAAATATTTGTTGTATATTTGTGGAAACTCTAAACGTATGACATATAAGAACATCACAGACGCGAAGAAACAAACGGGTCTCTCTTACATCGGTATGGTTAACAATTCAACCAAACATGAGAAGGCGTACAAGTATAAAGAAATGGTATACACAATTTACTTCGCACCCGCAAAAATGAGTGGATACGAGGTTTGTCCCAGACGTACACCAGAATGCACACTCTTGTGTCTGAATGAATCAGGACGGAATAAGATGGATACAAAGAAAAACACCATTAATAACTCCAGAATCAAAAAAACTAAATTGTTTTTTGAGGAGAGGGAATTTTTGGTTCGTTGGATTATCGATGAGATTACCGCATCGAAGAAGAAGGCAGAAAAAGAAGGTTACCGTTTTTCTATCCGTCTGAATAATACATCGGATATCAACCCCGAAACTTTTTACATCAATGATAACGGAACGAAAAAGAATCTTTTCCAATTGTTCCCTGACGTTCAGTTCTACGACTACACAAAAGTTGGTAACCGAATTGATTTGTTGAAGAAGTACCCTAACTACGATATCACTTTTTCCTATAGTGGTCACAATATGGACGAGTGTAAATTTATGTTGGAGAATGGTTGTAGGGTTGCGATGGTATTCAACAAAGTACCTGACGAGTATATGGGTTATAAAGTAATTGACGGCGACCAGTATGACATGAGATATTTGGACGATAAGAATGTAATTGTCGGACTGAAATATAAACGGGTTCGAAATAAACTCACAGAAAACAAGTTCGTAATACAACTCCCTGAATAAGGGAGTTTTTTTTTGTTTAATAAATACGTAGAGTTTTTTAGGTTTTGTTTAACACAGACGCGGGGTTCCTTAAACAGGTGGATATTCTGTGGCGAGAGTTACGTATTACGCCACAGAATATTCGATAGATCTGCGCGCATGTGATCATGATCTGCGAGCATAGTTAAAGCGCATTACAGCAATCATGCGCAGATCATTGGAATTTCTGTGGCAGACATTCGTATTACGCCACAGAATATTTACCCGGGATCCTGACACGGGAGTCTCAAAAAAATAAAAATAAATTTGGTGGAATGATATAAACATATTACCTTTGTATTCTAAAACAAATAATCATGGGTTACACAACTGACTTCGAAGGGTCTTTCAAATTGAGTAGACCGACAACAGACACAGAGTTCAATTACATTAACACGTTTTCCAACACTCGGAGAATGAAACGTGATGTGAACAAACTGATGGAACTTTACAAGGGTGAGTTCGGTCATCCTACACGACCTGAAAATCCTTATGGTATTGACGGAGAGTTCTTCGTTGGTGGTAAAGGTTGGGCAGGTCAAGACCACGATGAAACTATTATTGACTACAATACGGCACCTGGTCAAGTTGGGTTTAATGTGGGTGAGGATTTTACTGAACGTTGGAACGAATCCCAAAGAAGAATCAAAAGTGGTGAGTGTCAACCAGGTCTTTGGTGTCAATGGATTGTGACTGACAATGAAACCCTCCAATGGGATGGTAGTGAGAAGTTCTACAATTACATTGAGTGGTTGAAGTATCTTATCAACAATTTCTTTGAGGAGTGGGGAATCAAATTGAATGGTGAGGTGACTTGGGTTGGTGAGGATAGTGGAGACAGGGGAAAGATTCTTGTTGAGGACAACAAGGTGAGAGTATTTGAAAGTGAAATCACTTACAGAGAAATTTAAAAAATAAAGGGGGTATTATTTGGTAGAATGATATCCCCTTTATACCTTTACATTCTAAATCAAACATCATGTCAACGTATTACATCAAAGACAACATCGAAATCAAAGTCGAATCTTATCAGGATAGAAGAAACGAACCTCACAGGTTTAAGAACAAAATTTACATGTGGCCTGAAGAAACTGTTCTTGAAAATTTGGAGAACCGTAGAAGTCGTCCATATAACGAATGGAAAAAAGAAGTTATTCCGTTGGTTATGGATTGGTTGAAAACAAAAATGCCCAATCATTATGACGCATTGAAAAATAGTAAATGGGGTTGGAGACAGAATTGTGGTTGCGGTATGTGTCCGTGTTCACCTGGTTTCGTTTCAAATAACGAAGGTTATATTACTATCCACGTAAATTTTTCAAAATAAATTTGGTGGAAAGAAATAATCTTTATATCTTTGTATTCACTATAACCTAAATCGGGGACAGGATAAAATCTGAACACGTATTACAATGGGACTGGATATGTATCTCTACAAGAAGACCTATGTTAAGAATTGGGAACACACTAACCCTGAACTTCGACACGAATTCACGGTGAAGATTGGTGGTAATGTTCGACCTGACATCAAACCTGAAAGGATTTGTTACATCACCGAAGAAGTTGCGTATTGGAGAAAGTTCAACGCCCTTCACGGATGGTTCGTTGAGAATTGTGGTGGTGGTGTTGATGAGTGTCAACAGATTTATGTGGGTGAAGATAAGATGAAGGAACTTTTGGAGACCTTGAAGAAGGTGAGTGAGGTTCTTAACAGGTCGAAGGAAGTTGTTAAAGTTCTTCAGGATTGGAACGGAAAGGATTATGAGGTTACAACCTTTGATTGTGAGGATGAACTTGATGGAATTTTTAGTCCGACACAGGGGTTCTTCTTCGGTAGTGATGAGATTGATAGATATTTTAAGAAGGAGGTTGAGGAGACCATTGAGGTTATTGATGGGTTGTTGAAGGAAACACAGAGTGAGGATGCGGTTAGAGGTCTTTATAGTGGAGATTTCTACTATCAGGCTTCTTGGTAAGTTTGGTTTAGTTTAGTAAGAACCCCGACAGAAATGTTGGGGTTTTTTTATGTGATTATTCAGGCACCGTCAGGCATCATGCAGATCAGGTACAATTTCTGTGGCGAACATTTGTATTATGCCACAGAATATTCACAGTGTGACCGGGCTGTCGTCTTCTTGAAAAAAAATAAAAAAAAGATTGAAAAAAATTTGGAGGAATAATATAAGTGTTATATCTTTGTATCCTAAATCAAACATTATGTCACAAACATTTCCTGTTAGAAATTTGAAACCCTCTAAATATGAGGGAGACAAACATTGGACGGTCACTGCAGACCTTAGAGGACTCGAATCTTTCGACAACTGTGAAAGCAACTATGATGTTGTAGAAAGATTGAGAGAAAACAAAGTGTTGACCAAGTCGGCTGATGAGGACAGCGAGTATTGTCAGTTCTTCGCGTACTTCAAGACCAAACAAGCGGCAGAGTCGTTTATCACCAGACTTGAAAAGTATGTAGAGAAAAGAAAGAAACTTATTGCTCAACTCTAATATCAAAAAATAATGGGGATATTATTTGGTAAAATGATATCCCCTTTTTAACTTTGTATTATGAAAAGTATTAAAGTCAGATTCAATTTATCTCGTGGTGTAAATTACCTGAAATGGAAGATTGAGTATCCTGATGGGAATGTTATGTATTACCATCCGACGGGTATCCAACTTGTAATGGGTGAATGCACTCTCAAGAACTACAAGAAGACGGCAGAGAAAATCCACAATGGTGCAAATAAATCCGTATGTGCTTGGGTTCTGTGTAAGACATTGGATTTGAAGTTCGACAACTTCATCACAGACAATACCACCCAAATTAAATACAACCCGAGAGTCCAACCCAATTGGTTGGTTAATGGGGAAGTATCTGATGGGAAGAAATTGGATAGTATTCATTCGATTGGTTATTCATTGTTCACAAACTTTAAAACTAATTAGTATGCCAAATTGGTGTTCAAACTACATTACCATTACAGGTAGTAAAACTGCAATCAAGAAGATTAAAACCAAACTCAACAAGATTCAGAAAGAGGGTGGTGTATTTGAAACTCTCGTGGGTGTCGAACCTGAAATCACCAAAGAAGAATATGACAAAGGTGGATGGTATAACTCTAATATCAACTATTGGGGAACTAAATGGGATGTGGGTTTTGATGATTGTAACTTCGTGTTTGAAGACCAAACCATCCATATGAGTCCTGCTACGGCTTGGTCACCTCCTACTGGATTTTGTAAGGTACTTGCCAGAAAGTATTATGTTGAGATAACATTACTATATGAAGAATCTGGTTGTGACTTCAGTGGTAGAACCCTGATTGAGAAGAATGGAGAATCGGATGACGAGTGTTATTCATTCAGAGAGGGTTTGTATTACTTCAATAAGGAATCTTTTTGGTATGAGGTACAAAGTGATATCGAATGGCACAAAGATGATGACGATGAAAAGTCCAATGAGGAATTCATTGAGGATATGTATCCTTTCGTGTCCGATGAAGACAAGGAAGAAATTATTAAACTCTTTAAAGAATCAGTAAATGAATAAGTTGAAGATTTGTAAATCGATTTATCCTCCACATAGACCTTCTCCTGATGAATGGATGAAAGAGTTCAGGGTGTCCACACAATACTACGAACAACAGGTATTGGAGTTGGTCTTGAAAGAGGAGATTATTTTTGAAAAAAGATTAGAAAACAATAAAAAACAGAAGTATGGGCAGAGTTAACAAGGAAATTGAAGGTGTATTCACAGACATTGTGGGTACCGACAGCGAACTGAGTAGTTATGATGTGTTCATCAATAACGCCCCTAAGGCGGTATCGAAGGAACTGAGAGATTACACCAGTGAGTACAAAAAGATGATTGACAAGAATCGGAAGACATTCGAAAATCTCTCGAGACTTGAGGAGATTGTTATGCAACTTCGTTCTAAAGAGAATGTCTCAGACATTAAACTCTCATTGGTTCGACAGTACATCTACGCTCGTTGTTCTTTCTATAGGAAAGGGAAGACGGCCAAGGATATCAGGGTCATCGTTGATAACGTTGAGTTTTGGGAGTCCGACATGGATAATCTTTCGAAGAACCCTGAGTTTATGGAGAGGGCTATGAGAAAGTTGGTCAAAACAATGGAGTCCGAAATCATGGAGAACATGGAAGATTACAAATACTTTAATTCTAAGAAATGAAAAAGAATGTACTGTCTCTATTCGACGGAATGTCTTGTTGTCAACTTGCCTTAGTTAAACTCGGGATTAAGTTTGAGTACTTCGCAAGTGAAATTGATAAACATGCAATGGCGGTGACTCAGAAAAACTTTCCCAATACAAAACAGCTTGGGGATGTGAGGAACATCAATGTGAAAGATTTACCTACCATTTGGGCTATAACAGCTGGATCTCCGTGTCAATCATTTTCTATGGCGGGAAAGAGGAAGGGTATGGTGACAGAGGAGAACGTTGAGGTCACCTCACTTTCACAGTATATGAAACTTAAGAGGGAAGGTTTCCAATTTGTTGGTCAGTCCTACTTGTTTTGGGAGTTCGTTAGAATCCTGAGGGATATTAAGAAGTTGAACCCTGATGTGATATTCCTCTTGGAGAATGTGAAGATGTCTAAGAAATGGGAAGCCATCATTACCAAAACACTTGGGGTTGAACCAATCAGGATTAATTCATCATTGGTTTCAGGTCAACACAGGGAGAGATTGTATTGGACTAACCTACCTGTATCCCAACCTGAAGACAAGGGTATCATGTTATCTGATATTATTCCTGGAGCAAAGGGTCATGGTGTCAGGGGTAGAAAGTTCAAGAAGACAGACGAGAAGTACACACAGTATTCCACCACAAGAGTTGATGGTAAGGCAAACTGTCTTGTAACATCTCCCTGTAATACGAACAAACTGATTTTCAAGAACGGGAATATCAGGGTCATCACTCCGACCGAAGCTGAGAAACTTCAGACCGTACCAGTGGGATATACCAAAGTGAAAGGAATCTCTCCAGCTCAGAGGTATAGGATGTTGGGTAATGGATGGACTATCGATGTGATTACCCATATCCTGAAGAACTCAAAAAAATATTCTAAATAAATTTGGAATATTCTAACTCTTGTATTACCTTTATAAAAATTTACAATGGACTACAACCAAACCATCCAAGATATCAGGGACCATATTCAGAAGGATATTATCCATGAGGCAACAGTAAAGTGTATAATCAATGGGAATGAACCTGATGGTGTATTACAACTAATTCCTGAGTTCAGGTTTACCTGTGATCATTACACACCTGTTAGTGACCTGACCATAGAAGTACTTACGGTTGAATCGATTGATTGTCAAACCGGTGAATTGAATGGGATTGACAGTAAGATGAAGGAAATCCGTATTCGATATAATGACATGACGGTTGAACAGATGGGTCAACTTCACGAGGTTGTGGTATTGGATAAGATGTATAAGTTCATCTCGTATGACACAGGTTCACATTCACAGATTTAAATAAACATTGTATGACACACATTGAAAAAGTTAAAAACTTGGAGAGTGAACTTATCTCCACAATCAAGACCTCGTATGACAATCTCAAGTTGAGTGAGGGAGATGCAATCGAATTCACCAATCCGTTTCACATCTATATTACTCAAGATGACTACGCTGGACCCATCAAGGTTCCTATTGTTATCAGCGGTATGATGGATAACTACATTCTCGTGGGAGTTTCGGATGGTAGTGAAGTTGAGATTAGTGTCGATATTCTCGAATCTGTCTATGAACTTGCATACATCGCCGATAACATTAAGTCAGGTGAATTTTCAATTCTTGTAAACTAAACTAAAATGAATAACGTAATTACCTTAGGAGAAGAAGTAATTGTAACAGATCCTTGTTACACTATCCCAACTTGGTGTCAGAAGATTGTCAACAAAGTAAAACCTGGTGAGTACCGTACCTTCTGTAAGAAACATGATGCGGAGGGTTGGGGTAACAGGGTATCCATGTTGATGGCCGTACACACAAATCACGAGGATGGTATCCTGAAGTGGAAACTTGAGGGGACTCGGGGAATCATTGGTGTCGACTCAGGTCAGGCTGGTATCTTTGATATCAAATCTTACCGTGTCAATCCTGATAATGTTGAGATGGGTGATGGGGATGTATCTTTCTTTGGAACAATTGCCGATGATAGTGAGGAGGAACAATGGTACACCAGAATTTGTTCTCATACTCTCGGGGAGAAACATTGGGGAACATATAACAACGGTGTGGTATCCAGTTCAGGGTTTGGTGATGGTGGATACGACCTGTTCGTAGCCCGTATAAACCGTAAGGTAGTTGCATTCGCCATCGATTTCGGGGTGGAGGAAACTAAGTACATTGACTTCGAATGGTATAAGGATCATGTAAACTCTTAACATATGAATAAAGAACTCCTCAGGCTCTGGATTATGGACAAACTAACCAGACTACAAAATCGTATACATACTTCGTCGTTTAATGATGAACAAAACATCTATGGTCAGATTACAGTCCTCCAAGAATTGGTGGAGGACTTTAATCTTAAACCAGTCGAGGACGAAGAGATAGAGTTTCACAACCAGTTCTGATCAGATCATACGTCACCAATTTTCTGTGGCGAAAAAATAAACAGCATGAAGAGACTTGAATGGTTATTCGACTACTACATTGCATACCTGTTATATAATCCCATGAAGTTTCACAGGTACCATGAGTACATGACACAAAAGTGGGGTAAGAAGTATACTGACACGTTGGAGTCCTAACTCAGGGTTCCCAATTTTCTGTGGCCAAATAAAACAAAATATATGTATTCAGACAAAAACCTTAAAGTAATCTCCCCGTCTCAATGGACAAACGCAGTTTGGTTTATCCTCGGGGTAATGGATGTCCTCTTCATTCACATGTGGATAATCGCCATACTGGCGGTGGTCAAGTTCTTGTACGTGTACTATTGGAGGTACGAGATAAACGAGAGAACCATTGTGGAACGAAAGGGAATCCTCGACGTAACCCGTAACGAGATTCACTACTTCAGAATCAAATCAATCAGGGTTGAGGAACCCCTATGGATGAGACTGTTCAACCTGTCCAATGTATTCGTCAAGACATCGGATCCATACCTCCCCGAACTCAAACTCTACGCGGTCCCCAGTGGAACCCTGGTCAGGGAAGAACTCAGGTCCATGACACACAGTAGGAGGAGGGAAGAAAATGTCAGGGAGTTCGACATGTACAATCTTTAAAAAAAACTTTCCCCAGATTTTTTTTTATCATTTCATTATGTTATATTTTATATATAAACATATAAGATATGAAACAAAAATCAACCACGACTCGTCGTACTACAAAGAAGACCACCACAGGGTCAGCGTACGAACCGGTGTCAAACAACATCTATCACGATGGTTCATCCTATCGTGTACGTGTAAGCGTTAACGGTACCAAGTACAGTAAGAACTTCTCTTCTAAGAAAGCTGCAGTACAATACCGCAACCAACTCTTGTCGGCGTAATACGTCACAGACTGGTACGTCTACATATAGATTCTCTAAGGTCTTCCTTTCTATTAGCTGCTTACATCAGTGAAAAATTGGGGGACCTTTTTCTTTTTCCCCCATTCCCGCCACAGAATATATGTATGACAACGTTGTGTAATATGGACACCCAATTTTCTGTGGCGAGTGTATGACATTCCGTGGAGACCACATGTATGACTTCTAGTGGGGACCCGACCCCTTTATGGGAGGGTCCATGTATGACCTGTCCCCGAATATAATGGTATCCACTTTATACCCATCCACCGAAAAAAAACTGAAAACACGTCTCGATTGGGACGAGGGACAATCCTACACATATTGACACAAAGTCCCACTTTTTGACACAATATAATCGTTTTACCGTTTGTAATACAACCAGAGGGAATTCTGTATGACATAGGACTATTTGTCATACAAATGTGGATCCCGACAAAATGAGACAGAATG
>Ga0315904_10004495_pt1 | contig 19869 bp, 20 predicted proteins | sample LakEriMetagenome_6_FD_203529 | JGI IMG/M metagenome (GOLD analysis project Ga0315904, IMG submission 203529) | Freshwater fungal communities from buoy surface, Lake Erie, Ohio, United States - Buoy 12 MA120 | ecosystem: Environmental > Aquatic > Freshwater > Lake | place: USA: Lake Erie, Ohio...
CGTAATCCGTGTTATTGGTCACCCAATTGCCTACGGTGCATCCACGGAAGGTGGCGGCGGCAAGGGTCGAACTGGCGCGAATCTCGTCAATCTCGCATTCCGTAAAGACAACTTGTTCTGGCAAGGCCGGGTTGCCACAGTTGCCCATCAGCAATAAGCCAATGTTCGTGCCTTGCGCCAAGAATGCGGGAGCCTTTGTGCTAGGGCTAATAGCCATTTCCAGTTCATCAATTTGTCCGCCGATGATTTGCACACGCCCATCATTGCCAGACTTCATGCGTCCGATGTGCGTGATGTTAGGCGAGGTCAGGACGATACCGGCGTTGCTTAAGCCGTCCATATCGACTTGCACGTTTGGCTCGGTCATGATGGCGGTGTAGACGCAGTTCTCTCCCTCAACCACTAACCGTCCATTCTGCGTCCCAATCGAGGCATCAAAGCGTCCTTGATTGAAGTGCGACCGCGCACCAGACAGCACCCATGTCGGCGCCCATGAACCGCTTGATGGCGTCAGGTCTACGTCTGCTCGCTCGCTGTGAATGTTATCCACGATGCTTGCCAGCATATCGATATAGATGGCCCGCTCCACCGATAGCTCGACTTGAAGTCGCTGGATGTGCGTTTCGTTGCTGGTGCCAGAGGTCGCCGCGCACCGCATCGCATAGCTCGAACTGTTGCCGCACTCCTCAACAGAGATGGTCGTGAATACGGAGTCGAACACCTCATCAATCTCCACGCCGGTCCCATTGAGTTTCGAGGCGCGGACGTTCTGAATCGTCGAAAGTTGCGGGTTGAAGAACTTGATGCCATTGACCGTCGCCCGACCGCCCAAGCTCCCGTCCGCCTGAATCTTGCAGTCAAACACATTGATGATAGACCCCTTGACCACAGGGCCATACGAGGCACAGGTCGTGAGGACTGTGTAGCCGGTGCCAGCCGAACCGTTGGTCAGCACATACAGCCCCGGCCCGTCATCGTTTCGCGTCGCGTCAAAGAGCAACCCAGAACCCGTCATGTAGAGCGGCCCGTTGACCTTAATCCGCAAGCCCCCGCAATACAGGATGCGCCGTTGCTGGGCCGCAATATCCAGCACCGCTTGGAGTTTCTGCGTCTGCCCAGTCACATACGCGGCGTTGGTGTTTGAGGGATTATCCTCCACGCCATAGTCGCCAGCATAGATAAAGTTGGCATCCACCGCTCTTGACGGACCCGTAAAGGTCTGCCCTTGCGTGACCGCAATAAACTCCTCATCGAGCTTATTCGTGTCTTGATACTGAAGCTGATAGAGGCTCGGTTGGGTGGCATTGACGCGGACCTCATACGTCCATTGCTGGGTCGGCGTCGAATCCCACGTGGCGGTCCAGCCGTAGGTGCCGCTCTTGACGCCGCTTGTCACTACGTTAGTTGCCAGATTCCCATTCTGGTCGCGCACGGACGCCGCCACAACCTCCGTGGTGAACGTCTGTTTTCTATTCAACGCGCCATCTTCGTCTAGCTGGTTGTTGCCTAGCTGAAAATAGTACCGCCAGAACACCGTATACTTTTGATTGCTTGAATCAAAGAACGCTCTTGTTTGCGTGATGATGGGCGCGTTGGTCCCATAATTTTGCGGATACTCCGAGATGCCCGTGCCGATGTAGCCGATGGTGCCAAACGTGTCAGACCCATAGACGCGCCATTCCATCTGCCGCACGGTTTTTGCTGTCGGTTGACCTTCGATAACGCTAAATGCCCCAGTACGAATCAAAGCATAGGTGGACTTTTCAATTTTGCTAAATGCCGACCACGCACCCCACGATGTTCCGGTGCGAGTGCGCGTGCGGTACTCGTAATAGCTAATGCGATTTTGCGAATCATCGTACTCCACGCCGATATTCATAGCGGGCGTGAACTGGTTGTCCGCAATCGTGAATGGCGTCAGTTGCGCGGCATTTGGCTCGGGCCGAATGAGAGTATTCGGTACCCCAGTTGCCACAGCACTCAAGCCGTAATAAGTAACTAACCCCACCTCAAACTCTGGCATATAGCCAGAGTCCGCTTGGCCTGACCGTGTGTGCTTAATGCGATACCAATACGTCGTACCATCTCGAGGCAGATAGTCAACATATGTCTCGGTTTCGGCGGCGACGGTAGCGATTGCCGCATACGTCCCCGGCAGACCAGCACTATTTGGCGCACGTTCGATAACGATTTGGTCCGCTCCTGCCGCCGACCACAGCGCAAGCGCCACGCCTTGCGGCAGGTTGGCATCTGCCACGCCCTGAATGATGGCAAACCCGGCGGGACGCGGAGCAGTACCGCTGGTAGTACCAATCGTGCTAAAGGTCGCCGTCGCCACGGTGCCACGGGTATCTGCGACAATATCGCGGAACGCCACGCCCACGATGTAATTGGCAGACGGGGCTAGGTTGGTGAGCGTCGTGGAGGTCGTGCCAGCCGACAGCGAGTTGATGCGGTAGCCCTGCCAGCTACTCGGAGCCACGGAACCCGGTGCCACAAACACATCGACCGTATCCGTCGTGTTGCCGCCAAGCGACCACGACACGACCGCCGACCCGTTGGTGATGCTCGACACCGTAACGCTCGACGGAGCCGACCACGCGGAAAGCGTCACGCTCTGCCAGTTCGTCCAGAGGCTCGGAAACAATCCAGCCTGTTCCGTTCTGGCGCGGACGTAGACCGTCGTGCCGGGCGTGACCGGCGGCAATTGCACCGCCCCCGTCGGGATGTTCAGCGCGGCATAGCGAGTGAACGTGACGCCGTGTGAGCTACCGGCAGGGGCCGACGCACCTGTAGCCCACTCCACCGCAACCGATAGGTCCGCCGCATTGTTGAGAGCGGGCGCGTTGGTGATGGTGAACTGTGCAATACGGCGCGGGTCTGCCGTACTGCCCGCGATGGTGATGGTCGGCGCGATGGCGGGTTGATTGTAGACGCCAGCGTCTACCAGCTTAAACATCGGTCCTTCGGGCTTCTCGTCACGTCGGACTACCTGCGCCACGCGAGGGCCGACCGTAGACTCCCCGATGCGGTAGTTCTTGTTGGGGTAGTAGCCAACGTTGAGGTACACCAAGTCCCCAACTTCCGCCGCCGCCGCCGCCGAAGTCCGTAGCACCTGCACATCCATCGACGGTGCGCCACGCCCAAATCGGTCAAACCCTTCCCGTGCAATGCCGACCACGAACTGCTGAAGGTTTGGCACGAAGCTCGACACATCATGCACCATCCCCGGCAAGCGATACTCGATTACTCGCGTCGAGAATGTGCTGGTGTCGGCGTTTTCAATCTGGACCGCTTGCTTGGTTACACGAATGCCGTCGGCTGGTGGCGTCTCGTTATTGCCATCGACCTCGGCCCAGCGGCTGAACGTCTGTTGCTCCACGACAAAGCTCGTTACTACCGTGGCTTCGTCAAGGTCGAAGATGGGCGGCGGGTTGTCTCCCACCACATCGGCGTCCGCGATGGTCAGCGTCGGGGCGCTTGCTTCCAACTGGCGCGTGGTGAAGAACTCAATCTCGTTGCTTCCGTTGGTGCGAGCCGCGAACCCAAACGGGCCAAACAAGGCAGACTCCATAAACTCTGCCATTGTCTGCGGCTCGGTCACCCGCAAGGCTAACCGCGTGTTGGGTCCAATGTTTGCAATAGCCGTTCCGACAGACCCGGAATCGACCGGAACGTTGATAAGCTCATACAGCTTCTCGGCAATCTCAACTGGGTGCAGGTCGATGTAGAGCGGCGAGGTCTCGTCCACCTGCCGCGCCACGGCACGAACCCGCACTACCGTATTGACCGACGGCAACGCGGGCCACGGTGCCGTCACATCGTCAGGGTCATACGCATCAAGCGTAACAAAGAGACGCGAACTTAAGCCGCCAGATTGGAAAGGCCATCGGTCGACCTGCGCTCCACCCGCTGGCGGTTGCAATGGGTTGCCGACATTGCTAAACAGCATCCGAATAGAGCCATAGAACGTATCGGCGCCGTTCTCCACCACCGCCACTAAACGTGGATAGGCTGGCACGACATCTGCCGTATTAAGCGGATTGAACGTACTGCCGACTAGCGACTTGTCACCGGGCAACAGTTCGCGGTACGGAAGGATGTTGTTGTAAAAGTTCGTCGCTTGTCCCGGTCCCGGCACCTTCTTGCGTTCCCAGCTTGGCGCGAAGTAACCCGCCTGATACTCAAAGGCCAGAACATCACCTTGCTTGGGAGCCGCCGCCGACCCGCTCGTTCCCAAGAACTGAAACTCCCATCCCCGCGAATCGATGGTCTTGTCACCGCCGACCCCGAACCCGTCGATGATAGGACCGCCAAACACGCACCCGCGTTGTGGGAACTCGTCACGCTCTGCCGTCGTTGACCACGTGAAGATTTGCTTGGTCTGCTCGACACGGCGCGTATTGCTGATGGTAAAGGCGTACCGGATGGCGTCAATCTGCCGCACGCTCGTCAGGTAACCAGCTTGCCAGACCGTCCAATTAGAGCCGCCGTCCGAGGACATCTCCAAGAACGCCTTGCGCGACAGCAAGTGCGGACGACCGAACTCGGCATTGTTTGCCTCTAGCTCAATCGGGTCGCCGTTCTCCAACAGAATCTTGTCGCCGTTTTCTAGCAACAAGAACTGGTCCGTGCCGTCGTAGATTTGGCTAGTAACAAGACGCAGGGTGCCGGTCGTGTCTGTTCCCGTCACGACATCGACCACCTCGACCACGTAGGCACCAGTACGCACCGCCCCGGTCAGCAGGTCAACTTCCTGCCCGTCTCCATTTGGAACGGCGGCGATATAGGGGTTGGTGCCTCCGCGCAGGGAGGTAATGACGAGCGTATCGGTCAGCCCGTCAGCGGACTTGATGGTCAGGCGGTAGGCTTGGGTCGGCATCAGTCGTAGAGGCAGAGCATCGCGGAGGGGCTCGCGGCCCCATTAATCAGCGTGAACGACATAGAGTAAAGCAACAGGTTCTTGTCCTGCAACGTGATGGTCACGTCCCCGTCAGGCGCGAGATAGCAGGTCGTGTAGCTTCTGCTTGCCGCGTCCCCCGTGTTGACCGTCACGGCCTCGCCGCGAAGTAACCATTCCTGACAGCGGAGCATCGTCGCCATGCTGGTGTTCGGGATGTCCGTCATCATAAAGCTCGCGCCGTAGTCGGTGCGGAAGCGGAACTGATACGGACGCCCCGTGCCAAGCGCAGGAACGCGAGGGCCGATTGGACGTTGGAACGGGGTCCAGTCCGCGAACCGCGAGCCGACTCCCGTGCTGATGCCTGTCGTACTGTTATCGAGCGTCGCCGCTCCGGTGCCATCGGTAAACGTAATCGTTGCCATTAGCCAATCCTCCCACGGCTCTCTGCCTTCGTCATCAGTTCCTGAATCGCTCGCTGGGCTGACGGGTCATTGGGGCCAATCACCGTCACGTTCATCGATTGACGCGGTTGCATTCCCGCCGCCGTAGTCGCGGAGGTCTGCCCAAAGATGAGTTGCGTGGTCGGCAAGCTTCCGCCCAATCCACCCATCCCACCGCCAAAGCTGGCAATGCTACCCGCTCCGCCACCAGCCTGTCCGCCAAACATCCCACGCGCTACGCCACCCAACGCCGCGCCAATACCAATCATTGCCAGCGATGCGACCAACGCGCCACCCGGAAGCAAGGAGGCGAGCGAGGTCATGATGGTAGTCATCAGCCCAGAAAAGGCTTCGGAGGCGATACCGAACCGCACCATCGCATCACCCAAACCAGCCAGCATCATCGAGGTCAACGCCTTGAATCCCTCGCCAATATTACCAGATGCGATGGCCTGTTGAATACCGCCGACAATGCCACCGACCATTGCCGCCCCAACAGAATCTTGGAACGTCTGCCGCATATTGTTGGCAAGGTCCAATGAGGCTTGCTGGGCTTCCGTCAGGACGATACCTGTTGCCTTTGGTATAGCGGCCTGAATCGCGCCCAAGTCAAAGGGCGCACGACCGACTCCGGTGATTCCTGCGCCTGCACCCGGAAGCGCACCCAACGGACGTCCCTGACCCACAACTCCAGCGCCAGCACCAGCACCACCACCAGCCGTGCCGAAACGACCAGCCAACTCACGCGCCCGCAACAGCGACCGCTCCTGTGCCTCAAGTGCCGCAATCCTATTGCGAAGCTCATCAAGCTGACGGATGCGTTGCTTGGCCTGTTCAATCTCCTGCACGGTGCGACGGCGATTGGTGTCAGCCGCCGCGTTGTTGAGGATTTCCGTGTTGAGCGCGGCGTACTGCTTTCGCAAGTCATCCAAGCCGCCGACAAACTCGCCAGAGGTCAGGTCGAGCAAGCCGTCCTGCACATCCCGCAACCGCTTGGTAATCTGCGCCACATCGCCAGCCAGTACCATCTCGCGAAGCGCCTTCTGCGCGTCCTCCGCCATCTTCTTTGCTTCGTTGCCAGCCCGTATAAACGAGGTAATGGCGGCACTCGCGAATCCAAGCAAGGCGGCTACGGCAAGTCCAGTCGGGCCGAACATCACCGAAATCTGCGAACCCGCCTCGACAATACGCGTCCCCATATCTGCCGTGATGGAGCCGGTGCGGGCCAAGCTGTTGCCCACAGCCGCAAAGCCAATCGCCGCCTTTGCCGCTCGGTCACCAGCGATTTGTGCGTTGCCACCAGCCGTCTGTGATTGTCTGCCAAAGTCGCCAGCGGCTCCGCTAGTTTTCTTGAACTCGGCGGCAACATCCTGCGTCTCTTTCTTGAGACGCTTGAGCGCGGCTTCGACTACTGCCGCGCCTTCTTCCTTGACCAGCATCTCAACGGAAAAGACCCGCATTGCTTACTCCTGTACGACGGCTTTCGCCATCCGTTGAGACAGGGCCGTCAGCCGCTCCCGCGTCTGGTCAAACATCTGCGACAACTGCCCCGCCGCCTTCAGGTACCGCATCTCCATCTTCTGCAAGTCTTGTGGCTGATGGAACGCAATGGCAACCTGCCCTGCCAAATCCGTCCGCTCCCCCATCCGCTCGACCGTCGCTTCCTTCGCCATCGCTCGCAACTCCGCCCACATCCAGAGCGTTATCGCAAACGATTCCCCCGCTACCACGCGGACGGGTTGCCCCGTTTCCCGCGACACCTCCACCACCACCCGCCTAACAAACTGCTCGGCGTCCCACGGCACGGCGACGGTGTGACCCGTCGCCTCGGTCAGTTTTTTTCCGACCGCTCCGCGAGCATTGCCTCGACCTCGGACACCTGATTGCGGCTCAACTGAATAAGCGCGGCAATCTGGTCCACGGTCAGGGCTTCCACTTCCTTGTCGGTGAGGTCCGGGCAACTGGACCGCACAACTTCCAGTAACGCTCCGAGCATCGCATCGCCAGCGCCGTCCTGCGTGGACAGCGCGGCGATTTTATGCGCGGACGCCCCGGTCAGGGGGCGCACAACAATCTCTCGTCCGAACAGCGTCACACGCGGTAGGCGTGCCGGGTTCACCAACTCGTCGAGGTTAATCATCTGTCCTTATCAGACCGAGGTGAGGTATTCGATGCGGAACGGAGCCGAGCCAATCGCCGTAAAGCCCGAGAGGGTGGGGTCAAGACGCGCCTCAATCTCAAGCGCAATCGCAATCTCCGCCCCGTCCTGTCCGGTGATGTCGTACTTGGTGCAAAGCGCCGACGGGAAGCGAACCTGCACATAGCTCCCAGCCGACGAGGTGGCCCCGCCGCGTTGCCAGATGCACCGCACGTCGGAGAGGTAGTCGCCCGAAACGAGCAACTGGCCCGCCGACTTGGGAGCGTAGGAGGTCGAGGCCGTCCACGCGCCCGTCACGGCAGTCGCCGCACCCGGCTCAATTTGTCCGACGTTGGTAGTCGAAAGCTGGATGCAGGTGCCGGAAATCTTCGGCATCCGCATCGTCACGCGGTCAAGACCCTTGACAGGCGACCGCTTGCCGTCGAAGTCTGCCGCACGGTAGGTCACGCCGGGGTCGAACTTGAGGCCACCAGCGAAGGCGCCGAACACGGTGGCTCCGACATACAGGACGCCAGAGTCGAGCAGAACATCGCTCGGAAGGGAGGAAGTGTAGCCAGTCAGCGGAGCAGTCATTGTCCTATCCTACGGATGGGTGGTGGGGTGGAATCTAATTCGCTCGAACAGTTAACACACGGGGCCAGAGGAAGAACTCGTAGGTGCCAATAACCCCGACCACGGACGAGTCTGCCGGGTCGGTCATTTGTGGGATGGTCTGCCGCGTGCGCGACCGTCCCACCATTAGCCCCGAGGCCGGGTCCGAATAGGCCGTCAGGCATTGGTCCACGATGTCCATCGCCGTCTCAACGAGCGGCAACTGGCTCTCCGGCTTGCCAATACATTGCACCTCAAGCAACACCGTCTCTCGATAGCCGTTAAAGGCGGGCAAGCTAGTGCGGTCCATCAGCATTGAGATATACGGGAACTGCGCCGGCTCGGGTTGCGCCCGCACGTAGATGCGGTCCCCGACGAACTGCGCGAGCGTCTGGTTGTCCGACGATACATAGTCAAGCAATGCCCGCCGAAGCGTGCTGTAAATCTGGACCGTCGAGGCCGTCGAGGGCGTGACAATCGCGCCCTTCGTGGCAAACCGTGGCTTACTCATCGGACGGGCCTCCCGCGCTCGATATAGCGGTTCAGGACGCGGTTGTAGGTGTCAATCATCGCTTGCATCGACTGAATAGCAACCGGCTTGAAAATGGGAACGTGCGACCATTGCGGCACACCATTGATACGCCGGAAGATGTTGCGATGCCCAACTTCCCACGCCAGCGCAATCATTCCCACGGTCGCTGGCATTCCCGTACTCCGCGCCAGTTTACGGAAGAACTTGCGTTGCCCCTTCTTGGACTTGGGCTTTGCCATAATCCCATCAGGAATACCGACCTTCGCATACCAGCCATTCCCTCCAAACGTCGGCTCGTCCCGCTGGACGTGCTGAACGATTTGCGCCGTCGAGCGGAAGGCTTGGCTGGTATAGTAGCCCTTGAAGAACCGCTTCTTCACGTTCCCCTCGTACAATGCCGCCGCCGCATCGAGCGCCATCCGCGAGGCATCTCGATACTGCTTCAGGAACTGCGGCGAGAGGTCCGTGACTTTAACGGTCATTAGAGCGCCGAGGTTGCCGCCACCGTGACCGTCGCGCTCGTCACCGAGACCTGCACGCCCGCCGAAATCGCCGTGGTTGCCACGATGATATTGGCGTCGGAGGTGCCGACGTTGAGGTCGCAGATGGCGGTGGTGCCGTCTGACTTGAGGCACCGCGCCCACGCCGCCACGCCAGTCGCATTGGCGGAAGTGTCAGGCGAGATGGTGCCGAAGGTGATGACGCCGTTCGTCACGGACGCGGCGGCAGGGTTCGGGAAGCGAAGCTCCGCGAGAAGCACCTGCGTGGTCACCGCCGTCGCAGGGGTCGCGGGACGCGCCCCGTCGTAGATGCGGAGGTAGCCATCGTTGTATTCGCCGTCAATGGCATCAGCCATCAGGTTGCGAACCGCGTTAGTCCAGCCAGTTGACTTTGCCATTATTCTGCTCCGGGTTGCGCATAGCGCGGCTGTGTGACAAGAAGGGGTGTGACAACCTTGATGGCGTTATTGGTCCCACCCGTGACAATCTGGTAGACCGTCGCGCCGTTATAGCTAGTGCCGAGAATGGCGGTATTTGCGGCAGGAACTACCACGTAATACACGCCGGTATTGGTGACCTCTGCCATGCCAAGACCGCTTAAGCCCGCGATGGTCTGGGTGCCAAGCGCGTCCTCGTAGAAGGTCACCGACACGTTCGCCAAACCCGTCCACGGAACAAAGGTGTTCGAGGTTGAGTTGTAGAACGTGATTTTGCTCCGCACCAAATAGGCGTTGTTCGGATGGATGGCCTTGTTGACCGTACTGGTATTTGTCACCGTCATTACGGATACCCCTGCGAGAAGTCTTGCGCCGGGCTATACGGCATTGAGCGGTCCTCAATCCACGTATAATCCGTTGACACATCCATCACCGGAGCGTATGCCCTCGATTGCTCTGCGACCATTGCATAGTCGCTCGACCAATCCATCACCGGCGCATACACACCAGAGTAATCATAAGCAACCCCGCGCACCGACACCACCTGATAGCTCATCTGCCAGTTGTCCGCCGACGCTTCAGCCGACGCGGTAATCGTAGCAGGAAGCACCTGCACCCCGACCCCGGCAAAGGACTCCTCGGCTGACGCGGTAATGGCGGCAAAGATGGCCTCGCGCAGTTCCCCGTCCCCAAACGCCTCGGCACTACCGGTCAATACCGCCGAGATGAGCAGTTCGAGGGCGGCGGCTTGGCTCGCCTCGGCGCTTCCAGTCAGCGTACCTATCAATAGCTGGTTAGCCGTCAGGTCGCCGTAGGCTTCCCCGCTGGCAGTCAGGGCGGCTTCGAGCATCTGCTCCACCGCCATCGTCTGCTCGGCTTCGGCACTTGCTGTCAAGTCTGCCAATAGGCTCTGCACCAGCGCAAGGTCGCTTGACGCCTCGGCATTGCCGGTCAGGTCGCCAGTAATCAATTGGTCAATCGCCGCGTCCCCATAGGCTTCTGCGCTTCCGTCAGCCGTGCCGGTGAGCAACTGGTCTACGCTGGCATCGCCAAAGGCTTCGGCCTCACCAACGACCGCCGCCAATAGTTCCTGCGCCGCCACGAAGTCGGCATAGGCTTCACCAGCCGCCGTAATTGTCAGCACCACCTCTGACACGACCACGAAGTCGCTAAAGGCTTCCGCGTCTCCGGTCAGCGACCCAGAGAGCGTCTGCACCACCACCAAGTCGCCATACGCCTCGGCAGAGCCGTCAAGCGCGGCAGTCAGTAATTGCGCCACCGTCGCATCGCCGTACGCTTCGGCGGACGCGGTATAGGTAGAGGCGATACTGTCAGGCGCAATCTCTAACCGAAGGTAGGCTCCGCTCTCCAAGAGGATGTCATCGCCATCCTCAAGCAGAATGCGGTCAAAACTGCTCACGCCTCAACCTCGGAGCGGAGCTTCCGCAACGCCTCACGCGCCGTAATGCCGGTCGCCACGCGAACCTTTTCGTCTTGCGTCCAGCGCAACATGACCGCCGCATCGCCCACCGGCGCGGCCTCTAGCACCCCGCCAAACCGTTGGATGAACGCCTCAATCCGCGCCTCGTCGGTAGGCCAGAAGCCTGACCGCCGAACGTCCTGACCGCAGATAAGGCGAGCGTCCATTAGCGAATGAACCCGATGGCAGATAGCGCCAGCGATGTTGCGGTGACTGCGGTGGTGTCGGTCTCGTTGCGGATGTAAATAGAGATGGTGTCGTTCTGTGCCGTCGGAATAAGCGCCGTCACGGAGAACCCGTAACCCTCGTTTGAGTCCGACAGAATAGCCGAAACGTGGACGTTTGAGAGTGGCGTGCCGTTCTTGGCAATGGTAATGCCATAGGACTTATTGTTCGACGCGCAGACTAGCTCGACATTCGCCGTGACAAGCAAGACCTGATTAACCGCTTTGGTCGCCCGCATTTCGTTGTTAGAAACTTGCGAGAAGCCGTCTTGCCCGAGCGAGGTATCAAGCGCCGTCGTGCCAGCCAGCTTGTAGTAGACGTTTGTAGAGGCAAACGTGGTCTGGGCCGAGGCCGTCAGGTCCAACTGCCCACGGCTAGGAAACAGACTGACCACCACGTCACGGATGTCCTCGGCACTAATGTCACCGGTGGTGTTGTCAGGGAGTTGCGCTAGAAGCGCCGAGAGAACCTTCGGGTTCTGTGTCATTAGTCGAACGCCTCATCAAAGGCCGTGGAGAATGCGGTCGCTCCGAGCAACAGATGTTCGCCATCCGTCACTTCAGCGGGGTCGTAAATCGTGAACGTGTTGTACGAGGACGGGTCAATGGCCTCAAGGTCAATCCGCTGACCCTGCAACTGCCGCATCGCCACCACGCCCCGGATGTAATACAGGGTCTCGTCTCCCTCTTGCTTGACCAGCCCGAAGGTATCGACCTCGACGTAATCCCCGACCGTGGCGGCAAGGGTCGTGCGGATGTCCGAGTGCGACATCGGGGCGCCCCCGATATTCTGCCGCTGGGCGGTCGCATCGAGCCGCCCCCAATACGTGCCGGTCTTGACATAGACTGACCGAGCAAAGCCGTCCCCGCCGTTCTGGTCCCGCCGATAGAACGTGAGGCGCGTGTCAAGGAGGCCGGGGGCGACGTACATTAGCCAGCCACCGCGAGCTTAAAGGTCCGCAACACCTTGAGGACGCGAGCCGCCGTATCCCGCGAGACATCCCAACTGATTGACGTACCCGCCGCCGTCTCGGTCGAGGCGTGCGGGGTCCGCTTTTGATACAGGTCCGCCGCCAAGTCGATGATGCATTGCGACAGAACCGGCTCTATTTGCGCGTAATCGCCCCGCAGAGACAGTCCGCAGGAGGTGGTAATGGTGTAGGGGCCGTAGGGGAATGAGTACCCCGCATTGGCGTAAATAACGCCCGAGGACTGGTTGATGGTGTAGTCGGTCGCCGGGACGGTCGTGCCTTCCGAATCCACGATGGTTGCCGTGGTGCCAATAGGACGCTTCGGGAAGATGAGCGACAGGCAGGGCTGGGGGTCAATCGTGTCGGCTCGGTCAACCGCCGTGGTATTGACAGCCGTGACAGGAACGTCGGTCCAGACCTCAAGCTGGGCTTGCGCTCGAACGAGGAGCGCCGTCAAGAGCGTGTTCTCCGCGTTGCTCTCGATGCGAAGGTAGGACTTCAGGTCACTTACGGTAGGGAGGGCCATTGCGCTTTGCCTCGGTCAAGATGTCTGCGTACTTCTGCCCCACTACCGGGTAGTCGTGGTAGGTTCGAACGTACTGATGCACTCGCTCAACTTCTGCCGCATAGAAGCTACGGTCTTGAACCAGTTTCGCCAAGACCTCCCGCAACTGCGGCCCATCGTTTGCCACCGTCCACGGCACCGGAATGCCGAGCTTCACCAAGTCGTTTTGCGCCTCGGGGTCGCCCGCGATGACCGCCTTGCCCATCGCCGCGCCCTCCAAGCCCGACCCCTGCATCCCGAGCCAGAAGCTATCGAACACCGCATCGCAGGACGCCTTGAGCCGCAGGGCCGCGCCGTGTTCCATGTTCTCAATCAGCACCGGCTCGATGTCGATGCCCTGATGCATCTTGAGGTAATCGCACGCATTGAGAAACTCCTGCGTACCCTTAATGCGCCGCATCGTCGGGCTGTGCGCCACGCGGAAGGTCTTGGACTTGACCGTCTCCTCTTTCGCAATCTTCTGATAGTCCGCGACCGGCATCGGAATCGGAAGCCAATGCTTGATGCCGAGGCGGTGATGATAGGGCCGCGCCCCAAAGCAGATGGCGTCCATCCGGTCATCGTTCCCGCCGTCATTGACCTTGACCGACCCTGCCATGTTGCCGGGGTCTACCGAGCCGTGGTAGGTCAGGGCCTGAATCAAGCCGTCGCGGGTTCCCTTGCGTAGCTCGTTCCGCAAGACCCAGTAGTCCATGTGGCTATGCACGACATCCGCTGTCTCGTAGAGTAGCTGGATGGTCTGCGCGTCAATCTCCGTGTCCCATTGACGCAGGTCGCAATGCTTGTTCGTATGCCCAAAGCGGACCAGCGCCGACACCACACCCGGTACCACGTTCGCCGCCGAGTGGTAGCGGTAGACCGCCGAGCCGGGGTCGTAGGCTGTCAGTTGTAATACCTTGAGCGCGGACGGGTCGTAGGGCGTTGCCGTGTAGTGCGAGGCAATGAGACCCGGAGATAGTACCCGGCCCACACTCGCCCACACGCGGTCAATCTGCTCCCGAGACGCCACCACCCCTCCGCTAAATAGCTCCTCGGCTTGTGCCGTAGGGAGCGTCACTTGTTGCCCTTTCTGCCACACCTGTCCGTTGATTAGGGCCTTCACACGGACGGTCACCAACATCTCTGGCGGAAGCGCCGAAGCGGAGGGGGTGATGGCCCCCTCCGCACCGACTGTCCGCTTGGCTCTCGGCTTACGCAGAGGCCGTGTTGTCCAGCACGACGAACGGGCTATGCTCGTCAACCTTGTTGCCCGACGAGTCAATCGCGTAGGCATAGGTCGAGGTCGGGAGCGGGATGCCCCCGGCGCGAGCGACGAACCGATACGTGGTGATGTCGTTGGCGAACTTGTAGTGAATCGAGGACTCGACCGTGAGGGCCTGACGGAGACCCATCGCGTAGAAGTCGCCGTTCACCAGCGCGACATCGCCCTCGTTCCCAAGCGTCGGGAGGAGGTCGGTGACAATCACAGGCAACCCGAGGAGGGTCATCTGCGGCTTGTCGCGGAGGTTCGGAATCCACGTGACCATCGTGTTGTTCGTGGTCTGCATCGCGAACAACTGGGCCAGCACGCGGCGGGAAATCATCCACACCGAGTTCGGGCCGTGCGTGTGACGCTCGTACATCTGGAACGCATCGCGAGCGGTGAACGCATTGACGGTCTGACGAACGACCTTGAGGAGAGCGGTGTTCGAGGTGTTGAACCCGCCGAGCGGCTGGCTCGAGCCAGTCCCGTCGATGGTGATGTCTTCGTTAATCTTGTTGATGACCTGCCCGCCAACCGCGGCAGTCACCTCGGCGGGAAGCTCGCCGGTGAAGTCATCGCCAAGAAGTTCGTCACCGAACTCGGTGACAGCGGCGTACTTGTACATCGTGAGGAGACGCTGACCGAAGTTCGGGTCACGCTCCGGCTTGGTCGCGCCTTCGCCAACGATGGTGACGTTCGCAATCTTACCCGCCATCGGGCGGTTAAGGGTGGACGTACCCTCGTCCTGCAGAAGATACGGAATTCTCAAACTCCGTCCGGGGACATTGTACCTCCGGGCGTACTGGAACAGACCCGGCTGGGCGTTGCTCACCGAGAAAATCTCGGGAACCTGCGAGAGCGGGAGGAGGAACTCACCACCGTTGGTCGAGCCGGTGATGGTGCGGGTCATCATATCGACCGTGCGAAGCGCCTCGGCCTCCTTCGCGTTGGCAGGCCCCTTCGCCACGGCGCGGACATACGAGCCGATCGAGGGGAACGCCTTGACGAGAACCGAGCGAACCTGCTCGGTCGCGTCCTTCATGCCAGCGAACTCGGTGCGGTCAGCACCGCTCACGTCCATCCGGGTCAGCCCCTCGTCGCCACCCTGACGCGCAATCTCGGCGTCAGCGGTGAACTCGGCGGCAGACTGCGCCCGCATCTCAAGGGCGCGGATGTCGGCAGTACGCTTCTCAACTTCGTCCGCCGTGAAGCTGGCGGTCGGGTCCATCAACTCCGAACGGAGCTTGTGAGCCTGCTCGCGAAACTCGTTCGCGGCACGGTTCTTGGAAACAAGTGGGGCCTTCATGGTAGTCAGTCTCTCTTACTTGGGTAGGACGAACGATGATCGCACCGCCTTGATGCGATCCTCCATCTTGGCGTACCGTGCCGTGCTGTCCGTCGAGGTGGGCGTATCCAACACCACGGGGGCGTCAGACGAAGCCGTCTCGGTCATGGTAGGCGTGGGCTTGTACGTGTCCAGCAATGCCTCTCGCGCCTTGTCGGATAGCGCATCCAACGCGGCACGGGCGGCAAGTAGCAGGAGTTCATCGTCCGTGCGCTCGGGCGACTCCTCCTCCTCCAACTGGTCAATCGGGTTGACCGTCTCCATTTCATCAGCGCGAGCCGCCGCGATTTCAGCGCCCGGCACGGCTGGCATTGGCGTGATGCTGACCTCGCGTAGTTCAATCTCGGTGAACCGCTCGACGGGCTTGCCGTTGACGGTCACCATCTCCGAGGCACGCGGGATGAACCCGATGCTGAACCCCGTTGAGGCGCCGCTTGCCAAGACCGCCTTGACGTACTCGAGCGCGGCCCGTCCGTCAGCCGTGTCGAAGATGTCAGCGGTCATGACAACCGCATCGCCCATTTCCCGCATCTCGGTCACGACCCCAACGTGCGCCTTGCTGGTGCGTTCGTGGTCCATCAAGAGCGGGACCTTGCGGGCCGAGACCTTGTTGTTGATGGTCCGCTTGGCAGACTCGCGGGCAAACATCGTCTGGTAGCTGTCCACCACCTCGTAGGTCAGCGCCACGCCCGACACGCGCCCAGCGATACCGGGCGGGAGGTCAGACTCGGCACGGATTTGCGGGGCGGCTTCGGTCAGGTGGTAGCGCGTGGACTTCATCGGGTTACTCCGTGTCGGCCTTTGGCAACTGCTCGGTGAGAACCGCTTCGAGGGCCTGTACGCCTTGTGCAACCTCGGCATACGGGCGGCTCCGCATATAGTTGAGAATGCCAACCGCGAGGGCGGAGGGAATCGTGACGGTCTGCGGGGTCTCGGTCATTTGGCCTCAAGGAAGGGTAAGGGAACTGCCGTGGAAATATAGAGCAGGATGCGCTTCCGTGCCTAATACGTCATGCCGACATTCGTGGGACCAGAGGGCCGTATTCTCGGCGTGCGCCTTCAGCACCACGATGACCCGTGAGTGCTTCCAATACTTGCCCCAATGGGTCGAGCCGTCGGGGAAGCGGTCGCCCTGATAGACCCCGTAGCGCAGTCCCTCGGGATTGGCATACGCCGCCGCCGTCCCGCGACCCGTGACGATGGCGTGCTGGGTCCACCACAGGGCGTCAATCGCCGCACGGTCCGTCACCGGGAACACCGTGACGCCCCAGTTGAGGGGGTCGGCTTTCGGCCCAAGCCCGAAGGCACGAAGCACCTGCCGCCCGATGCCCTTCAGCCAATCAAGCATTGGCCTTCAGCGCGGCGACTTCGGCTTCCAGCGCCTCGATACGGGCCATCGCTTCCTGTAGCGCCACCGCCGCCTTCATCAGCAGGATGGACGACTTGACGGTCTTGGTCGTGCCGACCTGTACCTTTTCGGTCGTGACCTCGCCCGTTTCATTCCCGTCCTCATCCAGCACCGGAACGTCCCGCGTCTCGTATTCGGGATGCTCGTCCACCAGCCCCGGCGAAGTCTGCTCCAACTCTTGCGCCACGACACCGAGCATCGCGGGGGCGTTCGGGTCTGCCGCCACATCGGTCTTCATCCGGTACTTGCGGAACCGAATGGCCTTGATGTCGTCCCATTGCGAGCCAGCGTCGATGATGTCCTGCTTGAGTCGTTCATCGGAAATGGTGCCATACACGCCATCGTGATTGGCAAGGTCGCCGTCCGACCAGATATAGCAACGGGCCGTCGTTTGGTCGTTGCACAGTAAGAAGTACTGGGTGTTGTTATCTGGCGCGGCCGACGGGAAGTTCAGGTATATGCCATTGGGCGACCCATTACCGTTCCACACATACATCGGGTCGGACGCATCGGTTCGCAGTTCGTGATACGTTCCCGTGCTTCCCGCGTACGTCCCCGTATTCGACGCCTTGAAATACCCCCCGCTCGTGATGCGGGCGCGTTCGGTGCCAGTCGCCGTTGTCGTCGTTGCACCAGTATAAAAAACTATTTGCGTGGCGGCGTTGTATCCGCTGTATGCGCCACCGATATAAATAAAGTTATCTGTTGATTGGTTGTCAGCGGCGAGCAAAAATGTCTGGGCAGAGCTAGGCGTACCATACGATGGCGACGCCAGCATACCAACCTTACGCGTGTTGCTTGACCGCGCTGTTGCAGAGTCTACGTCGGCTCCCAACACCAATCCCGATAGCGTTCCGCTTCGTATGCCAGACGCAATATCCACACGCCCGAGCGGGGTCGTTGCGGCACTTCCCACCCCCAAGTTCCCACTCGCATCCAGCGTCATCGCCTGCGTGAACGAGATGGCGTTGCCAGCGGTGCCAGAGGGCGCATTGTGCCAGCTATGCACGCCGTTGTTCATCCGATACTGGGCAGTACCTCTAGCCGCAAAATACTTCCAATTTGTTCCGTCTGAATATGCGTTATTGTTGAGGAACAAATAACCAGCGCCAGTATAATCGGTGACCCAAGATGAAATACTTGCCCCGTTATTAGCTATCTGAATTGCCTTATCGTAAATGGACCACGCACTCGGCGTCACCCCGAGGCCGAGGTTGCCGCTGGCGTCGAGGCGCAGGCGCTCGGCGCTGGCCGTAAAATCAAAGAACCGCAGGCTGTTGCTTGCGCCAGAGCCGCCATCCGTGAAGATGCCATACGAGCGGCCCGTGTTGGACATCTTGACGCCAGTATTCGTATCGGTCGAATTGGTGGCGGTGATGTAACCGTTCGTGCCAAACACCACTTCGAGCTTGTCACTCGGACTCGCCGTCCCGATGCCCACGCGGTTGTTCGCGCTATCGACCTTGAGCGTCGAGGTATCCACCGTCAGGTCGCCCGGAATCGTTACCGCGCCAGACGCCGCAATACGCATCCGCTCAACAAGCGTTGTGCTTGCAGACGGTACGGTGGAAAACACAAGGTCCGTCGGTGCGCTGGTGCTAGACCACACATCACCAGCCACGCCTTGGATTTTTGCCCCGGTCGTGTATGTCGTTCCGGTGGTGTAAAACCGCCAATCCAATCCCGGCGCACCCTGCCCCGCAAACGACGGCACAACAGCACGTTGCAAAAACACAGGCGTACTGCCAACCACCGCCAAATTATTTGACGCCCCAGTATTGAGCGTGGTATCGCCCGTGACCGTCAGCGAGGTCAGGGTGCCGACCGAGGTAGCCGCCGCCGCTACGCTGGCGCCGTCTATCCGGAAGTTACTTCCGGAGCGGGCCACCACGTACTCGTCGGTCGCCTGTGATGCACCGCCGTCGGAGAGTTGACTAATCTTCAGGTCTGCCAATGGAGTATCCCCTTACGCTGGTAGGTCGCTGTATGCCAACACACAGCGGCAGTTGATTACTTCTGACGCCGACCCGCCGGGGTCAAGCGGATACATCAGGTTATTGCTAAAGGGCTGGTCAATGGCGATACGACCCTGCCTCATGCACTCACGGTGGCTATCGCGGGCGTCATTGAAGGCCAGCCACTCCTTCGAGCGGTAGAGGTCGCCCATCTCCTTCGCTTGGTCCCACGACCCCTGCGACAGCGCCCCCGCCGACTCCGTGCGGGCAATCGCATCCGACCGCGTGGTCACCTTCTCCTCGCCATACACCGCACGACCGACAAGGCGGGAGGTCTCGGTCACGGTCAGGCCAGCCCGCTCGGACGCCTCAATGACCGCCAACACTTCCTTCGCGGTGGTGTCGCCAATCAGCTTGGACAGGCGCTCGGTGCGCTTGCGGATAGCCTCACGGACGCTTTGCACCGACCGCCCCGCCAGCCCTGCCTCGACCGTATCGGCGGCAAGGTCCGCCCCAACTCCTGCCACCTCGGTCGCGCCGAAGGCATAGCTCTTGGAGACGAGGGGCGTGAAGGACTCGCGCCAGTTCTCCTCTAACGCCCCGCCCGGCGTATAGGCCGCACGGACCCGCTTGCGTGCCTCCTCAAAGCTCGGGGCCGTGCTAATGGACTTGGTGACCTTCGGGCGCTCGGCCCGGAACAGCGCCTCGGCAGTCGCCTTGTAGGTCTGCTCGGTGCGGTCGAGTTCGGCGTTGGCCCGCTCCCAGATGGCCCGCTTTCGCATCAGTTCCTCGTCCTCGGGAGCCTCGGGCATCTCGCCCTCTGGCATCTCCGGCTCTTCCTCTTCTTCCGGCTCCTCGAAGCCTTCGAGTCCGTCGAGCATCTGCTTGATAAGCTCACGGTCCATCTTCGGGAACGCGGCCTGAATCAGCGCCTCAACGGTCGGGCGAGGAAGTTCCTTCTCTACTAGCTCATCAAGTAGGTCCATCAGAGCCTCAACCTGCTCACCGTTGAGCGCATCCTCGGCAAAGGTACGGATGAGATGCTTGGCCTTGCGGCGTGGGGCTGGCGTCTCGGCAACTGGTGTCGCTGGCGTGAAGCCAGACATCCCGCTCAACA
>Ga0315904_10004499_pt1 | contig 19861 bp, 16 predicted proteins | sample LakEriMetagenome_6_FD_203529 | JGI IMG/M metagenome (GOLD analysis project Ga0315904, IMG submission 203529) | Freshwater fungal communities from buoy surface, Lake Erie, Ohio, United States - Buoy 12 MA120 | ecosystem: Environmental > Aquatic > Freshwater > Lake | place: USA: Lake Erie, Ohio...
CTGGCGGCGCGGCTGCGCGGGGAAGTCAGCACGGCCTTCCCGGATGGCCCGCCGACCCTGCCGCAAGGCGCGGAACGGCCTGCGGATTTCCCGGCGCATCGTGCGCGGAGTGAAGGGGCCGCCAATATCATCGTGATCCATGATGCGGATGTGCTGGAAGATCGCTTCTGGGTCCGCGTGCAGGATTTCTTTGGCCAGCAGGTTGCCACACCATTCAGTGACAATGGCGCGCTGATCGCCAATCTGGTGGATACCATGGCCGGTGGTGATGCGTTGATTTCGCTGCGCTCACGCGGTGAATCTCTGCGTCCCTTTGAAGTGGTGGATGATATTCGCCGCGATGCGGAAGCGCGGTTCCGCCAGACTGAACGAGAACTCACGCAGCGCCTGGAAGCGACCGAACGCCGCCTGCGTGAATTGCGCCAAGGCCCGCAGGGCGGTGATCGCGGCCAGACCAATGCCGTGATCAGCGCCGAACAGCGCGCGGAAATTGATGCGGCGCGTGACGAAATTCTCCGCACCCGTCAGCAATTGCGCGCGGTGCAGTTGGAATTGCGGCGCGACATTGAGGGCCTGGAGACGCGGCTGCGTATCCTGAATATCGCCGCCGTGCCGGTGTTGCTGACGATCCTGGCGCTGGTCATGGGTGTTGCGCGCGCGCGCCGGCGCGCGGCGGCGCGGCACTGAAGCGGGGGGCGGGGTTATGCAAAGACGTTCCCTGATATTGCTTGGTAGCGCTGCGGTGATTGCCATGGCCGGCGCCTTGCTGATCAAGCCGCCGGCGCCGCCTGCACCACCAGCCGGCACGGGCGGGCTTGCCTTTCCGGGTCTCGCGCAGCGGCTTGGTACTGCCGCGCGGATTGAGGTGCGCCGGCATGACGGCGCTTTGGAGATCATCCGCCGCGGCGATGTCTGGGTGCTGCCAACCAAGGGCGATTATCCCATCCGGCAGGAAAAGCTGCGCGAATTGCTGACGGGGCTCACGGAATTGCGCCTGATGGAACCGCGCACTGGCAATCCTGAAATGTTTGATCGGCTCGGCCTGGAGGACCCGCTGCGCGCGGGTGCTACCTCCACGCTGTTGCGCGTGTTGGATGCGCAAGGTGCTGCGCTGGTGGAATTGGTGATCGGGCGGCGACGCGTGCGCACGCAAGGCAATGTGCCGGAAAGTGCTTATGTGCGCCGGCCCAATGAAAACCAGGCGTGGCTCGCAGAGGGTCGCATTCCGGTGGATGCCGATCCGCAGCTTTGGCTGGATCGCGACATTGCCAATCTGCCGCGCGAACGTGTGCAGCGCGTGGTGGTTGCGCGCGCGGGTGAAGACGCGCTGGTGCTGACCCATAGCGGCGATCCCGACGGCAAGCTTGCCATCACCGCGCCCGCCGATGCGCCGCCCGCTGATGATGTCAGCCTGGATGAAGTCGCGCGGAGCTTCGAATTCCTGACCTTCCTTGATGTACGGCGCGCAGCCGATGCACCGGGTGAGGCTTTGGGTGAGACACGCTTCGAATTGACCGATCGGCTGGCGATCATTGCCCGCCCGCGCAAGAATGCCGAGGAAATCTGGGTAAGCCTGGCGGCAGAAGGTGATGATGAAGCGGCGCGCTTGAATGCGCGTTGGCGTGGCTGGGTCTATCAAATCGGGCAATGGAAAGAAAAAGCCATGATCCCCCGGCTTGAGGATTTGCGCCGGCAGGAAGACGCGCCCGCCCCCGCTACTGAACCGCCGATTGTGCCACGGTGAGCACCGCCCCGCGCGAATATCCTGACCGCCCCTGGGTCGGCATTGGCTGCATCGTGTTTCGTGAGGAAGCGGTGCTGCTGGTGCGTCGTGGCAAGCCGCCGCGCATCGGGCAATGGTCGCTACCCGGCGGCGCGCAGCATGTCGGCGAAAGGGCAGAAGAAGCTGCGCGGCGCGAATTGCGCGAAGAAGCGAGCATTGAAGTGGGTCGGATGGCGCTTGCCTATGTTTTCGATGCCATCAATCAGGATGATGATGGCCGCGCGCTTTATCACTACACCATCATTGATTTTGCCGCGCATTGGCTGGAAGGCGAAGCCCGCGCCGGCGATGATGTAAGCGAAGTCGCCTGGGCGCTGCCGCATGAACTTGCGGATTATGACCTGACCGAAGCGGCGCATGAGGCAATTGCGGCAGCGCGGCTTGCATTGGGGTTGGAGCGATATCCGATCTGATGGATACATCTTTGTTTTTCGCCCATCTTCACGCGTTCAGATTTTCCATCTGAACGCGATCTGCTGTAGCTACTGCGCTGCTTACTCCGCTGCGGCTCGGGCGGCCTTCTCGGAATCATAGATGGCCTGTGCTGTTTCGACGGCCTTGGCATGCACAACCGCCAGGTCGGGGCGCATCTTTTGGGCGCGGATTGCAGCCTGCATTGTCGAATGATGCTGACCCTGGAAATGCGGGAAGACTTCGCGTGCGATCAGCTCATAGGATCTCTTCGTCGCCTCGAAATTCGCCCAATTATGCGCCAGCGTAAGATAGGCGCCAAAGCCGCCATTCGATTGCTTCCACAACCGTTCAATCTGGGCGCGGCACATTTCGGGCGTGCCGATGGCGCCGAAGCCGCTATCGTTGATGAAATCAATCATCTCCTTTGCGTTTTGGCCCGGCATCGACATTTGAGGGAAGGCTGCGATTTCCTGGAAATAGTGGAACCAGTGCTCAATCCCGTATTCCACGTCCCGCTTGGCTTGGTCCATCGTGTCAGCGATGTGGCACAGGCCAACAAGGCGCCACTTGCTGCGATCTGCCACATGGCCATGATGCTTCGCCTCAGTCTCCACCACATCCCAATGCAGGGCCAAGGCATCGAAGCCGGCAGCGGTCGTAGCACCAATGGAGATCATTCCCGTACCGTACCGGCCCGCCAGCTTTGCCCCGGTGGGCGAGGCAACAGCGGCGGTTGCGATATCGAACTTGGAATAGGGCCGCAGATGCAGGCGCGCATCCTGCAAGGTCCAACGCTCATTCTGAAAATTCACTGGATCATCGCTTCGGATCAGGCGGGTCATAATGTCCAGCCCCTCCGCCAAAAGGCGGCGCGTGTGTTCCTGCGTCAAGCCCACCATCGCAGCATCCGTGGGTAACGACCCGGGGCCAACGCCCAGCATCACCCGCCCACGCGTCAGGTGGTCAAGTTGCACGATGCGTTCTGCCACCCAAAGCGGATTATGGTAACTTACAGAAACAACGCCGGTACCAAGCCTGATATGCCGCGTGCGCTGTGATGCGGTCGCGATCATCAACATCGGGTCTGCCGAAATTTCTGATCCGGCCGAATGATGTTCGCCAAACCATACCTCATCATAATCGCAGCGATCGAGCCACTGGACCAATTCCAGATCCTGTTCCAGCGCCAGGGTCGGGTTGATCCCCGGCTTGTGAAATGGCGCCAGAAAGATGCCGAAGCGCATCCTGTTCATAACTTGTCTCTCCCTCTTTCCTTCGACAATCCCCGAATGGATCGCCGTTTCATGAGAGGCTCACCTGACGCGGGCTTAGAAGCAAGCATTTTCCGTCCCGGGCTTTGCTTTTTTGTGGTGTGGCCCCGGCTGACGCCCATTCAGCCAAAAGGCGCCGCTGCAAAGAAGCGTGGCTTAGCCATCTACCGCCGCCGCCAGCTTTCCTGCTTGCGATAGAGCGTTGATGGGCTGATGCCCAGAAACGCCGCCGCCTTGGCGATATTGCCACCGCAAAGCTTGACCGCTTCTTCAATCGCTTCGCGTTCCGTCTCGGCCAGGGGGCGGATGCGTTTGGTGGATTCAGCAGCACGCAATGTGAGCGGGGGCGGCGCGGGCTTGACGATTTCCGGTTCCGGCGGCGGTGGTGCCGGCGCAGGCGCGGGCTTGGCGCCGCCGTCGCGTACCGTCGCGGGCAACATCGCGGCGGTCACCACGTCGCCATCATGCAGCACCACGGCGGTGCGGATGGCGTTTTCCAATTCGCGCACATTGCCGGGCCAGGTATGGCGCATCAGCATCGCGCGTGCCTCGGCATCAAAACGCTGGAAGCGCTTGCCTTCCTCGGCGGCGCTTTTTGTCAGAAACGCTTCAGCCAAGGCCAGCACATCATCGCCACGGTCACGCAGCGGCGGCAATGGCACGGGGATGACATGCAGGCGGTAATACAAATCCTCTCGGAAGCGGCCGGCGCGCACTTCTTCCAGCGGATCGCGATTGGTGGCGCAGACAAAGCGCACATCGGTTTGCAGCGTCTTGCCGCTGCCCACGGGCTGGAAGGTGCCGGTCTGGATGAAGCGGAGCAGTTTGCCCTGCAGCGCCAAATCCATTTCGCAAATCTCATCCAGGAACAGCGTGCCGCCATCCGCTGCCCGCGCCGCGCCGATACGGTCCGCGACAGCGCCGGTAAAGGCGCCGCGCACATGGCCGAAGATTTCGCTTTCAATCAAATCCTTCGGGATCGCCGCGCAATTGATGGCGATAAACGGCCCGGCCTTGCGGGGCGAGATGCTGTGCACCGCCTCGGCGGCCAATTCCTTGCCGGTGCCGCTTTCACCGGTGACGAAAACGGTTGCACGTGACGCGGCGGCATTTTCCAGAATGCGATAGGCCGCCTGCATGGTGGGTGCGGCACCGATGAAACCCGCAAAACCTTGCCGAGGCGCAACCGCGGCCAATTCCGCCACCTGCCGACGGAGAGCGGCGCGTTCCATCACATTGGCAACCGTGACGGTCAGGCGTTCCGGCGCAAAGGGTTTTACGAGGAAATCCGAAGCCCCCGCCTGCATCGCTTCCACCGCCAGCGCCACTGACCCATGCGCGGTCATCACCACCACTGGCAAATCAGGATCACGCCCGCGCAATTCGCGCAGCACTGAAAGCCCATCACCGTCGGGCAGGCGTAAATCCAAAAGCACCCCATCCGGCATGGCCTGATTGGCGAATTTCAGCGCATCCGCGATGCAATGCGCATGGCGTATTTGATACGGCCCCGCGCGCAGATATTCCTGATAGACGGTAGCGAGTGAGGGTGAATCCTCCACCAGCAAAAGCTGGTGATACGATGCGGCATCAGCCACGCGCGCGCATCCACCCTAAGATGGTCAGGGCAGCACCCAGCACCAGCGGCACGACCCAAACGGGCGCTTCCAGAACGGGCAGCAGCACATTGTCCCACAACATCGGCAGAAGATAGCGCTGCACCACGGCTTGCACCAAATTGAGCAAGCCGGGGTCAAGCCGGAACAGCACCGCGCCCAGCGGATCACTCCCGAACCCCAGGTAAAGCCCCGCAGCGAGCGCCAGCAGGGCAAGGCCAATCAGGCGCATCGGATACTCACGCCCAAAGCCTTTCGCGTTGCAGCCCGGTGTAGAGGTCAGCCACGAAATCGCCATAGCCATTGAAGAGCAGCGTTGGCACTGTCTCCCCCGTGCCGAGCATACGTTCCTGCGCCTGGCTCCAGCGCGGATGCGGCACGGCGGGGTTCACATTGGCCCAGAAGCCATATTCCTGCGACTGGATCTTCTCCCAGAAGGAAACCGGGCGCTGATCGGTCAGGCGGATGGAAACCAGGCTCTTGCCCGCCTTGAAGCCGTATTTCCACGGCTGATGGAAACGCAGCGGCCCGCCATTTTGCGGCGGCAATAGCTTGCCATAGGCACCAACCACCATGAAGGAAAGCTCATTGCCTGCCTCGGCGATGGTGCAGCCTTCCGTATAGGGCCAGGGATACCAGCTTTGCCGAAGGCCCGGCATGACGCTCGGCAAAGTCGCGGTCTGGAAGACGACATAGCGGGCGGAGGATAGCGGCTTCACCTCGGCCAGCAGGGCAGAAAGCGGGAAGCCGGTCCAAGGCACCACCATGGCCCAGGCTTCGACGCAGCGCAGGCGATAGACGCGTTCTTCAATCGGCATGCGGCGGATCAGATCGTCAATGTCATATTCGCGCGGCGCTTCGACCATGCCTTCCACCTTCACCGTCCAGGGGCGTTGAGGCATGCGCTGCGCCGCGGCGCTGATGGTCTTATGGCTGCCGAATTCATAGAAATTGTTGTAGGTGGTGACTTCGCGCTCGGCGGTAATGGCGCGGCCTGGCGCGTAGCGCGTATTGCGCATGGCGGGCGGCAATCCAGCCTGCTGCGCAAGCGCCGGGGTGGCAGCGAGCATCCCAGCGCCAAGCGCCAGCGCCTTGCGGCGGCCAAAGACCAGCGCTTCCGGGGTGGCGCTGCTTTCGGGCAGATTCCAGGGGCGGCTTTTCAGGATATGCATGGCGGGCGGCCTTTCTTTGAGACGGATAAAGGCCCGCCCATCCATAAGGTCAAGAAGATTAACGCCCCGGCCTTGGCAAAACCGCACTTGGCGGCTGGCCGGGCGTCGTTGTCACGCGAAACAGCCGATAGGCTTCGGCTTCCTGCCCTCGGCGGGCGCGGATCAGGCGCCCGGCATCGCCTTCAATCGGGGTCGCGCCGGGCCAGAGCGGCGGCCCCTCACCGCGTCTTTCGCTGCGGATCAGCAAGCCAGATGCGTCTTCGGGCGGCTTAGGCAGGGTGAAGAAGCGCCAGCGCGGGTCCATGGCCACAACGCGAAGCTCAGGCGGCAGGCGGAAGGCCATGCCGGAAGCGAGGCCATATTCCTCGGCAGCGATGAAGGCTGCGCCTTCCCGTTGAGCAGCCTGTGCCAGATCAGCCGCCAGCCCATCCCAGCCGCCGAGCCGCGCCAGCGTTGGGTCCTGGCGGCGTGGCAGCGCCAAGGGCGCGGCGGTCGCTTGCAGATAGGCCGCCCCCGCCATGGCAAAACCCAGCACCAAGGCCGGCACGCGAAGCCGCAGCCAGGAAGCAGGCAGCAGCGCAGCGGCGGCAATGGCGGCACTGGGATAAAGGATCGCCGGCCAATTCCCCTGCACCCGGCTGCCCAGCGCCTGCCAGACGAAAATCGCTGCCCCCGGCAGGATCAGCGCGAGCAATAACCCAGCCCCGGCATCACGTGCGCGCCAGACCTGCCGCGCCGCCATGACGGCGCCGACAAGGCACAGCAGAAATACCAAGGGTGTGACCAAGGCCATCTGCCCGCCCAGCAATTCGCCGAGCCAGCGGAGACTCTGCCCCGCGCCGCCGGCTGCCGTGCGCCCGCCCTGCTTGGCGAAGGACGCCCATTCATGCGCGGCATTCCACAGGATCACCGGGGCAAAAAGCGCGACCGCAAGCGCGCCCCCCGCCCAAAGCTGCCAGCGCAGCAGCCAGCGCCGCGCTTCCGGCAGCAGCACCAACCACAGCACCAAGCCGAAGCCGAGCAAGGCAGCGGTGTATTTGGACAGCAGCGCACCGCCCGCGAAAATCCCGGCCAGCAGCCACCAGCGCGCATCGCCCGTGTGGTGCACCCGCGCCACGGCCCAAAGCGTCGCCACCCAGAAGAATAGCAAGGGCGTGTCGGGCGTCATGGTCACGGCACCGAGGGCAGCGAACAGCGTCGCATTCATCAGCGCTGCCGCCCAAGGCCCGGCACCTCGGCCGGGGAAAAGATCTTCCGCGCTGCGCGCCAGCATCAGGGAACCGATGAAGAGCGAGAGTGGCCCCAAAAGCCGCACGCCAAGCGCGTTTTCACCAACCAGCGCCGTGCCGAGCCAGATGAAGACCGCAACCATGGGCGGGTGGTCCAGATAGCCTGGCTGGAGATGGCGCGACCAGACCCAGTAATAAGCCTCATCCGGGGAAAGCGGCAGGATCGCCGCCAGCAGCAGCCGCAAACCCGTCAGCGCCAGCAGTGCAACCAGCCAAGGACTCACTTGGCGCGCCAAACGAGCGTTGCCGAAACCGCGTAATTCCACACCACCGTCAGCGCCGCCCCGGCCGCGCCGGCCAAGCCCCAGGCCAGCACGCCATCGCGCAGCAGCAGATTGGCAATGCCGATATTGGCCGCCGCGCCCAATCCGCAGACCAGATAAAACAGCGCCAATCCACGCAGTAGCGCGGGGCCACGTAGGCGCCGATCACGATAGGTGATGCGATTATTCAACAGGAAATTCGCTGTCATGGCGACCAGCGTTGCCGCCCATTGCGCTGCGTTGAAGCCCGCCCCGCCCAAGCCATGCAGCAGCCCAAGCACCGCCAGATGCACCAGCACACCAATCGCCCCAACGGCGGCGAAGGACAGGAAGCGCAGCGGCACCACACCGCCCAAAGCCTTATCCGCCAGCAGCCCGGCAAATTCCAACAATACCGCCGCATCCAGCTTGCTTTCGCCCGCCACGCGCGCGCGGAAGGAATAGGGAATTTCCAGGCTCCGCAAAGGCCGTTTTGCCGACAGCAAAATATCCAACAGGATCTTGAAGCCCGTACCGGTCAGGCGCGGTGCGACTTCCTCAAACAACTCTCGCGGCAGGGCGAAAAAACCGCTCATCGGGTCACTCACGCGGATCGGCAAGGCAACATTGGCAAGCGCCGCGCCAGTATCGGAAATCATTTGCCGCGCGGCGGTCAGCCCGCCCTGCTTGTCGCCGCCTTCGATATTGCGGCTGCCGATCACGATATCGGCTTCACCCGCTTCAAGCGCTGCCAGCATGCGCGGCAGCAGGGTTTCATCATGCTGCAAATCGCCATCAATCACCGCAAGAAAAGGCGCTGACGTCGCAAGCATACCTTCGATACAGGCGGAAGCGAGGCCACGCCGCCCGATCCGCCTGATGCCGCGGATGCGCGCATCCAGGGCGGCGATGGCGCGCACGGCGGCGCTGGTGCCATCGGGGCTGTCATCATCTACAAAAATCGCTTCCCAGGCGATGCCGGCCAGCGTTGCATCCAGCCGCGCCACCATGGGCGCCACATTGGCCGCTTCATTGAAGCAGGGGATCACCACGCAAAGGCGCGGCAGCGCCGCGGCGGTCACTTGTCTTCTTGCCAGGCCTGCCCTGCTTTACGGGTGGCCAATTCCATCTTCGGCTTGCCGAAAAGATAGCCCTGGCCATAGCGCACGCCGAGTTCCAGCATCAGCGCCGCTTCTTCTTCCGTTTCAATGCGTTCAGCCACCACCTGGGCGCCGACCGTGCGGGCAAGATCAACCATGGCGGCGATAAAGCCCCGATCACGTTCGCTCTGCAAGGCATTGGCGACATAAATGCCATCCACCTTCACATAATCCACCTTGAAGGCGCGCAAATACCGAAACGCCGCAGCGCCAGCGCCGAAATCATCAAGGCAGACCGGTATCTTATGCTCCCGCAGCAATTCGATCATGCGGATGGCTTCATCCTCATCCTCGATTTCGGCGGTTTCGGTGATTTCCACCACCAGGCGGTCTGCCATGCCTGGGGTGTTTTCCAGCAAGGTCTTCATATCCTCGCGGAATTTGGGGCTTTGCAGGGAAAGCCCGGACAGGTTGCAGGCTACCCGCGTGCCGCCGGCGGCCCCCGCTGCCTCACACACCGCACTCACCACCGCCCAATCAAGCTCCTCGGTCAGCCCAACGGCTTCAGCCAAGGCGACGAATTCGCCAGGATGAGACATGGCCGTATCATCGGCCTGCAGCGGGCGGATCAGCGCCTCATAATGATGCGGGGTACGGTCGGAAAGGGCCACGATGGGCTGGAAGGCCATGCGGAAGCGCCGTTCCGCAATGCTGCGGCGGAGCAGATTGGCGCGTTCCGAAGCACTATCCAGAAAGCCCGCCAGCCCCCCGGCAAAGCCAGCCTTTTCAAGCGCATCATTACCGCCGCGCGCAAAAGCCGCCAGCGCAAAGCGCAGCGCCCGGGTGGCCTGAACTGGGCTCAGCCCCTCCGCTTCCAGCCCGACAGCCATGGCGCCGACCGACACATCATTGACGCCGCGATCCTTGAGGATTTCCGCAACCGCCGAGGTCAGCGCGGGCAGATCAAATGGCGCCTGACCCGGCAAGACACCGTAGCGCCCGGCGGCGAGTTCGGTAGTGACAGCGCCCTCCCCGGCTTGCTTGTTCAATTTAGCCTGGATTTCCCGATTGACCTCACCGCCCGGCACATATCGGCCCGCAGGGCCGGTCAATTCCAGAAAGCCGACCGGCCCACCCGGTTCGCCCGAACGCAGCATTTCCTCGGCCAAGCTGGCAAGCCCAGGCCCGCCTGGCAGCGGACCGCTCGGCAATTCGCGCGGCAAGGGGGCGAAGGTCAGCACCAGCTTGGCTTCACCATCACCCAGCCTAAGCCCCGCCACGCTGAAGGCAGTACTGGCTTCATCCGCAAGCTTCAAAGCGGCTGGTTTCAGGCGGCCTTGTTCCGACAAAAGACCCAAAGCCGTAGCAAAAGCCGGCCGGTCTGTCGGAGCAACAAGGGAAATCACGGGCTGCCCAATAAAGCTCTGTGGCGTGCGGCCAAAGCGCGCACGAAAGGCACCTTCGGCGAAGGAAATACGTCCGCGTAGGTCAGTTTCCACCAATAATTCCGCAGACGCGAAGGCAAAGACCACAAAGCGGTCCCTGTTTCGGCGCGATGAACCAAGGTGCTGCAAGGGCACGACGCTTTCCATCATTCCTTCGGGTTGGTTTTCCTCTAAAGGCCACCCTAAAGATTAAGGGATCGTTAAACCCGGTAAGATAGGGCATGCTACGAGAAAGAATTGTTCTTCCCAATGGCATTGATTGAGCTTGCTGCCGTCCACGCCAAAGCGCAACGGCGCCCATGGCATGATTTTCGAAATTGGGCCAATTAGACGTCCGAAACTGAGGAGCCTCCGCATGAGCAGCACCAGCGATTACACGCCCCCCAAGGTCTGGACCTGGAACAAGGCCAATGGCGGGCGCTTTGCCAATATCAACCGCCCCATCGCCGGCCCGACGCATGACAAGGAATTGCCGGTGGGCCGCCACCCGATGCAGCTTTATTCGCTGGGCACGCCCAATGGCCAGAAGGTGACGATCCTGTTGGAGGAGCTTTTGGCACTCGGCCACAAGGGCGCGGAATATGACGCCTGGCTGATCCGCATTGGTGAGGGCCAACAATTCGGCAGCGGCTTTGTGGAGGTAAACCCGAATTCCAAAATCCCGGCGCTATTGGATCGCAGCGGGCCCAAGCCCATTCGCGTTTTCGAAAGCGGCGCGATTCTGGTGCATCTGGCCGAGAAATTCGGCGCCTTCCTGCCGAAAGACCCGGCGCTACGTGCCGAATGCCTTTCCTGGCTATTCTGGCAAATGGGCAGCGCGCCTTATCTCGGCGGTGGCTTTGGGCATTTCTATGCCTATGCGCCAGTGAAGATCGAATACGCGATTGACCGCTTCGCCATGGAAACCAAACGGCAATTGGATGTGCTGGACCGCAGGTTGGCAGAAAGCGCCTATCTGGGTGGGGATGATTACACCATCGCCGATATCGCCGTTTGGCCCTGGTATGGCGGGCTGGTGCGCGGATACCTTTATGGCGCCGCGGAATTCCTGGCCGTGCATGAATACAAGCATGTGCAGCGCTGGGCCGAGGCGATTTTCGCTCGCCCCGCTGTGAAGCGCGGGCGCATGGTGAACCGCGTGACCGGCGATCCATCCGAACAATTGCATGAACGCCATGACGCAAGTGATTTCGAGACGAAAACCCAGGATAAGTTGGCCGGTGGCACCTGATGGTCCGATGGCCGCTATTGGTTCCCGATAGCGGCGTCAATCGCACCATGAGCACCATCCTGGACTTTGGCGCTTAACCTGGCGTAACAGGGCAAGCATCTCAGCCCCAGCTATTCAGGCAGGATCATTTTGCAGAAGCCGCGCGTCTATATTGATGGCTATAATCTTTCCCTGCAGCAGGGCACGGGGGTTGCGACCTATGCGCGTAATCTTTCAGTTGCACTGCGGGAACTTGGGGCAGAAGTGGGTGTTCTTTATGGTGGCCAATCGCGCACCGTGAGCCGCAACCCCCTGCTGCGTGAGGTTGCCTTTTTTGATGCGCCGTTGGAACGTCGCCCCCGCTTGAAGGATATGCCGCGCAATATTCTGCGCACCCTTGCATTGCCCTTTGGTGAGATTGCAACACGCGTTCCCGTCACCGGCAGCGTCATACGCGAACCCTTGCAAAACCGGCTGCCGCATTTCGATCATATCTGGAATGTTAAAGGCCTGTATGATAAGCAACGGCTGGCGTCAAAAATCGCTGCGGGGCGAATCCCCATTCATTTTCTTGAACCGCCCGAATTGATGCATTGGACCTTTCCCTTGGCGCTGCGCGCCATGGGTGCCAAGAACATCTATACCCTGCATGATCTGGTGCCCTTGCGCCTGCCCTACGCCACGCTTGACAATAAGCGCACCTATTTCCGTCTGCTCAATCATATCGCCAAGCATGCGGATCATCTGGTCACTATCAGCGAATCCTCCAAGAAAGACATCATGAGCTTCTTCGGCGTGCCGGAGGATCGCATCACCGTTACCTATCAGGCGGTGGATATTCCGACCGCACTCCGCAACAAGCCGCTGCATGAGGTGAAGAACGAGGTTGAGGGTAATTTTGGCATTCCCTTCAAGGGATATTTTCTCTATTTCGGCGCGCTTGAACCGCGCAAGAATGTCACGCGGATGATTGAGGCGCATCTTGCGTCCGGCGTTGCCGATCCCTTGGTGCTGGTGGGCAAGAAGGTTTGGCGACGCAAACGAGACCTGCGCTTTCTGGCCCAACATGACAGGTTGCTGTCAATGCTGGACAAGAATGTTTCCGGCGGGCCGCTTTCGCGCGTTGTGCAGCTTGAATACCTTACCTTCCCTGCGCTTGTCAGCCTGATCCGCGGCGCCAAAGCCGTGCTTTTCCCTTCATTATATGAAGGCTTCGGTCTGCCGGCGCTTGAAGCCATGACGCTTGGCACACCGGTCTTGACCTCCAACACCTCATCCATGCCGGAATTGGTCGGCGATGCGGCGCTGCAAATTGATCCTTATGATACGCAAGCAATGGTGGAAGCCATACGCGCCCTGGCAAGTGATGAGGCACTGCGTGGGCGATTGGCTGAAGCGGGCCCGGCGCGTGCGGAAATGTTTTCGGTTGATCGGTATCATGCGCGGCTCGCAGCGCTTTACGGGCGCTTCGTGACGCTGCCGGGCAGCTAGCCCTTGGCTCGGTTTTTTGATGAATTGCTAAGACCCTTGTGGCGGCTGATCACCAAGCCGCGGGGCATTTCCTCCGTGAAGCCAGTGTCAGTATCAGTCGCGGAAACCGAACCCATGCGACGTAGCGAGGCAGTTGAAAATACGTCCATCGCAGCATCGCCACCCATAATCCAGGCGACGCGTCAGCGCATTATCTTCGATATCTCCGACCTTATCTTGTATCTTCAGGAAAGCCGTGTGCCGACCGGTATCCAACGCGTACAACTCAATATCATTCATTACGCCGTCACGGAACTGCGGGGAAAAGCCAATCCCATCATCGTCTATTTCGACCAGATCCGGAATGACTGGATATTCATGGATGACGCCATCTTCCTGGCGCTCTATCAGGCAACCGAGGCCCAGGCGGCAACAGATGAGGAAGCGTTTCAGGCGCTGATGCAAAGCCTCAGGCAAGGCGCGCCCTTGCCAGCCTATCTTGCCGCCGAAGCCTTACGGGATCAGTTCTTTTTGGTCAATCTTGGTTCATCCTGGTGGATCGAAAACTACTTCCAGAAGGTGCGTGAATTACGCAAGCTGCATGATCTTCGCTATGTGCCGATGATCCATGATTGCATTCCCCTGATGGTGCCCGAGCATTGCCCAGAGGCCTTGGTTGAGGATTTTCGTCAGTGGTTCCTGGCCGCCATGCTTGAAGCAGATGCCGTTCTCACCAATTCGCATTGGTCCGCCGGGGATATTCGCCGCAATTTGGATGTGGCGCTTCCGGATGCACAACTTCCCATTCACCCCATTGCCCTGAATGGTGATATGCGCAGTCATATCGCGCTGCGTGATCTGGCAGAACAGCACGCAGTGCAGCATATCATTCCTGCGGGTGCATCCTTTGTTCTTTCGGTTGGCACGCTTGAAAGCCGGAAGAATCACATCTTACTATTCAAGGCCTGGGCAAGGCTGATGCAGCGCCATGATGCGGCGGCGATCCCCTATCTGGTATGCCTAGGTCGCGCAGGCTGGCTTTTTGATGAGGCGTCTGCGTTTCTTCGCAGCCATCCGGCACTGCATGAGCGCATCTTTCTGATTTCCGGCGTCACGGATGGCGCACTCGCGACGTTGTATGAGCAATGCCTTTTTTCCATTTTCAACAGTTTTTATGAAGGCTGGGGATTGCCGATTACCGAAAGCCTATCCTTTGGCGCGCTGCCTTTGGTCGCACGCAATACATCATTGACCGAAGCAGGCGGTGCTGGCGCCATCTATTTCGAGGGCAATGATCCGGACGATCTTGATAGCAAGCTGGAGATGCTGATCTTCGATGATGCAAAACGTACGATGCTGAAAGATCAGGCACGCGCCAAAGCTCAGATAAGGAATTGGCGCAGTATTTCAGATGAGTTCATACAGCATATCCTGGACACAAGGCGCAGCGCTCCCGCGCGCCAGGCGCAGTTTCTTCACGTACCACTGGGTCGGCTGATACATCTTGGCAAGGCGCCGCAAGAAACGCCAGCGCTTGAGACTGCCTTGGGCGCCAGGCTGCGTAATGGGTTGAATTGGCACCGACCCGAAGATTGGGGTTGCTGGACCAAGCCAGGCGTGGCGCGGCTTTGTCTTCCTTTCCCTGATGAATTGACGGAAGAGGATGCGCTGTGTTGCCTGCGACTCCGTGGGCCAGCTTTTGCGACACCGATCAAGATCAGCGTCCTGGCCGATGATGAGCGTATCTTTGGACCGATCGAACGTGAGATAGGTCGTGGCAAGCGCCTTGGCCTTTGGTTCCAACTGCGCCTGAAGGCGCGGCTTCTCTGCATTGATATTGATGGCGGTCCCGGCACCTCGCTCGGCCCAAATGACCGCGATGTTGGCATTGGCGTCACGCATCTTATGCTCTGCAGGGCAGAAGATGCCGAAGCGCGGCGCAATTTCCTGAACGCCTTTCCAGAATTCGGCTTGGCATCCCGTCTGAAAGGGCGAGCCATATTGGAACGGATTGATATTCCTGCTGCATGAACGCTATGCTCACTCTCGCGATTTAGCATGATTGATTACTTGTCGTTACGTGAAGGATCTTCCCCCATGCTCAGCGAACCCGGCCATTACGATTATATGCCCTGGCGGAGACGCCCCAAGATCTCCTGGCCCAATGGCGCACGCATCGCCTTTTGGGTGGCGCCCAATATCGAGCATTATGAGCTTGACCCGCCACCCAATGCGCGCCGCATGCCCTGGACCAGACCGCAGCCCGATGTGCTTGGCTATTCCTGGCGTGATTATGGCAATCGCGTTGGTTTCTGGCGCATGGCTGATGTCATGGCGCGCCATGGCGTTCGGGGCAGTGTTTCGCTCAATGTTGCGGTCTGTGATCACTATCCGGAAATCATTGAGCGTTGCTGCGAACTTGATTGGGAATTGTTCAGCCACGGCACTTATAATACGCGCTATTTCTACGGCATGAATGAGGATCAGCAGCGTGCCGTCATTCGGGAAAATCGTGAGACCATCAAACGCGCTAGCGGGCAGGCATTGGATGGTTGGCTGACACCGGCGATATCCAATGACGAAACCACACAGCATTTGCTGGCCGAAGAAGGCATCAAATACACGCTGGATATGCTGCATGATGACCAGCCGACGCCTATCAAGGTGCGCAGCGGCCATTTGATCAGCATTCCCTATTCGCTTGAAATCAATGACGTGCCGCTGCTGGTCATGCGCAATACGCCGCCTGAGCGCTTCGCCGCCATCTGCAAGGCGCAATTCGATCAGCTTTACGAAGAAGGCGCGGAAAGCGGGACGGTGATGTGCATGCCGCTACATCCCTTTCTGATCGGCCAGCCGCACCGTATCAGCGCCTTGGATGATGTGCTGCGATATGTGGTGAGCCATGACAAGGTCTGGCTGGCAACGGGGCGGGAAATTGCCGCCTGGTATACGCAACATCATCTGGCAGAAGCGCAATCCTGGATTGCAGCGGGGACACCATGAAGAGCCTGCCTGAAGATTACCTGCACTACCCGCAGCGTCGGCGCGGGATGGATCATGAAATCTATCCCTTCCGTGCGCTGCCGAAAGCGCAGCCGGTGACCTGGCCGAATGGCGCGCGCATCGCGCTTTGCATCGCTGTGCATATGGGCCATTTCCCGATGGATATGCCACTCAAGCCCTTTATCGCGCCGGGCGGCATGGAACGGCCTTATCCTTCCTATTGGGATTATACGCTGCGCGATTATGGGAATCGCATTGGCGTTTATCGGCTGATGAAATCACTCGCAGCGCGCGGTTTGCCCGCCACCGCCTTGCTGAGTGCTGTGCTTGCGCAGCGCTACCCCGCGTTGATGGATGATCTTGCGGCGGCGCAATGGGAAATTGCCTGTGCTGGCTTCGATATGGGGCGGTTGCATCATAGTGGTGTGCCGCTTGATCAGGAACGTGCCACAGTGCAGGAAGCCTCAGCGTTGCTTCGCGCCCGGTTCGGCTCTGCGGTGCGCGGCTGGCATTCGCCGGCACATTCGGAATCAAGCGATACCTTGCGCCTGGTTGCGGAAGCCGGCTTCAGCTTCACCACCGGCTGGGCGAATGATGACATGCCCTATGTCATGACCACCGATGCCGGCCGCCTGATCTGCATGCCTCTATCGCAGGATTTGTCGGATCAACGCATGCTGCATCAGCAGCATCTGCCGACCGAGGATTTCACCACTGCCATCCGGACCGCTCATGAAACGCTGGATCGGGAAGCGCAGGAAACGGGCAGCGGGCGCATTTTGGTGGTGCCGATCACACCCTGGCTAATGGGCGTGCCGCATCGCATCCGCGCCTTCAACGCAATGCTAGATGGCATCATGGCGCGCGGCAGCATTTGGCCCGCCACCATGGGGCAGATCGCCGATCACTGGCGCGCCCAAAACCCAAACTAACCCTTGGGCGCACCCATGGCATAAGGCTTCAGCGCCGCAATGATCATGGCGTGGGTCGGCGTAGGTACGCCAAGCTCCCGACCCAGAGCGACAACCTTGCCCGATAGCCAGGGTAATTCAATGCGATTGCCGCGAATCAAATCCACCGCCATGGAAGCGCGCATGCCAAAAGGTGCGCCCATGGTGAATTTCATGCTCCGTTCCAGCGCATCATCCGGCAACCAAACACCCTTGGCGCGAGCGAGCGCGATCACTTCTTCAAATCCAGCGCGGAAATAGGGCGCGATATCAGGATCATCGCGCAATTCACCAAGCGGGCGGCGCGTCAGCGCCGTCATGCCGGAATTCGTTGCCAGAATAATGAATTTCAGCCAAAGCTCGGTCAGGATACGGTCACTCAGCGTCGCGTCAAAACCGGCGCGCTGGCACCATTCCAGAAAATTCTTGCCGCGCGCCGAGATGCTGCCATCAAGCTCCCCAAAGGCGAGACGCATGAAGGTGCCGGTTTGGCGAATGACGCCAGGCGCATCAATGGTTGCGCTGATTTGCGCAACACCCCCCATCACCGCTTGCGCGCCAAGAATGGGGATAAGTCTTTCACTGGCATCAATGCCATTTTGCAGGGGCAATACGGCGGTAGAGGGGCCAATCAGGGGGCGAATGGCCTCACCTGCTGCCTCCACATCCCACAGCTTTACACAAAACATGACCAAATCCACCGGCCCGATGCTGGCCGGATTATCAGTGGCCTTGGTCGGCACCAGATGGGTATCGCCGCGACCGCCCGTGATGCATAAACCATCACGCTGCATCGCAGCCAGATGCGCCCCGCGGGCGATGAAGGTGACATCCGCACCGGCTTTGGCCAAGGCCGCGCCAAAACCACCGCCGACACCACCTGTTCCCATCACTGCAATGCGCATCACCAATCTCCTGCTTTCAAAGACATCCTATCCCTATGTGTCCAGCCTGTCATGCTGACCGCGACGTTTTAAGCCTCGAAGCCTGCGTGGATTCCTGTCATAGTGCAGCGATATCATCCACAACGGCAGCAGCATGGCCTTCGCACAGACCATCGGCACCACGCGTTATGTCTTCCCCGATCTGAAGACATTGCTGGCGCGCGCGACCCCCTTCCGATCTGGTGATGCGCTGGCGGGTGTGGCCGCCGAAAGCGCCGAGGAACGCATCGCCGCGCAGCGCGCCTTGGCGGATCTGCCGGTCAGGCATTTCCTCTCGGAAACTTTGATCCCGTATGAGGCAGATGAGGTCACGCGCCTGATCCAGGATAGCCACAACAAGGCGGCCTTCGCGCCGATCAGCAGCCTGACGATTGGCGGGTTGCGCGATTGGTTGCTTTCTGATGCGGCTGATAGCGCAACACTCGCTGCATTGGCGCCGGGGCTAACGCCGGAAATGGTTGCGGCTGTCTCCAAAATCATGCGCGCGGCGGATTTGATTGCGGTTGCTGCGAAATGCGTGAATGTCGCGCGGTTTCGCAATACCATCGGCCTTCAGGGACGGCTTTCGATACGTCTGCAACCCAATCACCCAACCGATGATCCGCGCGGCATTGCGGCCACCACCTTGGATGGGCTTTTGCTGGGCGCCGGTGATGCGGTGATCGGCGTCAATCCCGCGACCGATAATGTGGAAGCGGTGCTGCGCATTCTGGATATGCTGGACCGCCTACGCATCGCCTATGACATACCAACGCAAAGCTGCGTGCTGGCGCATGTCACCACCACCATGCGCGCCATGGATCTGGGCGCGCCGGTTGATCTGGTGTTTCAATCCATTGGCGGGACTGAAGGTGTGAACCAGTCTTTCGGTGTTGATTTGGCGCTATTGACTGAAGCGCATGAACAGGCGCTATCGCTCAAACGCGGCAGCCTTGGGCAGAATGTCATGTATTTCGAAACCGGCCAAGGTAGCGCCTTGAGTGCTGATGCGCATCACGGCGTGGATCAGCAAACCCTGGAAGCGCGGGCCTATGCGGTTGCGCGACGCTTTTCGCCGCTGCTGGTCAATTCCGTGGTGGGCTTCATCGGTCCGGAATATCTGTTTGATGGCAAGCAAATTCTCCGCGCCGGCCTTGAAGATCATTTCTGCGGCAAGCTGCTGGGCCTGCCGATGGGGGTTGATGTTTGCTACACCAACCATGCGGAAGCAGATCAGGATGATATGGATGCGCTGCTGACGTGCCTCGCCGCTGCCGGTGTCACTTACGTCATGGGCGTTCCGGGCGCGGATGATGTGATGCTCGCCTACCAATCCACATCCTTCCATGATGGGCTTTATGCGCGCGCGGCACTTGGCAAACGCCCCGCGCCGGAATTCGAGGATTGGCTGAACCGCATGGGCATTGGCGGCACGACCGAGGCAATCCCCGCGCGCCTATCCCCCGCACTGATTGGCCTTGGATGAGCACGCCCAGCAAATGGCGCGATCTGCGCCGCTTCACCGATGCGCGTGTGGCGCTGGGGCGTGTGGGCAATGCGCTACCCACTGCTGCGCATCTCGATTTTCAGGAAGCACATGCGCGCGCACGCGATGCGGTTTGGTCCAGGCTGGATGTGGCACAATTGGGTGTAGCGTTCGGCCCACTTGGCCTGCCGATCCATCACGTGACCAGCCAGGCGGAAGAACGTCGGCGTTATTTGCTGCGCCCCGATCTTGGCCGTAAGCTGCCGGAAGGCACCACGCTACCCAAGGCGAAGGGCAGCATTGCATTGGTGGTGGCGGATGGGCTTTGCGCGCGTGGCGTACAGCAGCAGGCGCCGGCTTTGCTTGCTGCTTTGGTGCCGGCACTCGGCACGGCAGGCTTCACACCTGGCGCCATCATCATCGCCGAACAGGCGCGCGTTGCGCTTGGCGATGACATTGCCGAGGCGATGGAAGCTGCGGCGGT
>Ga0315904_10004500_pt1 | contig 19858 bp, 27 predicted proteins | sample LakEriMetagenome_6_FD_203529 | JGI IMG/M metagenome (GOLD analysis project Ga0315904, IMG submission 203529) | Freshwater fungal communities from buoy surface, Lake Erie, Ohio, United States - Buoy 12 MA120 | ecosystem: Environmental > Aquatic > Freshwater > Lake | place: USA: Lake Erie, Ohio...
CCATTACCACAACCTTATTCAAAGCATTGGCGGTGAACTTGGGCAGGAAATACTTGTATCCATCCTCGCAAAGCATTGCGCTTTATTTGCAGCACGGGAAGTGTTGAAAGAAAAATGGAATATTGAAGTAGAAGGTAGCTATGATGAATATTACTATTGGGAAGAAGTTGAACATGAAATAGAAAATTATGAAGAATAAACAAGACCGAAATGCCTATATGCGTGAGTATATGAAAAAGTACCGCGCCACCATGAACGAATATACTTACAAGAAGATCCGCGAACGCGAGAACCTCCGCCTCCGCGCCAAGTACCATGCTATGAGCAGGGAGCAAAGGCAGAAATACATTGAATACCAAAGAAGCTATCACAAACTAAAACAATTTACTAATGAGTAATTTAACACAATACCAACCGCGCAACTCCGATGAGCAGGCAATCATCACAGCCCGATCCAACCGCATTGCTAACATGGAGCAAAAGGATGCGTACAAACAAACATTGAATGTTATCAGCTCCGTTTTTCCAATGTACGGCATTGATGGAGACCTTGCCTTTTATGCCAATATTGCCAAGGAGATAGTAAAAACATTTGGGCAAATAGCAACTAATGAAATTGAAATAGCCTTTCGTATGTTCTCCGCAGAAACTTTAGAACTTGATGATGATGTTAAATTCTATGGAAAGGCAAATATGCACACGATCGGTAAAATACTAAATGGGTACATTACTTACCGGAGGAAAATAATAGCAAGTCATGACAACGAAGTAGCAGCACTTCGGCACCAGGTGCAAATGGAGGAAAGGGGAAAGGCAGAAAGAGAGAAGTTGTATGCAGAATTTCCAACCATGATAAAAGAGTTTACCGGAAAGACTTTTGATGATGTGCCGCTTTACTGGTATGATATGTGCCTAAAGTTTGACATGATTACATACGAGGAAGGAGAGAAAAGAGCATTGTGGGAAGAAGCCCAGGCCATCGCACTCAAAGAGCCACCAGAGTCATTAGACCTTATGACCATTCGCAGCCATGCCAAGAAAATAGAACAGGGCAACATGAAAAGAGCCGTAGTGATTGCTCAGAAATTAGCTGTGTGGAGGAAAGTGATAAAAAAATGAAAATAATTTACATTTATTTTTACTTTATGTTTGTATATTATAATTATACTTTGTATATTTGATAATCGTAAGAAAGACACGATAATTCACCTTCAAAAAACAACAAAATGACAGCTTCAGAATTTACAAAAATCGCAACTTTAAGATTAAACGCTTTACCAACTAATGACCTATTAGTTGAATTAAGAAAATTAATGAATGATTTTACATCAGCAGCAAACATGGTTCAGGATATAGTATTAGATATTTTAATGGAGCGTTTACCAGAATCAGAATTTATAGAATTATGTAATAGTTTATAATTACCTGACAGGGCAGTCCCCCAGCTGCCCTACTTTTATCACCTTAATAAAACAAACATGAACGACATTAGCAAACGATTTGCATCCTACCTTATGGATGACTATCACATTAAAGGAACAACAGAAGAAGATGTTGAGAAAGCCATTAACAAAATCTTCCGCTATGAATTACTTGACGATGCCCAGCAAGTGTTATTTAACGAAATCATGACAGAAGCACTCGATGTGCCTTGGATAGCGGAGCAGCTGACAGATGTTTGGGATAGATATGAACAAGAGATTTTAGACTGCAAAAAAGAAGATTATTATGAAAATCGTTAAAGGTGTGGTAAAATATGGTGCAGGTGCGCCAAGGGAAGGACAGTATGGGCCTTCAATAAATATCCTCGTAACCCTGGAGGATCAAAGCCAAGTCAGAGTGTACGGAAAGCCTGGGGATGTCATAGAGAGGTATAAGTCAGGGCAGAACATACAGCTAATTGATGACAAAGGCAAATACAAGGTAATTGAAGATGAGCAGCAAACAATGCCAGCACAAACAGAGCAAAGTGATAAGCCAGACTTAGCAGCATTAGTCTTTGAGATGTCTGCTATTTACTCACAGGCATACATTGACATCTATAACAAAATAAGTGAGGCTGGAGTGCCGAATGAAAGTGCAACGGCAGCAACAAGCACTATCTTTATACAAGTATTTCATAAATTGAGGTGAATGACTCTATATGAGGCAGTACCTGCGCTGCCTCTTTTTTAAAAACTTAAAAACAAAACAAATGGCTTTAGATAGAAAAACACCGTTCAATGTTGTATTTTATGACCATGAACAAGAAAAGATACAAAGCTGGGCATTAACTGGCAGTTCAAGATTAGCTTTATTAGTACATACTATTGCATTTCAAAAAGATAAAATAGAAGCTAACAATATTAATAAAGAAGAAATAATCAAATCAGCATTAGATTACCTTATTCATGATTTAAAGAAATTTTTGGAAATACCTTACACAACAGAAGATAATGCTTAAACTACCACGACCACATCTTTCTATCTCTCAGATAAACTTATGGGAGTCCGATCCCTCTGCCTACATGAAAAGGTATTTTTTAAACATACCAGATGCACCTTCCCCAATGATGGAATTTGGCAAACAGTTTGCCAGTGACATTGAGGATTACGTCAAAGGTGAGCAAAGAGATTTTAACTTTCCACCTAACTTTTTACAAGACATTTATTTATATCCTCATGTAGAGTATAAACTGGAACATGATTTTGGAGAGTTTAAATTTATTGGCTACATTGACAATGCCTCTGAAAACTTTGGAATTATCCGAGACTTTAAAACAGGCACGGCTGCTTGGACACAAGATAGATTAGAAAATAGCCTTCAAATGATGGCATATAGTTTAATACTATTTAAGCAGCAAACAATACTACCTACTTGTTTTATTGACTATTACAAGACAAGAATAAAAGGCAAAAGCATGGAGTGGACAGATGTGCATGAAACATATCAGCACACATTTACAATGCAAGACTTGGCAAAGACAGAGATAAGGATAAGAAAAGCAGCGGAGGAAATAGCGGAAGCCTATGAGCTGCACTGTGACAAAGAGTTAGAATCTTTAATGAAAAAATATATAGATTGGGATTTATTAATTAAGGATTGGACAATAAAAAGAGATGGATTAAGAAAGCAAATAGAACAGCAGTTGCAGAATAGTAGATACATGGTTCAAGTTGATGATAAGGTATTAAGCTATTCTATATATCAGAAAAAGTCATATACTCATAGCCCGGAACTACAGGAAAGGGAGGAGCAACTGGCTGCACAGAAGAAGCAGGAAATACTTTACGGTGTAGCAACAGAGGAAACAAAGACAATTACATTGCTAACGGTAAAAGACGCAAAGTGAAAGAGTACAATGCTCAAATGATGGAGATTAAAGCCTTTTGTGATGAGGTAAACGCATGGATAAGTACAGCGCCAAGTGCTGAACACCTTGAGGAATGTGACGAGTATCTGCGTCAATTATCCGCCTACTATTCACGCTACACTGTTATCTCTGGCATGAATGAAAGTATATATAGCCAGTTACTAATGATGTGCATCCGTGACATGGCAGAGGAGGAGTATAAAAGAATAAAGCACTCCTCTACTTTGACAGATTACTATGTCAAGGGAAAATATCCCAAAGCCACTGCCATCTTTGAACAATGCCGAGCCGTGAAGCAGTTGCTACTTATCACCAGTGATAACTATAGAACTTTGCTTAGTAGCTTTCGGCAGGAAAGAATATTAGTAGGTCACATGACTACTTAAAGACATTTGCAGACCTCGGAGTAGGATGTTTTGTTTATTGATTAAACATTTCTTTCCATCCTATTGCGTCAGAGGATGAATTGGCAGCCTGGAAATAGACAGGCACTTACCACCCGAAGGTTGAGCAATACTGGCACCGTGGTTGATAAAGGGATGGAACGGTGTAATTTTTAAACCATATCGTTGACGTCAACAAAATGATAAAATGAAAGTAGAACTATTAGAAATATTTGGCAATGATGAAATGGTAGTTAATGCAGCTCGCGTAAGCTACGGCAAAGAATCAGTTAATTACACGAGCGGAGAAAACAGAAACTTAATCAACTATCTTGCCTCCCATGGTCACACCTCTCCATTTCGCCATCCGCAGATACAATTCCGGATAACTTGCCCTATCTACGTTGAAAGGCAGTTGTTCAAGCACCAAGTAGGTTTATCTGCCAATAGTATATCTGGCAGATATGTAGATTTTATAGATAACTATTACAGGATAGAAGATTTTAGATTACAGAGTAAAAACAGTAAGCAAGGCAGCGGACAAGATTTAGAAATGTATGACAATGATGCAGCGTTAATAATACAAGATGCTGTTATTAATTATTGCGCTACTGCTTATCATGAGCTGTTGCAGTTAGGAGTGGCAAAAGAACAAGCGCGTACCATTTTACCGTTAAATTTAAATACAACTTTTATCTGGACCGGATCTCTTTATGCTTACATCAATATGTTTAAGCAAAGAATAGACCGCTATGCCCAGGCAGAAACAAGGTTTATTGCTATGGAGATGCTGCACGAGTTAAAACTTACAAATAAATTTATTTTATCCTTAAAAGCATTTCACCTATGAATGAAGCTATCCGACACAATGACAATAAAATCCGATACGACCTTTGCCCAGCGATAGCGCAAAGGGAATATGCTAAGGTATGGACACAAGGACTTAAAAAATACGATGCTGGCAACTGGGAGAAAGGCTTTCCATTTTCTGTAGTTATAGCCTCCGCTATGCGTCACTTGGAAGCAATGCGACTTGGTGAAATGATTGATAATGAAAGCGGACTTTTGCACTCTGCACACTTGATGTGCAATGCCGCAATGTTGACGGAGTTTTTTTTTACGCACCCAGAACTAAATGACTTAAAAAAATGAGTAAATTAACCGCTATTGAAATTTTAGAAATTAAATTACTTGGCATTGTTTCTTTTGATTCAGAAGTCCTTAGAAATAAATATAAAGAGCAGTTTAAAATTGCTAAAGAAGTGGAGAAGGAGCAGATAACGGAGGCTTATATGTCGGCTTTACCTTATGGTCTTGAATATTCACATTACGATAAGTATGCAAATAAATATTACAACGAAATTTATAAAAAAGAAGACAAATGATTTTAACAGACAAGACCATTATCGACGAAATTATCGAAGGTAACATCGTAATTGAGCCACTTGTTAGGGCAAACATTGGTACAAATAGCGTTGATTTAACGCTATCCAACACACTATTAATGTACACCGATCACGTTCTTGACACCAGGAAGAAAAATGCTTATGCTCCTATGATTATACCGGAAGAAGGAATGATTTTACAGCCAAACATTTTATATCTTGCCTCAACTGTCGAATATACGGAGACACTTCGCCACGTTCCAATAATTCAAGGCAAATCGAGTTTAGGAAGATTAGGTTTATTTGTCCATGTGACTGCAGGTTTTGGAGATGTAAATTTTAGAGGGCATTGGACTTTAGAACTTGTTTGTGTACAACCTGTAAAGATTTATCCATACATGAAGATTGCACAAATATGCTACCATGACATAAGCGAAATGCCATACACCGACTATGCCAGTAAAGCAGATGCAAAGTATAAAGACCAGGGGAAAGATCCAGTAGCAAGTAAAAACTATTTAAACAGATAATCATGCTAACAGAACAAGAAAAAAAGAAATTAGGCAAAGAGATTGCGCTCATCATTGTATTGATTGGAGGTATCTTGACTTTATCTTATGCCATTTACTTTATTGTTGACACTTTAAAAAAATGGTACTAATGCAGGTTAAAACAAATCGCTTTATAATAAAGTACAGGGAAGGCATTGTTAGTGTAGCTGCTAAAGATGTAGCGGAGGCAATCGAAAAATTTAAAGAATTACGCATTGAAACGTGCGCAAAAGAATTAACTATTGTACCAGAGGATGAAATGTATAAACGGAGAGAAGAAATTTTCCGAAAGGAGTGATTAGTGGTTTTCCGTGGGAAGTAATTTTATTTCCCACTTTTTTTTTATTTTATTATTATATATAAATATACTTTGTATATTTGCTATCATTAATTATTAAAACATCACAAACATGAAAAAGAATTTTAACAATCAGAACTTTGAATGGCTATTCCAGGACATTACTTCCTCAATGCCAAAGATTATTTTTACAGGTATTATTTTAACATACCTTATTACCGCAGCTCTTAACGTGTACTTCCTTCCCCTTCCGCTGATCCTTTCTATTCCTGCCTCACTCATGCTCCAGTTTGGCAGATTTGCCGTAGTTTTTATTGATTTCCTTAATCCATCCGACAAGCGAAGTAAATACCCTCCGCGTGTTGCTGCCATTGCTACAGTAATAGCTTTGCTTGAGTTATGGTTTAGCATACAAGGGCAAACAACTGGCGCAGAGTTTTGGGCTATGTTTTTCTTCATTGGTGCTATTATCTGCTTTGGCTATGTGTTAGAGATACAGTTCATTGAGAAAGGCATAGAGGCATACGGAATAGGTGTAAAAGAGCCAAGGACAAGGAGGAGAGTAGTAAGGGAGGTAACTAAAACAAACATTAGCAGCACGCAGCCGATTAAGTTTACAATGGCCGTTTGCTTTATCTTGGCAGTTGGCTATTTACCGGCACAGAACAATCACTTTATGGCATATAACACTATGAGCCTTGAAAAGATAGATAAGGGATTATTGGAAAGAAGATTTTACAGTGAGGCAGATGAATCTTATACAATCGACACCATAACTTATGATATGTTATCCGGTATTGATTTGTGGGATGGATATTCCAGAACGACTTACGATAATTGTTTGTTTATGACCTATGGCACACAAAATATTGAATACTTTCCATTAGCAGGTATATGGAAGTATAATAATAAATACTATGATTATATAGGATTGCTCAAATTTGTGAGCAAATATGTTAAACGTAACTTTTTAAATAAAAAAATAAATTATGGCAAAATTCGTAGGCATTGACCCATCCATGAGGCTTAACGGATTTGCCGTTTGTATCATTGATGAACAAAAAGTTTATTTTGGAAAGTACAAGAAACTTGCTGACTGGGCAAAGGACGCTTTAACATGGGCAACAGATATAAAAGTAGTAGTCGAAGATTCTTCTTTGCAAAATATTACTTTTAGAAAATATGTCGATGGAAGGGCAAGAACAAAGATTAGCCGAAATGTCGGCATGAATCAAGGTGCCAGCCGATTCACAATAGATTGGTTAGAATTGTACGGACATACAGTAAAAGGAATATCACCACAGGATAAAGGCAGCAAATGGACAGTGGATTATGCTATGTCCGTAATTAAAGGAATGAAGCTCGAAGTGACCGGAAACAAAAAATTATCACAAGATGAAATTGACGCTTTTCAATTAGCGTTAATATCAAAAGCATATTTTAAATGATACAGGAAAAAGTAATTAGAAAACGTCTTAACAATCTTGAAAAGATTTATATAGCTGAATCGCTTAAAGATAAAAATAGACAAAATAAATGGTTTATGGACATTATTATCCAAAGAATCAAACAGGAAAAAACTAAACTTAAACTCTTAAAAATAGGAACACATGGCTGCTAAGAATTACGGAATGGATAAAAAACAAATAGCACTATGTGAGGCTATGGTAGTTAAGTATCCAAAAGGTATTAAGACAAACAATGTCGTATCTTCAACATCAACACTCATATCTTTTTACAATAGCAAAGACGAAAGAAATAAACAATTTTACCAGTATATGAATCCAGAAAGAATGGTATCTTTGCTTTGGCAGGTAGTTAAAATAAATAGCGAGAAAGAGGATGTAAAAGAGGCAGCCGTTAGAATGTTAAATAAGTTATTAGAAAATATAGTTGTTAAATAATGTTTGTGAGTGTTTAGAAAAGGTGTTTGAGAGGCGCAAGAGAGATACTTGCGCCTTTTTTATTCCCACACTACACCTTGCTGCACAGCGTAGTCTAAGATGCCCTTTGCGTGCGCTTTAGCGATAGTCTGCTGCCACTTTATATCAATCATTAATCCAGCATCAGAGTAATTTGTAAAAAATCCATTCTCTGACAAAATCGCAGGCATGGCTACACTTGTCAGCATTTGAAACCTTGCCTCTTTGTCTAAATCATTGTCTGTATAATCAGCTCTATGCACCCAGCCTGGTGTAGCAGTTTTTATTTGCTCACCAATGCAAGTAGCAAGGAGATCTGCTTTTGTTTCTCCTGGTGATGTAAAAATCTCCCATCCTCTGGCAGTAGGTGATGCAGCATTGCCATGTATGGAAACAAGGATAGAGTGTTTAGCTACAGATGCGTAGGAGTTAGCAAGTTGGCAGCGTTTGTTTAATGTTGTGTCATTAATAGGCTCGTATATCTTTTTTACTTGGAAGCCATAGTCAAGAAGGTACTGCTCTAAATAGTTAGCTAATGAGCGATTAAACACACCCTCAAAAAACCATCCATAGGAATGAAATTTGCCTGTGCGATGTTGACAGCACTTAGAAGGATAAGTAACGTATTTTTCTGGGCCCGTTCCATTTCTCATGCCACCATGCCCGGCATCAAGGCATATTAAAAATTCATTTGCTTTCATATTTTATATTTTTAAGGGAGGCATAAATCAATATACCTCCCTGAAGCCGCATAAGGTAGCGAATCGTCTGCGCCTATAATTTAAACCCGATGAGTGCAAAAGCTGCACCAATAATTGATAATTTAGCTGGAAGTTTTACTTCAATCTCTTTTCCAGCACATTCGCGCGATGTCTCCTTAATTTTGTCCCAAATGATTTGAGCCAGTTGGATGTATTCGCGCCAAGTAAATTTCACTTTGTTTCCTTCAAGATGAACATTGATTTCACTTGCAAGCTCCGCAAAGTTCATTGAATAACAAGCGATGTCACCCATGGGTGATTTTATTCCGTCTGCATTTTTTAATGCTTCTTTTAAATTAGTCTGCATATTATGTTTTTTTAAAGTTTCTAAAATTGTTGAATGCGTTATTATTTTCTCCATGTTTAACGCTTAAAAAATTTAAGAATTGTTGTTGCCAAATTAACGCCAGTGATTACTTTTATGTTTTCCGAAATGCTGTATAACTCCGTGAATGCTATCAAGAAGCTAACTGAATAAACAATCTGCGATGGCAGCCCGAAAGTTACACTTGCACCGTGAAATATCATTATACCGCAGAAATAAGTCAGTATCTTTTGCGAAGTGCGATACAGCCCTTTACTTGTTATTGGCTCTTTTCGTTTCTTTGCCGCAAGGATTCCCGTGACTGTATCCGCAAAAACAACGAAAATTGTAAAAATCAAAAAATGTTTAATGGGAAATATAAATGAAAAAATGATTCCGCAACAAATGGAGAATAACACTCCATCGTATCCCATTTTTAAAATGTTGTAAATTATTGCTTTCATTATTCCATTTTTATTAGTCTAACATCCCCATCAACCGTTGCAAATTTGCCCTCAGCATATTTATACAAATCGTATTTGATGCCATTAAAATTAAAGGATATTTGATTGGTAAATGTAGATAAAAGAAGGTTGGTTGCAATAGAATAAACTTTGCCATTATCAGGATTAAATATTAAACGCTTGTTTACATTTAACTGAATAACTCCATCAATGATTTCACCGTTAAAATTTAACTTCCATTCACCAATAAACTTTGCCGTGTCCCTTTGAGCCGTTGTAAAATAAACAGGTTTTCCGCTTATTTGTTGGTGCAAATCATTGTAGTAATTAATCCTTTGTACTGATTTAGCCTTTGTAATAATAGGCTTGGCATGAATAGCAATCGTGTTGCTTTGCCTTTCAGCATCGGTAACAAGGCTTTGAATTGCAGTTGCAGAATCGCCTAATATTTGCTTTGAGCCTGTAACAGTTGAATCAGACAAAGTAGTTTGCTGAATAATGTAATAAATATTTCCTTGCTTTTGAATGTACACTGTGTCTTTGACAACATCTTGCGCAAAGGAAAACAAGGGAAGGAATAAAAATAGGTATCTCATTTTATTTATTTTCGAGGTTAATAATTCTTTGTTCAAGGGCTTTGATTAAGGCTTGTTGTTCTTGAATGGCTTTAACTAATATAGGTATTAATTTTTCAGTCATTAGTCCAAGTGCGCTGTCATCTTTATCCTCATCTAATTTTTTTACAACCGCTTTGGCAAATAATTCTGTTGACAATGCTCCTTCGACATCTTGAGCAATAAAACCTATTTCATCAAATTCACTAAAATTGTTTTCAGTTGTACTTATAAAATTAAATTTAACAGGTTTTAATTTATTTATAATTTCTAAACCTTTATCTAAAGGTTGTATATTATCTTTAAATCTTATATCAGAGGTTGCAATAGTTGCATTCGTTGCAAATATTTGACTATTAACTTGTAATTTATAAGCACCTTGGTCTGAGGTGTAGCCTAACCATGTTTCACCTTGAATTGCAGCACCATTACTTGGAGCTATTAGGTCATAATCGTTTCCAATATTTAAACCAGGTTGTGTTGGTTCAAGCCAAATACCCGATGCTTTTGTTGTGACACTTCCATTTCTTAGGCCTAATAAAATAAATTGAGAAGCACCACTGCCTGTACCTGAAGTTGTTATTCCATATTGCGTTGTCGCATCATTTGAGACAGTTGGTGTAAACAACAATCCTCCACCCCCTCCACCAGCTGGAATATTTCCTTTAACTTCTAATATTCCCCCAGGTGTATTGTCATTTACTCCTAATCTTTTGTTTGTATTATCCCAAAATAAGCCTGTATTATCCTGTGTATAAGTACCACCACTTCCAGCAAAAACAACTGAACCAGCTGTAAAGGTTGAAGCATTTGTTCCACCATTTGCCACAGGCAAAGTGCCACTAAATCTACCTGCCCTCCAATAATTTGTAAGCATCGAAGCCGTGTCGCTCGGCAAAAGGTTTAAACGCAACCATGCGTTGCTCGTAGCCTTTTTATAATGCCATATTATATTTGTCGTGGTATCAAGAACCATATATGCCATTGTATCAATACTTGGCTTTCTTACTGTATCAGTTGCCGCCACGCCCCTATATATAAGCCCGTCGGCAGTAGTCTGTTCTCCGAGCGTTATTTTTTGGTTGCCATTGCTTGGATACTGTGCCCATGCAAGGCAAGGCAAAAGGAAGAGGAAGAGGGAAAGGAGTTGTTTCATGTTTATGTTTTTTATGATTAATTGCCACTTCTTTGCATTATTACCCAGTTTGTACCATCACTAACAAGCGTAACAGCCCTATGAGTTGAAGCTGTTAAAATTCCTGTACTTGTACTACCAGTTGGAGGTACTGTAAAGGGAATAATATTAGATGATGCTGACTGCAATGAACCTGCACCTGTTTGACGAATGTGCAATTCTTTGCCAGGATATGTAGCTGCATTAGGAAGGGTTAAGGTTGTAAGGACACTTGTATTTATATCTAACCATGTTGTATTTACACTAACTGTAAAAGAAGAACTTGTAGTATTTGTATATGTTCTTTCAAGCCATGGCGTATTTACCCTACCTCCAAATGTTCCAGTAGATGAAACGTCTATTGTGCCAGAAAATGTTTTATTTCCACTAAATGTTTGTGTAGTTGCACTAACTACGCCTATAGTGCCACTTGCAGCTAATGATATTGAAATTACTGGTGTAGTTGTTCCATTTGCAACGCTTAATCCATTTGCAGGACTTCCTGCGCTAACACTTGTTACAGTGCCACTTCCTGCACCTACCCCAATAGCCGTTCTAAAATCCGCTGCGCTTAAAGCACTTACCGTATTATCAGCGTTAAATCTTGGAAAGGTAATGGCTGAAGGATTAGTAAGCATAAACATACTTTGTCCTAAAGTTGTGCCGCCTAAGTCAATTCTAATTCCTTCAGCAGTCCTTTGGCTAACAGTATTATTTGCATTGTATCTGATAAAAGAAACTTGGTCTATGTCAGGCAAGGTAAAAACATTGGCACCTCTTACCGTTGCACCTAAAGCTGTTCTTGCGGTTGATGCAGAATTTGCACCCGTGCCACCATTTGTTATGGCTAATGTTCCGCCTAATGTAACTACTCCAGTTGATGCCGTATTTGGTGTAAATCCTGTTGTTCCTGCACTAAATGAAGTAACAGATGTACCTATCGTTTGAGTAGATAATAGTCCTGTTGAACTTGCTACTACCATGCGTGTACCTGTACCTGCAAGCGATGTAAATTCATTAAAATTATAATCATTAATTAATTTAGCATTTGGTATGGTAGTACCATCCCATCTCAATAATGATTGAGTTATATTTGCACTACTTGAAAATATTGGAAAATATAAATTTGAACCATTTCCTGTAATGTTTCCGCTGCCTTTATTATTAAAAGTAGTCCAATCCGTTGCAGTTAAATAGCCATTTCTTGCACTTGTTGCACTTAACAATTCAATGACTGGAGTATTAGTTGTATTTGTAATAGATAATGGATTGCCTGCTGTTCCGGATACAGTAACACTTGTAACCGTGCCGCCTCCTATGGCTGTGCGAAAATTAGCAGCGGATAAAGCAGTAACAGAGTTATCAGCATTGAACTGTGGAAAGGTAATGGCAGAAGGATTAGTCAAAGTAAACATTGATTGTCCTATAGTTGTACCTCCTAAACTTGTTCGCCCTGTTGCTGCAACAAGGCCTGTACTACCACCATCCCATTTTAGTCTATCGGTAAAAGCCGTATTCCAATTACTTGAATTATTTGTAATTGATGTTGTCCATGTTGTTCCTGTTGATAGTGCTATGCCTGCCTCAGGGTAAACAGGATTACCTTGCGCGGAAGAAACAGAACCTATGCCAGATACTGTGACTAAAGTGTAGTTTTCTCCTACCTTATAAGATGTGGCTGCTATCTTAACTTTGTTTGTGTCAATTACGGTAAATTGGTCATTAAGTAATAACTGCCCATTTCGAAATAAAAGAATAAACTGCCTTAATTGAATAGGGAATTTAGGAAGAATAGTAAAGGTTAATGTGTCACTTGTTGCAGGTGCATATTCCTGTTTAATAATTTTTATTGTATCTCCTCCTATTTCAACTGCCACAATGCTATCTCTCACAAAATCGTAAACAGTAGAGCTATCAACGCGTAGTGTGCCTGTGGTTGTAATTGGTCCGCCTAATATACCATAACCACTTGCTACGCTTGTGACTGTACCGCTGCCTCCAGTGTATTGAGGTATATTTAAAGTAGAGCCTACTAAGGTAGAAGCTCCGCTTGTGCCGGTAGTAGTTAATGTGATATTGTTTTGCTTAGTCGCAAATCTTGTAGTAAGATTTAATAAAGTAGTATCCGTTAACTCCATTAAAACAGTTAAATCTGCAGACACTGTGCCCGTTGTGGTGATTGGATTTGGACTTACCGTTATTCCCGTACCACCAGATATTGAGGTGAGTGATCCGCTGCCACTTCCACCACCCCCACCACCACGGGGAAATATGACCGTATAATTTTCACCTACTTTGTAGGCAGTTGCACCAATTACCACGGAGGCATTGGTTGGTATCGTGTATTGGGTAGGTAATAAGATTTGTCCATTTCGGTAAACTTGCACCACTCCCGTACCACCGACTACTAATGTGTCTGACTGTGTCCATGTCAAAGTTGAAGAAGAAACATTGGTAAAATCTTGACGCGCGTAAAATCTGCCGCTTGTATCCGCGTATGCTTTGCTTGCGTAGTTTGCTAACATAGCAGCCGTATCACTTACTAAAAGTGTTGGCGTTGTATCGCGCCAAACACCTTCACTACTTAAATAATATAATGAGGCTTTATTTACTGGCGATGTTATACGGACATCGTGTAATTCGTCTAATTCTTGACCATTTCTAATCTTAACAAACAATTCCCCAGAACCAGCATTACTTTTTACGCAAACGCCAATATATACCGTGTGTTGTGGTGCTTGCGGCTTTGTTGATGTTAATCCTCCTGCGACCGTTGGCGATAAATAAACCGCAGAATCCTCTACTAATGCACTTGTATTTATATTTGTTATTAAGCCCTCTGTTATAACGTAACCGCTTTGATTGTTCGCTATACTTTCAGCAACTATTCCAAAAGTATTAGCTGAAAAGGCATCTGTAACTCCTAATGCTTTTGCAACGGTTATTCTGTTACCTTGACTTCCAGACAAATAAACCGCAGTACCTTTTGCCAAAGTTGCTCCCGTTCGATTATTAACCCGTTGGTGTAATTGTTGCCCAATAACATTTGTTACTAAGCCACCCTTTAAGCCTTGAATCAAAGAACCTTGAGTGTCATTATATTCAACCTCACCCACTCCAACCGTTCCATCCTTTGCCGTATTGAAGGTAATAGAATCAAAAGGCATTGTTAAACCCGATGTTCCACCGCCAACCAATCCCCAGACGTTTGAAGTAAAATCAAATGAGTATATTTTTAGATTAACCGTGTCAATGATTAACCAAGCATTTTGATTAGTGGTCGGTTGAATGGATGCTGTATCGGAAATTGAACCGCGCCAGACAAGACCGTCGGCTGTGGTCTGGAAACCCAATCTTTGCTTGTTGCCTGAAGATGGGAATTGAGCAAAAGCAATGGTGCAGGAAAGTAATAATAATAAAGATAGCGTTTCTCTCTTTTTTGGCAATTTTACTTTGTCAACTACTTTGCCGATAAACTTTCTTGCAATTCCCATAACTAATTCCTCTGCTAAAACTTTGCCAATATTGCCAACGGCTTTTAAAAACTTTCTTTCTTTCTTAGGTGCTTTAATTTCTTCCATACTTATATAATTATAAAAAATACGACATAATTTGAACCATCAAAATGAGTAGATGAATCAATAGTGATTATTGAACCAGTAACGGAAAATTGCGAGCTTATAAGGTCTTGACCGTTTTGGAAAATTAATACTTGTTCCAAATTTGAAGGTAGTACTCCTGCATTTTTTGTAATGGTTAAAATAGCTGTGTAGCTATCTAAAAATGATTGTTTAAACACTTTTGTAACGCTACTATTTTGTGTATTTGGCGTGCTATTTGTTGGCGTTGTAGAGCCCGTCCCAGCCACACCTCCAGGCGAATGATTTGGAGTTCTACCCGAATCAAAATCTAATCCTCTAAATAATACTGTTTTTTCCGTGTATGGCATTATGATTGGTCTATGATTTCAATAAATGTACCTTGCACTATATCTGTTTTAAGTTCCATGGTAGCCGTTTCCATTATAAATTTAACATCATTATTTTCAATAGCTACATGAGGATACCATGGATTATTATTATCTAATATTTGAAACGACATACTTAACATTTTTCTTACCGGAAATAGCTGACCTTTAATAATTTCATTCACCAATAATTGATTAATGTTTTTCCCGTCACCTATATTTTTTACACGCCATCCAGTCCCGTCGGTTATTTGCCATGTGTTACTGTCGTTTTTTACTCTTATGGCACCTGGACTACCTAATGAAGGGCCGTCACCAATAAACACTCTTTTTTTAACACTTATACTACTTGTGTCATTATTAAATGAGCCATAAACAACCACGTCATTTTGCCCGTCCAAATTACCAGCCGCTAAATGTTCCATAAACAAATTACCTAACTCGTAAAATTTCAAATAGCTTGTAAGTAAATCCGTACCCGTTGCCGTTTGAATCCTACTTATTAAAAATCTTATGCCAACGTCACCACTTTCTGGCATTGTTGGTGTAGTCCAATTTACAATAATATTATCTACCGTTCCTCCTGCAGCAGGTAGAGTAGTCGCTCCACCCGGTATAATAAATTTATAATAGCTAAATGTAGTTTCCCAACTTTGGGCAGTAAATGTATGTTGAAATCCATTATAAGTAAGATCCCTTTTTAGCCAGTATTTTACATGATTAATTTTAACGTAATTAATTTTCCCATTAAATGTCCCACTAGGGTCAAACGTTAATTGTTGGGTTGAAATACAAACAATCCTTTCATAATATTCTCCTGTGGTTGTAATACTAAAAGTATCGCCACCCATTTTTAAAACAAGCGTTCCACTTGTAACTTCAATACCAAAAGATACATAATAAGTAGCTCCATTTGTAGGAGTGAAATTAGTGTAAACTAAATCACCTGTAGCATTGGTTGCTTTTGCATGACCTAAAGCAGCTCCGCCACCATCGGAAAAAGTCCAACCACTGCCTAATGTCCATGTGGTAATTTCAGGTGAACGATTTGCTGTTAAAAAATCTATTAATGGCACTACAATAGGTCTTAGTTCAATAACGAAAGAACCTTCTACTATATGTTCTGCAATTGTACTTGAACCTACCTGACTATCTCTATATTTCATTACCGAAGTAAATGTTATAGTAGCTTCATCATTATTATAATCAAGGTCTTTTGAGTTAAAAAACTCAGTGTTTAGGTTATTAAATATTTTACCTGACAATAAATTTACCGATGCTATATGTTCATATTCAATATCTAAATCCTTTATATGACCGTAATATCCCCATTTACCTCCGCTAAAACGAAGCATCTTATTTGTTTCTGAATAATTATCATTTTCAATACTTGACTGAAAACTACTTTGTTGTAATAAAGTAGATGTTAAATAATAAATATTAATTGTAACCGCAGAATCTAAATAAGTATTTGGCTGAACCATGAAAAATTTCCTATCCGAAAAAAAGAATCTTAAACCTAAAGGTACCATCATTCTTTTTAGGACATCATAGCACTTCATATAGGTATAATTACCCTTACTATCTATGGTGTAAAAAACCTTATGATTTATTCGCATTCTTAACAATGGGTCTATAGAAGTTGAATAAGTCCAGCTATCTTCATGCCATTGAAAAGCACTTGCCAACACTCCGATAGATGTGCCATAAATTGATTGAACGTATGTAAGTTTTTGAAGGCAATTATTTACATGATTTATTATAGTATCGTCACCCTGATAAATATCGCTGCCGTCAGGCTTATAATCAATTCCTTTTAACCATCCTATGCCATCAATAGCATTTATGGTGTAATTATATCCCATACTTAAAGGAATGTCATCAAATTCAATTAAATCCGCTAAAATATATCCATACCAATAAAAGTTTGGTGTGTTTGATGTGTCGTAAGCAGTTAATTGAATAGTAAACCTACCTTCTGGTGCCGTTAAGAAATCGGTTAATAATTGCTGTTTTTGTTCTGTATCAATAATTATTGTAAACTTAAAATTACTTCCAATAATGGGAGCGTATCTTTCTAAGCCGTTTTCGACATCCGCCTGCCATTCTATTTGTGCCCCTGTAACATCGACATCATAAGTCATTCCCGAAAAGGTACTGTCATCTATTACTAAGTAATATTTACGACCTTTCTCTGAATAAAATGTAGATGTATATCTTGCAGCCATTATCTTATTCTTGAATTAATATTTCTAGCCTTTTCCATAATCACCAATAAATCACTTCCAGCTACTCTAGTGGTTAATATGTAAGGTGATCCGCCACCGTCTAACATATCCTTTAGTTTAGATAATGGAGCAATTACTTCTGGGTCAACGCGCGCGTTTCTATTATCACCAACGGTTGCCATTGTTGGGCCGTATGCTAATCCTCCTTGCGCAAGTTTTGGAGGAGCTACCTTGTTTAATAATGTATTAAATAAAACCGCTGCACCAGCACCAGCCGCACCTGCAACGGCTAAAGCAACTGGCCCTAATGCTTTTCCTGTTGGCCCGTCTAATATATTTTTTACTAATCCCGAAATACCTATTTTTATATTTGCAGTAATTGATTGTCTTGCAGCTTGCAATGCTGCTGCTCCTAACTTTTTCATGTCTGTTTCGCCTTGCATTGCCATATCTGAAAAAGCGTCCATTGCAGAAATTAATACATTTTGCATTGGAGTCAATGCAACCTCAACAGATGTAATTCTATGTGATATAGCATCAAACGAGTTTGCTAAAGATAAATTAGTTTCTTTTAATCTATCATTTGCAGCCGTAATACTTTCTAATTTTTTAGGAATTAAATCTAAAGTAGGAAGCGTGTTGACATTAACCATTTCAAATTGCATCATACTTTTATTAGTCTGCATTTCTTTTATTGCATCTAATGTGGCATTGCCTTTTGGTAATCCTTGATTAACTGAAGGCATTTTTGGCAATAACGAAGTAACTGATTTATTTTTATTAGTAGTAACTTCTTGACCCCAACTTCCTCCTGCTCCGCTTGGTCTATCTACACTTACTTTTGGTTCAACTTTCTGTTTGTTAATTAACCTTAGAGTCTCTAAAAGTTTAACTGCCCCATCATAAACAAAATTAATACTTGATAAAACTAAATTTATTTGTGAAAGGACTACTTCAAAAGTAAAGACAGCTATTTTGCCAAATATAAATAATAAAATATCAAATAATGGTTGAAGCTTAGATAATAAATTTAAAGTAGTTTGAAATGCTGTTTTAATTCTATCAAAAGAATCTGATAATAATTTTCCTGTTTTCGATAAACTTTTTTGCCCTTCGTCGGTACTTGCGTAATATGCAACTAAAGAACCAATAGCTAAAACAAGTAAGCCAACACCACCAGTCATAACGGTAAAAAGTGGTATTAATGTCCTAGTTAAAGTAATAATAGATGTTATTGATGTAGCAAATTGACCTAGTATTAAAATAACGGGCCCAATCGCAGCAGCTATTAAAGCAAATTTTACAATATTTGCCTGTTGTTCGGGAGTAAGTGCTTTAAACCTATCTACTAACTCTTGTATTTTTTTTGAAACATTATCAAATACAACTTCTAATTTTAATGTTTCGTTGATTGTCTTTCCAAGTTCTGCTAAAGATGCGTTTATATTGTCCTTTAAATTATCAAAAGAATTATTTAAACCACCATTTGCCCTATCTAATACACTTAATTGATTTGTAATAACATCAATAAATTCAGTATTACTAATATTTAAATTTCTTAAACCTTCTGCAGTATTTGTGCCAAAAGTTTTTAATAAAATATCATTTAATTCTGGTAGCCTTTCTTTTACTATATTTAAATCTTCTGCAAGAATACTTGTACTACTACTTATTTGAGTTAAACCATATATTACGCCTGCAAATTCTTCTGGACCACCTTGAGCCCTTGCAACAGCATTACCAAATTGTTCAATAACATTTCTTGCCTTATCTGCATCCATTCCTACAGATTGCAGCGAAGCAGAAGCCTTAACTACTTGAGGTAAAGCAAGCCCAGGATTTTCAGCTACTTTACGCAGCTTATCCATTTCAATAGCCGCATCTTTACTACTTCCCATAATGGCGGTTAAGCCTCCTTCAAGTCTTTCCATATCCGCGAAAGACTTTAAAGCTGCTCCTCCAAGTGCAATTATAGGCAATGTAAGTGACTGTGATAATGTAGTACCTACACTTTGCATTTTACCACCAAACCTTGCCATACTACGCTCAACCTTGCCAAGTTCTTTCTCAAGGTTACTTACATCAATGCCAAGTTTTAAATTCAGTTTACCTAATGCCATTATCTACTCTTTATCCCATTTCTCAAAAATTGACTTGTCAACTTCTGACAAACTTCTTTTAGTTGGTTTTACGTTATCTGTCTCCCAAGGAAATTCAATCAAATCTTTAGGCTTAATTGATTTGCCTTTTGCCGTATGAACATTTAATAAAAGTGTTGTTTGCCATCTTATTCGTTCCCATTCTGTTTGCTCTTGCTGTTCAAAGAAATTGTTATAACCTTGCATAGCCATAACAACCTCTTTAAAACTCATTTCATTGTATTGCGAAGGTGGAAATCTTAAAACTCCGAAACAAAATCGCTCGATGTATTCAAGTGTGAGCTCTCCGCCTTCG
>Ga0315904_10004501_pt1 | contig 19856 bp, 13 predicted proteins | sample LakEriMetagenome_6_FD_203529 | JGI IMG/M metagenome (GOLD analysis project Ga0315904, IMG submission 203529) | Freshwater fungal communities from buoy surface, Lake Erie, Ohio, United States - Buoy 12 MA120 | ecosystem: Environmental > Aquatic > Freshwater > Lake | place: USA: Lake Erie, Ohio...
CAGTTCACCGTCGGCGGCGCCAAGTTCCTCATTGATCACCTCCTCGACGGAAATGTGCGGCACCATCTCGCCGCCGATCTTCGAGAACCGGCTCTCGCGGCCGGTGATGGTGATGAAGCCCTCGGTATCGAGCCGGGCGATGTCACCCGTGCAGTACCAGCCGTCTTTCACCACCTTCGCGGTGAGGTCGGGACGGTCGAGATAGCCCTGCATCACGTTCGGCCCCGCCACCCAGAGCAGGCCATCCCGGCCGACCGGGACTTCGTGCCCCCCCTCACGGTCCGTGATCCGGGCCCGGCAGCCGAGGATCGGCTTGCCGACCGTTCCCTCCCGGGCGTCAACGGGCCGGCCAGGCACATGGCGTGATGCGGGGACGTTGGCGGCGACGAGCGGCGACAGTTCGGTCGCACCATATGCCTCGCTGGGACGGGCGCCGAACTTCTTCTCGAAGGCGTCGCAGACGTCCTTGGGGAGCTTCTCCGCGGCGCCGAACACGCACTCCAGCGACGAGAAGTCTTCGGCAGGCGTCCGCCGGGCATAGATTCTCAGAAACGTCGGGGTGGCCATCAGGAGGGTGGCGTGATGCTCGCGGGCGAGGCGGCCCACCACCTGCGCATCCCGTGGGTCGGTGTGGTACACGACGGCGGGATCGAGCGTCAGCGGCGTCCAGAGCGTGGTGGTGTAGCCATACGAGTGAAAGAACGGCAGCACGCCGAGGGCCACGTCGCTCGGCGAAAGATGGAGCAGGTGATCGATCGCCCGCACGTTCGAGCCGACGTTGTCCTGCGAGAGCACGACGCCCTTGGGATCACCCGTGGAACCTGAGGTGAAGATGATCGTGAGCGGATCATCAGGCCGAATCCGCTCCAGGCCGAATGCCGACTCGAGCATGCCGAGCGGCATCAGCCGGGCCTGAACAAAGCCGATCCCCTTGTCGAATGCCGTCGCCTTTTTTCGCAGCGTCCCCGCATCGAGCAGTCTGGCACCGAGATCGAGTTTCACGCGTGTCAGGAAGGCGGGGCTCGAGATCACATGCCGCAGGCCCGCCCGTTCGATGCAGACGTCGAGAATCGACTGGCTGGAGGTGTAGTTGAGATTGACGGCCACGCGCCCCGACAAAGCCAACGCCGCATTGACCACGGCGGCCCCGACCGTCGGTGGCAGCATCACCCCGACCCGTCTCTCATCCGCAGCCAAGACACGGTCGAGCACCCGCTTGACGACGAACATGGCCAGCAGGAGCTCATGACCGCTCATCCGCGTGCCGAGGGAATCGGCGACCTTCATCCGGCTTCCGGCACTCCGGCAGGCCCGCAGCATCAGACGCTGGAGCACGAGGGGGGCTGCAGTCGGATCGGTGCCTGCCATGATCGCTCGCAGTCGGCTGGGAATCGGGGGAATGACCGGGGTTCGTTGCCCCGGCGACGCTGGCCATTAGAATCGCGGCACGTCGGCACGACTAGCCAAAAACCCCGTGGATGCCGCCCAGTTTCGGCATCCCGCCGAGGCCGGGCGGCGGCCTCCCGCTCGCCGACGCTCCCTCCAGACACGAGCGCAGGATGCCCCGTTACCAGCCGTCGCGGATCGAGCCCAAATGGCAGGAGTGGTGGCATGCGAACGGTACGTTCGCCACGCCCCGCCTTCCGTCGGATCGCAAGCGGTACGTCCTTGATATGTTCCCGTACCCGAGCGGCGACGGCCTGCACGTCGGCCATCCGGAGGGCTACACGGCCACCGACATTGTGTCGCGGTTCGAGCGGATGCGGGGCACAAGCGTGATGCACCCCATGGGCTTCGATGCCTTCGGCCTTCCCGCCGAGGAGCATGCAATCCGCACGGGCACGCCGCCGCGGGAGAGCACCGAAAAGAACATCGCGACATTCACGCGACAGCTGAAGATGCTCGGCTTCAGCTACGACTGGGACCGCGCGCTGGCAACCACCGACCCGGAGTATGTCCGCTGGACCCAGTGGATCTTCCTGGTCCTGTTCGACACCTGGTTCGATCCGGTTGTCCAGAAGGGCCGCCCGATCGCCGAACTCCCGATCCCGGGCGACGTCGTCGCGAACGGCGAGGCCGCGGTCGCGAAATACCGCGACGCCCACCGGCTCGCCTACCAGTCGGAGGCTCCGGTGAACTGGTGCCCGGCACTTGGCACGGTGCTGGCCAACGAGGAGGTGATCGGCGGCGTGAGCGAGCGAGGAGGGCACCCCGTGGTTCGGATTCCGCTGCGGCAATGGATGCTGCGGATCACCGCCTACGCCGACCGCCTGGAACGCGAACTCGAGGGGCTCGACTGGCCCGCGAGCATCAAGAAACTGCAGTGCGACTGGATCGGCCGGAGCACGGGCGCCGAAGTCGATTTCCTGATCCCGCACCGTACCGACACAGCCAGGGCCTACGACGCCTGGAAGCAGTCGCGGGCGGCGGCGGGCTATCCCGACAAGCCCGGCGACGACGTCCTGCGGATCTACACCACCCGCCCCGACACGCTCTACGGCGTGACCTACATGGTCGTGGCTCCGGAGCATCCGCTGCTCGATGTCCTCGCCGCCCCGGAGCAGCGGGAGGCGATCGCCGCCTATCGAGAAGTGGCCGCCCGCAAGAGCGACCTCGACCGCACCGATCTGGCCCGCGACAAGACGGGCGTGTTCACCGGCTCGCACGTGATCCACCCGCTCACCGGCAGGCCCGTGCCGGTCTGGGTGGCCGACTATGTTCTGGCCACCTACGGCACCGGCGCCATCATGGCGGTGCCGGCCCACGACGACCGCGACTTCGCGTTTGCGAAGACCTTCGGCCTCGATGTGATCACGGTCGTCGAGCCGCCGGATGGCGGGGCGACCCCGGGCGAACTCTTCGCCGGCGAGGGCCGGGCCGTGAACTCGGGGCCGTACACGGGTCTCGCCACCGGCGAGTTCCTCGAGCGGGTCGGCGGCGACCTCGAAGCGGCCGGGCTCGGCCGGCCGGCGGTCAACTACAAACTCCGCGACTGGCTCTTCAGCCGCCAGCGGTTCTGGGGCGAGCCGTTTCCGATCCTGCACGAGCTCGATGTCCAGGGAAACCTGACCGGCGCGATCCGAGCCGTCGATCCGGCGGAACTCCCGGTGAATCTCCCCCACCTCACCGACTTCAAGCCGGGCGACACGCCCGATCCGCCGCTCTCGCGGTCCCCTGCCGACTGGCTCTTCGTCGAACGCGACGGCAAGCGCTACAAGCGGGAGACCAACACGATGCCGCAGTGGGCCGGCTCATGCTGGTACTACCTGCGGTTCATCGATCCGCGAAACACGTCACGGTTCATCGATCCCGACCTCGAAAAGGCCTGGATGCCTGTCGATCTCTACATCGGCGGCGCCGAGCACGCGGTGCTCCACCTCCTTTACTCGCGATTCTGGCACAAGGTGCTCTATGACCGCGGCCACGTCTCCCACCCGGAGCCGTTCGGCAGACTCGTGAACCAGGGAATGATCCTCGGCGAGATGGAGTTCACGGGCTACCGCAGCACCAAGGGGGGCTGGGTGTCGGCCGAGAAGCGGGCCACGGAGGATGTCCCGGCAAAGGTGCCCGCCGATCAGGTCGAGAAGCAGGGCGAGCACTTCGTGCTCCGCGACGCGCCGAAGATCCGTGTCGAGAGCCGGGCCTACAAGATGTCGAAGAGCCGAGGCAACGTGGTAAACCCCGACCAGGTGGTCCGCGACTTCGGTGCCGACTCGCTGCGGCTCTACGAGATGTTCATGGGACCGCTGGAGGCCACGAAGCCCTGGAGCACGGCCGGCGTGAGCGGCGTCCGCGGCTTCCTCGACCGCTGCTGGCGGCTCGTGGTCGACGAGCGGGCCGACGAGATCGCTTTGACGCCGCAGGTCTGCGACGATCCGCCGACCGACGAACAGCTTCGCGAGATCCACCGCACGATTGACAAGGTGACCCGCGACATCCAATCGCTGTCGTTCAACACGGCAATCGCACGGATGATGGAGTTCGTCAACTTCTGCACACCGCTGGAGCGGCGGCCCAGGGCGATCCTCGAGCCCTTCGTGACGATCCTCGCCCCCTTCGCCCCTCACCTCGCCGAGGAACTCTGGGAACTGCTCGGCAAGCCGGCGCCGGCCTCGCTCGCGACCTGGCCGGTGGCCGAGGAGCGGTGGCTCAAGGACGACACGGTCGAGATCCCGGTGCAGATCCAGGGCAAGCTCCGGGGCCGCGTGGTGGTGGCGGCCGACGCCGACGCCGAGGCGACCAAGGCTGCGGCCCTCGCTGACCCAAAGATCGCCGAACAGCTCGCCGGCAAGGAAATCATGAAGGTGGTCGCCGTCCCCGGCCGACTCGTGAACTTCGTGGTCAAGGGCTGACCACGCGTGTCGCGGCCCCAGGCCTCGGGGCTGCCAGGGAGGCGGCGGGATCGGGGCGAGGATGGCGAGCGTCGGCTATCCTGCCGTTGGCGAGCCGACTCGTCCCGTCCCGCCGCCGGCTTTCGCTCGGTGACAACGCACCGCCTGCTTGTAGACCCCTTACGCCAGGCAGGGAATCGTCTTTCTGTGGCACGGCAGGTTCCCGTAGCATGGTGACGCCCGTGAGGCGGCGGGCTCCCTGAGGAGCGATCCATGTCGGTGAAGCGAGTTCTGGCCCTGGTTCTCGGCGGCGGTCGCGGCACGCGGCTCTATCCGCTCACCCGTGACCGCTCCAAACCCGCGGTGCCGCTGGCAGGCAAATACCGGATCATCGACGTACCGCTCTCGAACTGCATCAACAGCGGCGTGCAGCGGATCTACGTGCTCACCCAGTTCAACTCGGTGAGCCTCCATCGGCACATCCGCCGCACCTACACGTTCGACCCATTCAGCGGCGGGTTCGTGGAGATCCTTGCGGCGCAGCAGACACTCGACAACTCCGGCTGGTACCAGGGCACGGCCGACGCGGTCCGGCAGAACATCCGCTACCTGCAGCAGCCCGACATCAAGCACGTGTTGATTCTCTCCGGCGACCAGCTCTACCGGATGAACTACGCCGACATGCTCGCCACGCATCTGACCCACAAGGCCGACGTCACGATTGCCGGCATCCCCGTCAAGGACGAGGCCGCCTCGGCACTCGGCATCATGCGGCTCGACGGCGAGGGCCGGGTGGAAGGCTTTCTCGAGAAGCCACAAACGGCGAAGGAGCTCGAGATGATGCGGACTGATCCGGCCTGGATCGAGGCTCAGGGGATCGCCGCGCACGGCCGCTCGCTGATGGCGAGCATGGGCATCTATCTCTTCGACCGCGACTGCCTGCTCGATCTGCTCACGAAAACCGACTACCGCGACTTCGGCAAGGAGGTGTTTCCGGCGGCGATCAGGGCAAAGCACGTGCAACTTCACGCCTTCGACGGCTACTGGGAGGACATCGGGACGATTCGCTCCTACTTTCAGTGCAATCGCGAACTTGCTGGGACGTCGCCGCCGTTCGACCTCGTCAACGCCGAAGCGCCGATCTACTCCCGCGGCCGGTTCCTGCCGCCGTCGCGGCTCGGCGGGGCGAGCATCCGCAACAGCCTGGTGTCTGACGGCTGCGTGATCGAGTCGGGGGCCGTGATTGAAAACAGTGTGATCGGGCTGCGGTGCCGGATCGGCCGCAATGTCGTGATCCGCGACTCCGTGATCCTGGGCAACGACTACTACGAGAGCGAGCACGGCCTGGCCGACGACGTGGCCCGTGGCCTGCCGCCACTGGGCATCGGCGACGACACCATCGTCGCCGGGGCGATCATCGACAAGAACGTGCGCATTGGCCGCCGCGTGCGGATCGTCAATGAGCACGGCTGGGTCGATACGGCCGACGATGAGCGGTTCACGATCCGCGACGGGGTGGCCGTGGTCCCGAAGGACGCCGTGATCCCCGACGGCTGGGTGCCCGAACCTGCCTTTGTGCACCCGGCCTGACGTCAGCGATCCTGCCGCGGCCGCCAACCAGGAGTCTCGGCGAGCGGAGGCACCTCGACGCTCAACTCAACGGGTGCCGGTGAACCATCGGGCGACGACGGTGCCAACTCGGCCCCTGATCGTTCGCTGGCCGTGGCATCGTCACTTCCAGGCAGTTCCCCGCCAGACTCACCGATGACTTGGATCATGGAGTCGGCCTCGGTTGCCGATGGCTCCGCGTTGGCTCCCTCGACCACTGCGGTCACCAGCACGCTCGTCGGCTCGCCCTGGACCCCGGCGGCGTCGCCGGCGGCCGACTCCACAGCCGGATCGGCGAGCGTCGGAGCCGGCTGCCTCCCTGCCCTGCCACTCCGCTCGGCGGCGAGTTGTGGACCATCGACTCCCTTCACTCCGCTCGCCTTCACGATCGGCGGCCACGGCACCGGGGCGGCTCCGACGGGAAGGATACCGTTGCTGCGGGCCCGAAAATTGTTTTGCGGGGATGAGCCGTTGGGCACTGGCCCCGAGTAGTCGTACGGGTCGGGGCACATCGTGCAGCCCGCCAGCAGCGCCGCGACCGCCATGATGGCGACCCGACCAGGCGCGATCGGCACGGTTCGAATAGGACAATCCATCGAACCCTGAACTCTCCCCGCGCAACGGGCCGGCCGGGTTGCCCCGGCACGACCCAGCCCGCAGTCAGCGGCTGTTCCCCTCCCCCACGACCCACCCCAGAGATCGGATCGTCACGACCCGAATCTTCAGGAAATCCGGAACCCTGGCGAGAGGTCCGACGCCGTGGTCAGCGGCCGTCCGGGCGGTCGGGACGCTCGACCGCCGCGGAAGCCCAACGCCGTGAGGCGAACCACCACACGACGCGGCGTCCAGCGTGATTGGCCCGCGGCCTTACGGCCGGTCGGCTTTCACCTGCCATGCACTCGAGGGCGAGGATCGAGCGTGAACCGTATGAATTCGCAGCCCAACCGCTGCAGAGCGACCGCCGCGTGGCACACGTCTCACCGGCTTCTGCGCGTGCCTCCGATCCGGCTGCTCCCCCGTCAAGAATCACATGCGAGCGATGATGCTGCGAGGGGCTGCCCGTGCCCGGGAGCCGGGCTCGGCGGCAAGCGAAGCCAGGAACGGCGAAGCGTAGCCGGCGTGCAGCGAGCGAAGGGCCGGAGCCCGCAGCGAGCGTCCGGCGATGGGCATGGGCGGCCCCGAGCGTCGTGAACGCCTGAAGATCACGTGTGACCGGTATTACTCGGTGAAGCCGGCGTCCTTCAGGCCGGTCGGCTTGCATGTGCCACGCACTCACCCCGAGGATCCGGGGCGAACCGGTTCAGAGGTCAACGCCCATGTCGGCCATCATGACCTTCATGTCGTCCCAAACATCCCGCTTGGCTGCCGGAGTCCGCAGCAGGTAGGAAGGGTGATAGGTGCAGATCACCTTGGCGGAACCGTAGGTGAACCATCGCTTTCGCAGGTGCCCGATCGGCTCGGTCGTCTGCAGGAGGGCCTGCGCCGCGGTGGTGCCGAGGCAGCAGATGTACTGGGGCGAAATCAGCTCCAACTGCCTTTCGAAGTAGCCGCGGCAGTGGGCCACCTCGCCGGGGTCGGGCTGGCGGTTGCCGGGCGGACGGCACTTGAGCACGTTGAGGATGTAGACGTCTTCGCGGTGAAGATGACAGGCCTCGATGATCTTCGTGAGGAGCTGGCCAGCCCGTCCCACGAACGGCTCCCCCGACGCATCCTCGTCAGCCCCGGGGGCTTCGCCAAGAAAGCAGATGCGGGCATCAGGGCGTCCGACGCCGAATACCGTGTTCGTCCGTGCCTCGGCAAGCTCGGGGCATTGCGTGCAGCCGGCCACCTGCTCTGCCAGGAGCCGCAATGACGAGACGCGGTCATCGGCGATCGCGGAGGAGACCACTGCCTGCGAAGGCGGCGGGGACACAGTCGCGGCGATCGTTCCCATGGCCGTCGGCTGACGACCGCGCATCGCCTCCTTCGGAATCTCCGTCACGCCCGCGGCCTCGAGGCTCTCGAGCCGCTGCTTCAGCGCCCGGACGTTCACAGCGCCCTGCGATGCCGCTTCGGACCACGGCCTTTGCCCAGGAGCGTCGCCGCCGGCGGTCGCTTCGGCGCCTCGGCGGGCGGTTCGGCCTCACCGGCAGGAGCCGCTGCGGCCCGCTGAAAGCCGCCGGTGGGCACGTGCTCGATGGGGGCCGGCTTGGGCCGCCGATCGAAGGCGTCAAAACCCTCGATCTCGTCCCGCTTGAGCAGCCGCTCGATCCGCATCTCAATCCTCGTGAGCTGCGGCCCCTCTTCCGGCGACACGAACGTGAAGGCGATCCCTTCACGGCCCATGCGGCCGGTGCGTCCTACGCGGTGGACGTAGTCGTCGCAGAACTCGGGAATGTCGTAGTTGACGATGTGCGACACGCTCGACACGTCGATCCCGCGGCCCACCACGTCGGTAGCCACGAGGATCCGTGTGCTCCCATCGCGAAACTGCCGCATCACCCGGTCGCGCACACTCTGCGCGAGGTCACCGTGGATGCAGGCCACGTCTTCGGCCGACCCGTGGTCCCGGCTGCGACTCCGTCGCCGCGAAAGCTTCTCGTGGATCTTGTCGGTGCCCCGCTTCGTCCGGCAGAAGACGATCACCTGCCGCGGATTCTCCCGCTCGAGAAGCCGCTCGAGCAGGTCGAACTTCCGCGTCGGATCGACGGTGAAATACCGCTGCTCGATCGTCTCCACGGCCAGTTCGTTGGTCGAGAAGTCCATGATCTCGGGATCGCGCATGTACCGCGTGGCGAGCTTCTGCACGGGCGGCGGCACGGTCGCAGAGAGCAGGAGCGTCTGGCGGCTCTCAGGGCAGCGGCGCAGGATCTTCTCGATGTCGGGACGGAACCCGATGTCGAGCATCCGGTCGGCCTCATCGAGCGTGACCATCTCGAGCGCGGAAAACGAGATCGTGCCCCGGCTCATGTGGTCGAGCACGCGGCCCGGCGTGCCCACGACGACCGCCGGATGCTTGGCGAGTTTGTCGATCTGGCCCTTGATCGGCTTGCCGCCATAGACGGCGACGCAGTGGATCTTCGAGCCGTGGGCGAGTTTCTCGAACTCGTCTTTGACCTGTACGGCCAGTTCCCGAGTGGGCACGAGCACGAGGGCCCGCGGCCCGCCGCCGCGGCCTGGCTGCAGCATCCGCTCGAGGATCGGCAGCACAAACGACGCCGTCTTGCCGGTGCCCGTACGGGCCTGGCCGAGCACGTCTACGCCGGCGAGGGCCCGCGGGATCAGACCCGCCTGGACCGGCGTGGGGGTGGTGTAGCCGGCACGATCGACGGCGGCGAGCGTCGCCGCGGAGAGTCCCAGATTCCGAAAATCACCCGCCGCTTGCGGAGCGGTTGCCTCGCAAACCGTCTCGGCGGGAGCACCCGACTCCGCCGGATGCCCTGCCCTGTTGTCCATGAACACTCGTTGCCTCGTTGCTTCCTCGAAACGTCATCCGCATCGCTCCGCGGGGCGTCCTGATGCCCGCATCGGAAGGCCGGCAGCAGCCATCAGCTGATGCCGGCACAGCGGCTGGCGGCGTATGAGAAAGCCGCCCCTGTCAATGGGAGAACGGTACCACGCCCTGCCCTGAACGGCAAACACCGCGGACTCGGCCGGCCCGAACGGGGCCGATTTCAGCGGTCAAACAGCCTCTTGAGCGCCCAGACCGTCGCCGCGCGGCCGGCACGGGCAATCGACCGTGTCAGTGGGATCCGCTTCGGGCAGACCGCCACGCAGTTCTGGGCGTTGCCACACATCTGGATGCCACCCTGTCGCGTCAGCGCCTCCATCCGCTCGTCGGCGATCATCCTGCCGGTCGGATGGGCGTTGAACAGGACCGCCTGGCTGATCGCGTGCGCCCCGACAAAGCCCGAGTCGAAGGCTGCCTTCCGCCGCTTCTCGAACTCGGCTTCCGACTCCCCGTCGCGCCGCACCGCTTCGACCTTCGTGTACTGCGGGCAGGCCTCGAGGCAGCAGCCGCAACTCATGCACTCCGAAAGCGGGTAGGCGTCTTCCTGTTCTTCGGGCGAGATCCGCGGGCCGGGGCCGAGGTCGTAGGATCCCTCCACCGGAACCCAGGCCTTCACCTTCTCGAGGCCTCGGAACAGCCGGCGGCGATCGACCACCAGATCGCGGACGACCGGGAACTTCGACATCGGACGGAGTTCGATCTCGTCGCCATCCTCCGCCTGGAGCCGGTCAACGAGCGCGGAGCAGGCCATCCGCGTGCGACCGTTGATCAGCATCGTGCACGACCCGCAGACCTCCTCGAGACAGTTGCAGTCCCAGGCGACCGGCGCCACCTTGCGGCCGTCCTGAGACCTCGCCTGAGCGGCGATCTTCTGGAGGACGCTGATCACGTTCATGTTCGGCTCGTAGGGAACCTCGAACCGCTCCCAGTAACTCTCGCCCCCTGCCACGTCCTGACGGAGCACCCGAACCCGCACGACCGCGCCGTCCGACGCATGGTCGGCCGCACCGCACACGAGATCCGCCGCCGAATCAACTGCCTTGATCATGGTGAGTCTCCCTCGTTCGTTTCGCCTGTCATGCCCCCACGCCGACGGTCTTGCCCTTCGCCATCGCCTCACCGGCGCCCTTCGCTGCCCGCTCCCGCCAGGCCTCCTCGATCGCGTCGCCCCCGACGAGCCCGTAGAGCCGAGGCCGCGGCGGAATCAACGACGTGTCGATGTCCTGATATGAGATCTCCGGGTTGCCATTGGGTCCGCAGGTGGCGATCGTCGACTTGAGCCACTTCCGCGTGTTGGCCTCGAACGCGTCACACCACTGCTCGGCCTCCCGCCGCTTGCCTTCGGGATCGGTCGCCGTCAGACCGGGCATCGAGAAGGCGGGCTTGAAGTGGGCGCCGCGGCACTCGTCGCGGAGCAACGCCCCCTTGAGGATCAGCTTCGCGATCGGAAACATGTCGCCCAAAGCCTTGGTGAACACGACATTTTGGTTCGTCCAGTTGCCGGTGTCGGATACGGCGCACCGCTTCCACCGCTCGGCCATCCGGCACACCTCGTCGTACGCCGCAGCGAGCTGATCGTTGCGACGGACGACCGTGGCGACCCGCGTCATCAGGTTGCCGAGCTCCTGATGCAGCGTGTACGGGTTCTCGTCGCCGGCGGTCCGGGCGAGCAACTCACGATGCCGCTCCTCGTGGCGACGGATCTCCGCATCGAAGAGCCGGACATGATCGCCGCCCGACGTGGCCGCCGCGTCGCCGACGTTCACGAGCGTGGGGGCCACAAACAGGCCGCTGAAGATGCAGGAGAGCAGCGAATTGGCCCCCAGACGATTGGCGCCGTGATACTGGTAGTCGCACTCGCCGATCGCGTACAAGCCGGGAACGTTCGTCTGCTGGTTGCGGAGCGAACCTTCCACCAGACCGCCCGTGGCGCTCTTCTCGTAGTCCACCCAGAGCCCGCCCATCGAGTAGTGAACGGCGGGAAAGATCTTCATCGGCGTCACCCGAGGATCGACGCCCTGGAACTTCTCATAGATCTCGAGGATGCCCCCGAGTTTGCGGTCGAGTGTCTCCTTCGGAATGTGCGTCAGGTCGAGGTAGACGCACAGCCGGTCCTTCTCCACGGAGAGGCCGTCGGTGGTGCAGATGTCGAAGATCTCGCGAGTGGCGATGTCTCGCGGCACGAGATTGCCGTACTTCGGATACCTCTCCTCGAGAAAGTAGCACCGCTCCGCCTCGGGAATGCTCCGTGGATCTCGCTGGTCCTGCGGCTTTCGCGGCACCCACACCCGGCCCCCTTCACCGCGGGCGCTCTCGCTCATCAGCCGCAGTTTGTCGGCGCCCGGGATGGCGGTGGGGTGAACCTGGATGAACTCGCCGTTTCCGTACCAGGCACCGGCCTGATAGGCGCGACTCACCGCACTGCCGGTGCAGACCATCGACATTGTCGACCGGCCGTAGATGAGCCCGTTGCCCCCGGTGGCGAGGACGACGGCGTCGGCGGGAAAGGCCTTGAACTGCATCGTGACAAGGTCTTGGCAGACGGCGCCCCGGCAGCGGCCGGAGTCATCGAGGACCGGGCCGAGAAAGTCCCAGAACTCCCACTTTTTGACCTTCCCCTCCACCTCCCAGCGGCGGACCTGCTCATCGAGGGCGTACAGAAGTTGCTGGCCAGTCGTGGCCCCGGCGAAGGCGGTCCGCTTGTAGAGCGTGCCGCCAAATCGCCGCTGGTCGCGAAACCCCTCCGACGTGCGGTTGAAGGGCACGCCGAGCCGGTCCATGAGGTCGATGATCTTCGGGCCCCAGTCGGCCATCTCCTTGACGGGCGGCTGGTGCTGAAGGAAGTCACCCCCGTAGACGGTGTCATCGAGGTGTTTCCACTCGCTGTCGCCCTGCTGCCGCGTGAGGGCGTTGACGCTGTTGATGCCTCCCTGGGCACAGACGCTATGCGATCGTTTGACCGGCACAAGGCTGACGAGGTCGACGTTGACCCCGAGTTCCGCCAGCCGCATGGTAGCTGCCAGGCCTGCCAGGCCGCCGCCGACGACGAGAACCCTCGATTGAGCCATGGGAAGGTAATCCTGCGTGATGGATCAGTGGGTGGTTGTGGGAATCGCCGCCGGGGCCACGGCCGCCCCGGGCACAGACATGGCCCGCTTCTGCTTCTCGGCCCAGACCTCAGCTTCGCGTGCCCTCGAAACGTCGAGCGAACGGAAGCCGCCGAGGGCCCCGAGCCCGGCGGCCGCGAGCCCGACGCCGACGACCATGCTCACGACGTTGGCCCGCCGCATCGCCGCGGGACTCGTCCACAGTCCCCAGGTGATGCCGAGCGTCCACAGTCCGTTTGCGAAGTGGAAGACGGTCGAGAGGATGCCGATGCAGTAAAGGATCGACACGAGGATCGGCTGCAGCGCCGTGGCGGCCGTGCTGGCTGCATGGTGCGGATCGAAGTTTCCTCCGCCAAACGGCTTCCCCAGCCAGTGGAGTTGCATGATGTGCCAGACGATGAAGGCGAAGGCGATCATGCCGGTTGCCCGCTGGAGCGTGTACCGAACGTTCCCCACATAGGCATACGACCCCACATTCGGCAGGCCGTTCGCGATGATCACGAAGCCCACCGCCGCGTGAAACAGCATTGGCAGAAAGATGAAGGCCCACTCGATCGGCACGAGGAGCGGGCCAAGCGAGTGGATCATGTCCACCCGCGACTGAAACGTCCGACCGTCATCCCCGGCGAGGATGGAGGCATTGGTCAGCAGGTGGACCGCCAGAAACGCACCGACCGGAATGAGCCCGGCGAGCGAAAACAGCCGATAGATCAGAAACTGGTGGCGTTCCAGGAACGACGGGGATGACTCGCTCACGATCGACCTCGGAGAGCGGCACTGCCGCATTGGGGGGGGCGGGAAGCCGGCAGCCGGATGGCTCCGGTGTCGGCTCGTCGACCCGGAGGAGTATAGGTATGCCGCGTCGAGCGACAACGCCTCGCGGCGATTTGGCGGCTCGATGCGGCGGTTTTATACTCTGGGGATTCGGTGCCCGTCGGCTACGGAGAGTGGCTGGTGACGCAGAGTGACGACGAACCGGCCAACCTGGCCGCGACACGGCATCGTGAGCATGAGCTGGTCGAGCACCTTCCCGACGGGGTGGCTGTTCTCGATGCCGGCGGTGGCGTCGCCTGGGCCAACGATCGACTGACGGCCTGGTCTGCACAGGGCGACCTCCGCGGCTGCGATTTCCTGTCGTCTTTGACCGGCTGGGCGGTCGAACACCGGCCGACGGAGGTGAGCGACTTTCACGAGTCCCTGCTCGCCGGTCGCCCCCACTCGGCCATCCTCAAGACCGCCGGCAATCGGTTCTTCGCCGTCCATGCCTCGGCCGCCTTCTCGCCCGCCGACATGGGCTCGGGGCCGCGGGCCATCGTCACCGTCCGGGACGTCACCCAGACGATCCTCGAGCAGCAGAAGCGGGCGGCGATCCACGCCGCCGGCCAGACGCTCGCCGACCTGTCGCCGGCGGAACTCGCCGACATGACGGTGAGCGAGCGGATTGAACTGCTCAAGAGCAACATCATCCACTACTCCAAGGACCTGCTGAAGTTCGACGTGCTCGAGATCCGGCTTCTCGATCGCCAGACCGGGCGACTCGAACCGCTGCTCGCGGAGGGCATGCAGCCGGAGGCCGAGGCGCGAATCCTCCATGCGAAGCCGGAACATAACGGCGTGACGGGCTACGTGGCGGCCACTGGCCACGCCTACTGGTGCAGCGACACCACCAAAGACCCGCTCTACCTCGAGGGCTGCAAAGGGGCCAAGAGTTCCATCACCGTGCCGCTCATGCTTCACGACCAGGTGATCGGCACCTTCAATGTCGAGAGCCCTGAGCCCGGGGGTTTCGACGCCACCGACCTGCAGTTCCTCGAGATTTTCTCTCGCGACGTCGCCGCGGCCCTCAACACGCTCGAACTGCTCGTGGCCGAGAAGGCAACGACGGCTGCGGAGAGCATCGAAGCCATCCACGGGGCCGTCGCTCTGCCGGTCGACGACATCCTCAACGACGCCGTGAGCGTCATGGAGAAGTACATCGGCCACGACGCCGACGTGGTGGAGCGGCTGCAGAGCATCTTGAAGAATGCCCGCGACATCAAGCAGGTGATCCAGAAGGTCGGCGAGCAGATGGCCCCCAGTTCCGCCCACACGCAGCGGCGGCAGGGCGACCGCCGTCGGGCCCTGGTCGCCAAACGGATTCTCGTCGTCGATTCCGACGAGCAGGTGCGGCAAGCAGCCCACGCCCTGCTCGAACGGTCGGGCTGCACGGTGGAAACGGCTCGCGACGGCGCCGAGGCGGCGTCGATGGTGCGGGCCTGCCGCGGGGAGTGCTACGACGCGATCATCGCCGACATCCGATTGCCGGACATGAGCGGCTATCAGCTCCTGCTGCGGCTGCAGGAGATTCTCGATCCGGTACCCCTGATCCTCATGACGGGCTTCGGCTACGACCCCGGCCACTCGATCGTGAAGGCCCGCCAGGCCGGCATCGACCTGGTGCTCTTCAAGCCCTTCCGCATCGACCAGCTCCTGGACACGGTCGAGAAGTCGATCAGCCGCCGGCAGAACCCACCGGTGGCCGCCGCGAACCCGTCGGGCCAGGCGTAAGCCTTTCCCAGCGGCCGTTCCACGGCCGAAATCGCCCCGTTTGCCCGGTTTTCGCCGGGAGCGACGTGGCCTTGACCCGCCGTCACGCACGCGGGTACTTCTCCCGCCTCACGGCTCGTTTCCCGCACAAGGACTCCGCGCATGTCACGCTGCCATCATCCGCGACCCGCGTTCGGCCCCCGCCGACCCGTGCCGGCCTTTGCCGGCCGGATCGTCGCCGCGGCGGCTGTCACGCTCGCGTGTGGATGGGCCTGCGCGGAGGAGCTGCCGCCCCCCGACGTGGCGAAGCCGATCGACGAGAAGGCGGCTCGCCGGGTGATCGAAGACGCCATCAGTCAGGCGGCCAACCCCGGTGCCGCCGCCCCAGCCGCGAAGCCGGCCCCGACGAACGCCGCCGCAGCCGACAGCCTTCTGGTGGCCCGGATCTCGGCCGAGGTGGCGGCCAAGCAACTCGAGGCGAAAAGACTCTCGCAGAAGTCGCCCGCGGATGCCCTCGACCTGCTCGACACCACCGCCAAGGGACTCGACGACCAGCCGCTGCCCGAAGAGACCAGGGCCCAGATCCTGCGGCGGATCGAACGGACCCGCCGCGACATCGAGGAAGCCACCGGCAAGCGGCGGAACGAACTCGCCATGGAGAAGCAGGCAAGCCAGGTGGAGGCCCAGATCGACCGGGAGCGGACCCAGAAGGTCGAAGTCGATCAGCGGATCGCCATGCTCATCGAGGAATACAACTCCCTCGTCGACGAGCGGCGGTTCGCGGAGGCCGAGGCCATCGCCAAGAAGGCGGGCCAACTCGCCCCCGACAACGCCGTGGTGCGACAGCTTCTCGCGCAGAGCCGCACGATCCGTCGCCTCGACGCGCAGAAGTCGATCGACGGCGAGCGTCAGGCTGGATTCCTCGATGTTGCCGACGACGTGGAGGCATCGGGGACACCCTTCGCCGGGCCGATCAAGTTTCCCGAGACCAAGGACTGGCAGGATCTGACGAAGTCGCGATCGCAACGACTGGCCGAGGGCCGCTCACGCGCGACGGCGGCGGAACTCGAGATTCACAAGAAGCTCGAGGCCCCCGTGAAGCCATCGTATCGGGAACAGCCCCTCACCGTCGTAATCGACTCGCTGTCAAAGCAGGCAGGGGTGTCGATCCACATCGACCTCGTAGGACTCGATCAGGAGGCCGTCCGCAGCGACATTCCGGTCACGCTCTCCCTCGACCAGCCGATCTCGCTGAAGAGCGCCCTCAAACTCCTCCTCGAACCGCTGCACCTCGGCTACGCCGTCAAGGACGAGGTTCTGAAGGTCACGAGTCCCAGGCTCGTGAAGGGAGAGGTGTATGCGGTCACGTATCCGGTCGCGGACCTCGTGATGCCGATCCCCAACTTTTCGTCAGATGGGCTTGGCATCACCAGCGCGCTTCGCGACGGCTACGCTCAGGTTGCCATGCGGAACAATCTCGCCGTCCAGGTCGGCCCGCCTCCGGCCGGCGTGGGGGGCCCCCGCGCCGGAGACAACGCGTCGCTCGACGCCGGTGCGCTCGCCCAGATCGGGTTCGGAGGCGGCGGAGGGCCGCCGGTCACCGGCTCCGCACCGAACATCCCCTTCGGCCCGCCGTCGACGGGGGGCAGCATCCGCGACTTCCAGTCGCTCATCGACCTCATCACGACCACCGTGCAGCCGACGACGTGGTCTGAAGTCGGCGGCAACGGCACCGTCAAGTGGTTCGACACCAGCCTCAGCCTGGTGGTCAGCCAGACGCAGGAGGTGCACGAGGAAATCGAAAATCTCCTCGCCCAGCTTCGTCGCCTACAGGATCTCCAGGTCACGATCGAGGTGCGGTTCATCACGCTCGCCGACACATTCTTCGAACGCATCGGCGTGGACTTCGACTTCAACATCCAGACCGGCGTCAACTCGCCGCTGAACATGACGGCGATCCCGACGCAGAGCAACGGCTCGGTGTCGCCGTTCGCCAGTGGAATCAATGCCGTTCCCGGCGGACGGTCGCAGACCATCGGCCTCGACAACTCGGGGAATCCCGGCGTGGCCCTCTACAACAACGGAGGTGTTGGGACGACCACGACCGGCGCCGGTGGGATCGGCGGCGGTGGTCTCGGCGGCATTGGTACTGGTGTCGGCACCAATGCCGGCGTCGGTGGAACCGGCGCTACCACACAGACTGGCCGCAGCTTCTTCTCGATCCCGTTTCGGCAGAACAGCTTCGGCAGCGCCACCGTGCCGAGTCTTCCGGGCCTTCCCGACCCCACGACCAGCGCCGCGAACTTCGGCTTCGCGATCCTCTCCGACATCGAGGCCTACTTCCTGATCCAGGCCGCCCAGGGCAACACGCGGTCGAACGTCATGCAGGCCCCGAAGGTGACGCTCTTCAACGGGCAGACGGCCTACGTGTCTGACACGCGGCAGCGGCCGTTCGTGACGGCCGTGATCCCTGTCGTGGGCGACTTCTCCGCCGCCCAACAACCGGTGATCACCGTTCTCAACGAGGGCACGGCGGTCAACGTGCAGGCGGTGGTCTCGAACGACCGGCGGTTCGTCCGGCTCACGCTCGTGCCGTTCTTCTCGCAGATCGGCAAAGTCGAGCAGTTCCAGTTCGAGGGCTCGCGGTCCACGAAGTCGAAGACAAGCGATGAAAAGAGCGGCGCCGATGTGAAGGTGCCGGGCGCCGACGGCCTCGTTGGCCTCACCAACGGCACGGCGGCGACGGGCGAACTCGAACTTCAGTCGAACGGCACCACGATCCAGCTGCCCGAGTTCCTGTTCACCACCGTGACCACGACGGTAAGCGTGCCCGATGGCGGCACCGTGCTGCTCGGCGGCATCAAGCGGCTCCGCGAGGGTCGCAACGAGTTCGGCGTGCCGATCCTCTCGAAGATCCCCTACATCAACCGCCTCTTCAAGAACGTCGGTCTCGGCCGCACGACCGACAGCCTGATGCTGATGGTCACGCCGCGGATCATCATCCAGGAAGAGGAAGAAGAGAAACTGCTCGGGTCGGCTCGGCCGTGACGAGCGTGCCGAGATTCGCGATCGTCGCCGGCGGGATCCTGGGCGGCCTGGCAGTGGCGGGCGGGGCGTTCGGCGCCCACGGCCTCAAAGCCACCCTCGACGCGTCGGGCCAGGCCGGCAACTGGGAGACCGCGGCACGGTACGCCATGGTCCACGCGCTCGCACTCGTGGCCGTCGGCCTGCTGGCCGCAACTCGCCCGCAGACACCGGGCCTCACCGCAGCCACCTGGTGCTTTCTGATCGGCTCCGTGATCTTCAGTGGCTGCCTTGCCGTCCTGGCCCTCACGGGCATCAAGGTGCTGGGCGCGGTCGTGCCGATCGGCGGCCTGCTCCTAATCGCGGGTTGGCTGGCGCTGGCGGCCGCCGCCTCACGGATCAGGGATTGAGCGGATCAGGATTGAGGGCTGGCTCCCTGGGCGATTCAGCGTCGGCCGCGTCGGTCGTCGTCGATTCGACCGCCGCATCCTCCGGGGCCGGCAGGTTTCCAACCGCCCCCTCTTTGAATCGCGTCGCATCGTCCGCGGGCTGTTCCTCGATCGGCACGATTCGGCGGGTCACGTCGGGCCGGTTCCGCTCGACCTCGAGATACCGGAGATTCGATCGCTGACGATCTTGCTGGAGGCTGGCGATCCCGGCGCGGGCCCGATGACGCTCGAGCTTCAGGCGGTCGCAGCCCTGCACCCTCTCCAGCGACTTGGCGACCGGCCACGCACCGGTCCCCTCGCTCTCCCGTCTGGCCGCCGCTGAGAAGTCGGCTTCGGCCTCGTCGGTGCGACCGAGTTTGAGCGCAGCCAGGCCGCGGAAATACCAGACCCGCGGATCGTGCGTCCCGCCTTCGACCGCCTCGGAGAGATCCTCGTAGGCCCGCTGGAAGTCGCCGGCGAAGTAGGCGTGCACGCCATTGCCATAGGCGTGCGCCAGCTGCGGGGGGTCGCCGGCTGCCGCAATGCGGCCGCACGCGACTCCGCACACGGCCAGCACGACCATCAGGGGAGAAATGGGGAACGAACGGAAACGGCCGTGGGCCATGGTTTCACCCTTCACAACACCGAACGGGGCCCGCGCAGACGGCACCCTCACAGGGAACTATCGACCGATTCTAGCCTCGCGGACGGGCGGCCCCCGGCTGAGCCCATACAACCGCCACCACCCTACCCTCAGATCGGCCGCAGGGTTTCCCCGTCCCCGACAAGCCCCCGGGCGGCGGCATGACTGCGAAACGTGGCCTCGTCGAGAAAGGCGGCGGCCCTGACGAGTTGCATCATCAGCGGCTGCTCCGGCCAGCCGAACGCGGCGAGCAGCCGGTCGAACTCCGCGGGCGGACAACTGCCCTTGAGATCGACCAGCAGGACACGGTTGCCGCGTTCGGAGGCGTTGCCATCGACCTGCCACCAGGCCGGAGCCGCGGCGTCGCTGGTCCGGGAACACGTCCACACGAACGAGCCGTCAGGCTCCGTGTAGAGACGCTCGATCGCCGCGAGCCGGTCGAACGCCGCGTCGAAGCCGATCGCCATCGGCGATGCGAGCTGGCTCTTCGGTACGTCGAGGGTGGGCCACGCCCCCCACGCATCGGTCAGCGGCGGTCCCACCGTGGCCTCCTCGGGCCGGGCCTGGAGCGTGATCTCAAAGGCATAGAGCGGTGCAGGCATCGGCGAGGGGGAGTCTCCTCAGGTGGGCGTAACGCTCTCCCGGACCCACGCGGCATAGGCGGGCGATCCGGCGAGACGGGCGATGGCGATCTGCGGT
>Ga0315904_10004503_pt1 | contig 19855 bp, 11 predicted proteins | sample LakEriMetagenome_6_FD_203529 | JGI IMG/M metagenome (GOLD analysis project Ga0315904, IMG submission 203529) | Freshwater fungal communities from buoy surface, Lake Erie, Ohio, United States - Buoy 12 MA120 | ecosystem: Environmental > Aquatic > Freshwater > Lake | place: USA: Lake Erie, Ohio...
CATTCATCGCCGAAAGGCCCAGTTCACCAGGCCAGGTGGAAAACGGCGTTACACCTACGCTGAGGCCAACAGATGCGTCTTTGGTGATATGGTTCCTGGGGTTGGAGGCAACGATCGCAGGGATTCCGAGCCCATCGCTCTCACATGCTGCCTGTAATTTATTAGACCATTCCGCAATGGTGCGGGGTGCTGTATTGGCCCTCAATATGAAGTGACGCAATTGAAATTGTTTCACCGCCTTTGTGGTGCCCGCTGCCATCATCAGGGGAATGGGCAGGGGTTTGCGCGTGAACATATTGGTAGCGTTGACCTGGTCTTCCTCATTGAAATCGCTGGTGATCGCCTCGCGGTTACCGCCGCCGCCTCCACCGCCAAAAGGCGCATCGTTCTTCATGCGCGTGGTACTGATCAGCATGAATCCTGCTTTCTGCTCTACCGACATTTTCGACAGCAGGTCTTTGGCCCGCGCGTCGCTGGAGAGTCGCCAGTCTTCGTAGGCATCCAACTTCCCGTTTTTATTCAGATCCTTGAACTGCATGCCATTTACTGTAAGCAGTTGTGCGGAGCGATGTCCAAGAACGGGTTGGCTCTTTGTCTGGGCGTTTACGGTAATATGGGCAAACAGCAGTATTGCCGGCAGAAGCAGTCTGGTCATAAACATTGGTTGTTTGCCTAAGCTACGGATTCGATGATATGAATGTTACGAAATCGTTTGAATAGAACCGGGTACAGGAAATGGTGTTGGAACATTGAAAGATTGGCTCGAATCGATTAGCTAATTGGCTCATTAGCTCATTGGCTCATTCTTTAGCGCAGTATTATTGATAAATTAGAAAGTTCTTGCCGAGAAGAATTAGCTAATTAGCCAATGAGCTAATTAGCCAATCTTTTACCAAAACCGACTGAATCGGTATCCCCTGCTCTTCAGATAGGTCAGCAGCTCGGGGAGGCGGTTGTAGAGTTTGTCCGTTCGAGCGGGCTCGGTGCCCACATGGATCAGTAGATGAAACCCGTTCAGTCCGGACGGATTGTTTCGCTCGAATCGCTTGATCCTGGCCATGATGGTGTCACTGCTGATATAGTTGTTCATGTCCGGCGTGGTGTAATCTGCATTGGAGGATGTGCCGGGCGTGAAGTTCACCATCGTAATGCCCATGCCGTTGACCATGTCATATACGGCGCGGTTGTACCATTCATAGGGTGGCATGAAGTATTTCAGGGTCTTCACAGGGATGCCCAATTTCTTCAGCGCGTTCTGGTTGTTGACAATGTCTTTTTTGATGTTTTCCAAGCTTTCCAACAGGCTGTCGCGCTTTGTCCAGTCGCAGTAAAGCAAATGTTTATCCGAATGCGGGCCTACATAGTGGCCGTCCATATAGAGCTGTCGGGTCCAGTTTGGATCCTTGCGGATGAAGTCGCCCGTAAGGAAGAACGAAGCTTTGACCGAAAAACTATCCAGCGTTTTCTTTACAAATGGCAGTCCCTCGTACAATTCATGCGCCGTGAAATTCAGGTAAATGACCTTCTCGCTGGTATCGGCGCGGTAGTAAGCGCCTTCCGCTTCCTGCAAGGCGCGTTGCGTGGAATAGGGTTGCGCTTGCGATTGGAAGGCGCAGAGTATCAGGAGGAGCAGGAACTTATTTTTGAGCATGTAACCAGGTTAAAAGGAGGAAGAGATCGGCCGAGCCATCCATCGTGGGTTCATTGGTGGAATAGTCTTCCCAATCATCCCAGTAGGTGATGTGCTTTGGCTGAAATTGTTTGTATTCATCGGGCTCACTGAGTCGGATCTGCAACATGCCTTCATGGATGCTTGACCAGAGCGGGCCATCCACCAGACTTCCTTTGATGACTTCTTTCTTCAATCTCCAGAACGGCATATGAACGTCCAGCGGGAAGTCGCCATCGGCAGGGATGCCCGTGATCATGCTGGTGCCCCAGGGGTTCAATCCGAGTAGCCAGTTGATATGGTCCTGCATGAGGCCATTGTATTTTTTATCACCGGTCATTTTCTCAAACAGGATGGCTTGGGTGGCTACAGCGGCTGCAAAATTATTGGAGCACCATACAAAAAGATGTCCTACCCCATAGTCGTTCAACATCGCCTTGTTCATGATCTGGTCCAGGTTATGGGCATAGTAATCGATCATTTTCTTTTTGACGGTGGCATCTCCCACTTCCCATAATACATAATGTCCCATGTTCACATAAGGATACATTTCGTAGTGCGAGGTACTGTCGCGCTCCATCCATGAGTATGTGCCAATGATGTCTGCATAATGCAGGGCATCTTTCAGATACTGGGCTTCACCCGTTGCCTTATACAGTTCGGCCGCACCCCATTCCATATCATCGGCCCAGGTTCTTTCGTTGTATCGATAAGGAGCTCCGAAACTATTGCCTTGCTGGAAGCCTTCTTTTTGCTTGCCCATTTGATAGAGTTCGATGGCATCTTTCAGGCATTGCGCTGCAAATAGCTCATCTTTCAAATCATTTTTCCAAATGCGATAACCCATGGCCATGGCGGCGGCGGAACGTCCTGCTACATTGGAAACACCAGTGGCTTCGCTCTTGTATTTGCCCAGCCCCTGTGGCTTGCCGTTGGCAAAATAAGCAGGACGATCTTTGTTGGGTCCGAACCCATAATTGGCCGGGTCTTCATTGGGCATTTTGAAGCCGAGGTGATCGCGGTCATCTGCCACCTGGTGGATCAGCTGATCAGGTGTGGGATGCAATCGGTGTATCCAGTCTAACCCCCATTTGGCTTCATCCAAAATATCCGGGATGCCATTTTTCCCTGGCTGACCCCAGGCATTGTACGCATCTGCAAAAGCGGTTTTATCCCACTCATAAGCCTGCATCATTCTCGCGGTAGCATTGCTTCCTGTGATCAGGTATTTCAGCTGGTCCCCGGCATCGTGCCAGCCACCGCGCGCGTCGACATAACTGCCATCGGGCATATTGCCATAATATGAGCGGCCATCGTGGACATGACAAACCTGATCGATATATGGATTGAATCCGCATCGCTGTGTTTGCATGAAGTGAACCACATCTTCATAGATGGGTGCATAACCACCGATCCTGAATACGGTAGAGCGAAGCGTTTTTTTTGTGTTGCGGATATAATATTCTCCCGGGGCAGTGATGGTAGAAAAATCGAGTTGGTAATAATAAGCAAATGGATCCCAGCCTGATTTTTTAGACAGCGCAGCATGGATGGGAAGCGTGGATGAGTCACTCATGGATACCAGTACAAACTTGTCTTTCAGTTTCACCTTCGACAGCATCAATGCTTTTTTTGGGGCAGCGTTGGTATAGCCAAGCAGGTTCACCCTGAGATGCGTCTGTTGATCTTGCGCAGAGATTTGGATACAGAGCGCCACTAGCAGGATGATAAGGGGGAAGCCACGAGTCATGATTTCTTTTTCTGAATTTAAGTGCTATATGGTAATATATTTGTCAAGACCTGATCAATCTTTAATTTTTAATTCCTGATGGCTTTACTGGCTGCAGACCTGGGGGGTACAAAACTGGCGCTTGCGATTTTTTCTGAACAGGGGGAGATCTTGTTTGAAGAGCGCGTTGCCCTGGGAAACCGGGCGGGTGAAGAAGTGGGCCTGCTGATCCGTGAACAGTTCAGGGCTGTGATGGGGCGATATGATATTTCTGCTGCGGGGATCTGTGTTCCGGGAATTTATCATAAAACGACAGGCCGGGTATGGGCGCCGAATATCGGGGGCTGGACGGACTATCCGCTTCAGGCCGAGTTGGAAGAATTTCTTGATCAAATCCCGGTCCGCATAGACAGCGACAGGGCCTGTTGTATTTTGGGTGAGTATTGGAAAGGTGCCGCACAGGGATGCAAAGACGCGATCTATCTTGCAGTAGGTACAGGTATTGGTGCCGGCATTATGGCGGGAGGCCAGATACTTCGCGGCGGGCATGATATTGCAGGTGCCATAGGCTGGATGGCTTTAGAGCGGCCTTTTCATCCGAGGTTTGCTCCCGCCGGATGTTTCGAGGGCTATGCGTCCGGAACGGGTATGGCGCTCCATGCACAGAAGCTGATGGAAGAAAATATGAAGTACAATGGCGCTTTGAGGCAGGGGTCGCGGGCAGAAGATGTCTTCAAGGCTTATGAAACCGGGGATGAAATTGCGGTACAAGTCATCAACACATGCATCGAGCTTTGGGGTATGGCTATGGCCAACCTCGTGAGTCTGTTCGATCCGGAAAAGATCATTCTGGGCGGCGGTGTATTTGGACCCGGGGTAAGATTCATCCCGCGGATCGTTGAAGAGGCGGCGAAATGGGCGCAACCGGTAAGTATGAAACTGGTGCAGGTGGAGGCTTCCATGCTGCACGATAAAGCAGGGCTGTATGGGGCAGCGATGCTTGCACAACAAGGAAAAACGGACGCTGGTGTATAATAAAAAGATCGCTTTTGCTGCAGCTTGCTCAGGTATGCTGGTGTTTGGCATGACCATCGTAACGCTTGGCTCGCTGGCCAAAGAGTTGCAGGAGAAGTTCTCGCTTAGTAACTACGATTCAGGAACACTGTTCTCCATATTGCCATTTGGGTTGATCATCGGCTCGGTGTTCTCCGGCCCGGTCGCAGATCGCTATGGTTACCGAAATCTGATCGCCCTTGCTGCCATTGGGATCTTTATCGGGTTTGAGGGAATAGCCTATTCCGACAGCCTCGTATTGCTGCGCGCATTTATCTTTCTGTTCGGCATCAGCGCGGGTGTGATCAACGGCGCCACCAATTCCATTGTGGTGGACCTGAGCGATGAACATAAGGGTCCTAATTTGAGTATACTCGGTATATTCTTTGGCCTCGGTGCCCTGGGGATGCCTTTATTGCTGAGTGTACTGATCACCCGGATGTCGCCTTTGCAGGTCCTGGCCGGCCTGGGCTGGATCACCCTGTTGGCGGGGATTTCCTACAAGTTTGTGCAGTTCCCGCCAGCCAAGCAAACACAGGGCAAGGTAAAAGTGGAATGGAATAAGCTGATCAAGCCCATCCTGATCCTGATCTCCTTCTTCCTGTTCTTCCAGAGCAGCCTGGAATCCATCATCACCAACTGGACCACCATATACATTGGCTCGAAACAGCTGATGTCCGAAAGCAAGGCCCTTTTCGCACTGTCGATCCATATGCTGGGTACGGTGCTGATGCGTGTAGTTACTGGAACCCTGATGCGAAAGGCCTCCCAGGTCAGCATACTCTGGCTATGTCTGTTCCTGTTGCTGCTGGGTGTGATACTGATGCAGGCGGGCACAAACAGCTACATCGTCATCGCGGGTCTGTTTCTTTCGGGGGCCGGCGTTTCGGGCGGCTTTCCGGTGATGCTGGGCTTTGTAGGGCATCATTTCCCTACGATATCGGCAACCGCTATCAGCTTTGTATTTGTAGTGGCGCTGATCGGTAATATGCTGATTAACTATCTTACCGGGATCATCATCCAGCAGTACGGAGTGGAATACCTTCCCATCATATGCTATGTAGAGATCGTGGTGATGGTGATTTTTTTCTTTTTTATCATTAAACAACTAAACTTAAAAAACAACTGATGATGTTAGCTAAACAGTGGCTCGCGGAAGCCAGGGCAGTAATGGCTCGAATCGAAGACACGCAGATGGAGAATATCCGGAAAGCAGCGGAGGTAATGGCAGACAGCATAGAATGCGGACGGTGGGTGCACACTTTTGGATGTGGGCATGCCACCATCCCCGTGGAAGAGATGTATCCCCGGATCGGCGGTTTTGTAGGTTTTCATCCCATGGTAGAATTGCCGTTAACCTTTTTTACCCGCATCACAGGCGAGATGGGTGTGCACCAGTTCGTGTTCCTGGAAAGGGTGGAAGGTTATGGCGTAGAGATCATGAAAGGCTACAATTTCGATCCCCGCGATACGATGTGGATCTTCTCCCATACCGGCATCAACAACGTGAACATAGACGTGGCCCTGGAAGCGAAAAAACGCGGGATGAAGGTGATCGCATACGGTTCAGCTGCGGCGGCCCAGGGGAAAAAAAGCCGCCACTCATCCACTAAAACCATTTTTGACATCGCTGATATCGTGGTGGATTCTTGCGCGCCCGCAGGTGACGCCACTGTTCCGGTCAAAAATCACCAGGATAAGCTTGGCCCGGTTTCCACCATGGCGTTTGTTACCGCAGTGTGGATGACGGTCACCACGGTAGGCGAAATTCTTGCCGACAGAGGCTTCAAGATGCATATTCATCCTTCCCATAATGTACCCGGCGACACCACCGCAAAAGAAAGACTGGAAGAGGCGCTGGCTACTTATAAAGCTCGAATTGCCGGGGTTTAGTGCAGCCTGGTTTGCCAGTTATCATTTTATGCCAAAAAGGTGCTCCCAGAGCGCCTTTTTGTGTTAAATTATGGGAACTTTGTAATCCATTACCTGACTATGATAAGAGCGTTTCTGTTGCGATCCATTTTTCTGCTCATGACCGGCCTGCCCAGCCTGGCGGTCTCAGGGCAAACTGCTCCTCTCTTTACTAAGCAGCCCTCTTCCCAAACAGGTGTTCTTTTTAAGAACCTGCTTCCCGAAACTGCGGAGCTGAATATCATCACTTACGAGTATTTCTTTAACGGAGGGGGTGTTGCAGCAGGTGACTTTAATAATGACGGCCTGATCGACCTGTTCTTTACGGCCAATATCGCGCCGAACAAACTGTACCTCAATAAAGGGAATTGGACATTTGAAGATATTACCCGGACCTCAGGAGCCGGCGGCAGACGCGGTTGGAAAACAGGGGCCTCGGTTGCAGACGTGAATGGTGACGGCCTACTCGATATTTACGTCTGTTATTCGGGCAATATGGATTCCTCGTATCGTGCCAACCAGTTGCTGATCAATAACGGCGACCTCACCTTCACGGATAAAGCAAGAGAAATGGGTGTGGACGATCTGGGCTATTCCACCCAGGCCGCTTTTTTTGATTACGACCGCGACGGCGACCTCGATCTCTACGTAATGAATCACAACAATCGCAGCCTGCGGAATTTTGATGCGGCCTACGTGAAGAAGATGGTTGATCGGGATGCTGGTGACAGGCTCTATGAGAATCGTGGGGGTAAATTCATGGACGTGACCCTGAAAGCGGGCATCATTTCCAATCCCCTTGGATACGGACTCGGTATCAATATCTCTGACCTCAATAACGACGGGTATCCTGATATCTACGTGACCAACGACTACGTGGAAGAAGACTACCTCTACATCAACAATAAGAACGGAACCTTCAGTGAATTGATCAAATCGTCCCTCGGACACCTGTCTAATTTCTCGATGGGCGTTGATGTGGCGGATATCAATAACGATGGCTGGTCAGACATTTTCACACTCGATATGCTGCCGGAAAGCAACCGCAGGCAAAAGTTGTTATACGCGCCCGATAACTACGAGCTGTACGCCAATACGCTGCAAAACGGTTTCTACCACCAGCTGATGCGCAATATGCTTCAACTGAACAACGGCAACGGTACATTCAGCGAGATCGGGCAGATCGCTAAAGTGTCGAACACGGACTGGAGTTGGGCCGCCCTTTTGGCCGATTACAATAACGACGGAATGAAAGATCTGTTTGTCACCAATGGCTATGGCCGCGACATGATCAATCGTGATTTCATGAAGTTCTATGCCGATGAGAGGCTCAAGTATTGGCAGGGTAAAACAGACGATAAAATGTTTGGGATGTTGCAGACCATCACCACCACTCCGCTGCATAACTATGCTTTTGAGAATGTCAACGGCCTCCAGTTTACTGAACGGTCCACGGAATGGGGCCTTGATGAGTTCAATCTTAGTCATGGCGCCGTTTATGCTGATCTGGATAATGATGGCGACCTCGACCTGGTGGTGAACAATATGAACGTGGAAGCCAGTCTTTACCGAAATAATACCATAGAGAACAAGTCAGGCTCCCATTATCTGAAACTTGACCTGAAGGCAGCAGGACAAAACAAATGGGCCATCGGGGCTAACGTCACCGTTTTTTCTGAAACCAGCCAATACAACGTCCAGAATTATCCTGTGCATGGATTTCAATCCGCCATGCTCGGCCCTGTACATTTTGGCATTAAAGAAAGCAAGATTGATTCTATCAGGATCATCTGGCCCGATGGTGCTTTTGACGTGATCAGGGGGAATATAGCGATCGATACCCTGCTGGCATTCGAGCAGTCCCAGCCCTTGAAACAATGGGTGGCCGTTCCGCCCCCCACCAATACCGTGTTTAGGGAAACGGAGGTATCCCTGTTGTATACGCATACTGAAGATCAGGTGAATGATTTCAAGATCCAGCCCCTGATGCCCAATATGCTTTCCTATAGTGGCCCGAAATTTTCAACCGCGTATGTGAACGACGACAGGCTGTTGGATCTGTACATCTGCGGTCCTAAAGACCAGAAAGGCAGTATTTTTTTGCAGGATGAAAACGGAGGCTACCAGGAATCAAAGCAGCCCGACTTGGAGAAAGATGCAGCTGCGGAAGACTGCGCCGCAGTTTTCTTTGATGCGGATGGCGATGGGGATATGGATCTATATGTGGTTAGTGGAGGTTATGCCGTGGATGAGCCATCACAGTTGCAGGACAGGCTGTATATCAATGAGCGGGGCAGGATGGTCAGGAAGAAAGAGAACCTTCCTGTTGAGAATATATCAGGTTCTCAAGTGATTGTCATGGATTTTGATGGCGACGGGGACAATGATGTGTTTGTGACCGGCCGTGTTATCCCTGAGAAATACCCGCAACCAGCATCCAGCATGCTGCTGGAGAATGATGGTAAAGGGAATTTCACGCATGTAAGCCCGGCTCGCGCGCCTTTCCTCGCCAACATGGGTATGGTGACCGACGCAGCCTGGGTGGATATCAATGGCGATAAGAAGAACGAGCTGATTGTTTGTGGCGAGTGGATGAGTTTCAGGGCATTTCAATTCGAGAAGGGGCAGGGTGTTGAGATCACCGACAAGGTTTTTAGGGAGAGAATGAACGGCTGGTGGAACAGGATGAGTTTCGCAGACCTGGATGATGACGGAGATCTCGATATGATCGCCGGAAACTGGGGCGATAATAGCCAGATCCACGCCAGTGTAAAAGAGCCGGTTGAATTATACTATGGCGACTTTGACAAGAACGGTTTTATTGACCCGCTGATCTGCTACTATGTCCAGGGTAATTCCTATCCCATGGCATCGAGGGATGAAATGACCGACCAGATCGTCAGTCTCAGGCAGAAGTATCCGAATTATGATTCCTATGCGGATGTGACCCTGAAAGACGTGTTGACCAAAGAGCAGCTTGAAACAGCCAAGATTTTATCCGCCACTCATCTGAATACCCTTTGGCTGGAGAACAGGGGCGGGCAGTTTGTAGCCCGAGCCCTTCCTATACAGTCAGATTATGCACCCGTTTATGCCATCCATGTAGATGATTTCAATAAAGATGGAAAGAAGGATATTCTTTTAGGCGGAAACATTGAGCAGACCAGGATCAAGATCGGGAAGATAGATGCCAATTATGGTGTGTTGCTCGCTGGTGATGGGAAAGGGAATTTCAAATATGTGGATCAGCTGCAGAGCGGGTTGAAGATCGGTGGCTGCGTCAGGGATTTTGCATGGATAGGCACCAGGGATGGCAAGAAAATTTTGATGGCGGGCATTAACAATGGCCAGCCTGTATTTATATCATATTAAAACACATGAGGCTAAGATCATTCATTTTTGCCATGTTGCTGGTTGCCAATACCAGTGTGGCAGGAGCACGCGCAGTTACACTGACCGATCAGTATGTGGCTTGCGTTAAAAAGGTAACAGATGTTATGTTGAATGATGTGGCCTCGCCCGTAGCCGCAAGTCGTTACTATGCATATGTCTCCCTTGCCGCTTACGAGACCGCTTCGCTTTACGGGAATCTGAAGACATTCAAAGGAACATTGAATGGATTTGAAGGCCTGCAGATCGATCAGGCGAAACTGGCTGGGACCGACAAGGACCTGGCGATCTTGCTGACCGTGATGAAAATGGGGGAACGACTGCTGCCCTCCGGTTATATGGTGAAAAAAGGAACGGACTCCCTGCTGATGAACTATGCCAAGAAATCAACCACCCCCAAAACCATCGCATTGGTGGATGAGGTAGTGCAGCAGATCATGAAATATGTATCAACCGATGGTTTTGGTAAGCTGAATAACCTGCCGCGTTACATTGTCAGGAAAGGCGATCAGTACTGGAGGCCCACACCACCTGCATTTATGGCGCCTGTTGAGCCCCACTGGAACAGCCTTCGGACTTTTTTCCTGGATTCGGCGCAACAATTCAAGCCTGCTTTGCCGGTCGAGTACGACACATCGAAAACTTCTGCGTTTTATAAGCTGGTGAAAGAGGTGTATGATGTTGATAAACGCGCAAACAAGGAAGAACAGGAGATCGCAAATTTTTGGGACTGTAATCCTTTTGCGGTACAGCAGATCGGGCACATTGAGTTTGGCCTGAAGAAGATCTCTCCGGGTGGTCACTGGGTGGGCATTGCCGGTATTGCCTGCAAACAGAAGAAGCTGAACCTGGAAAGGACAGTTATGGTGCACGCGCTGCTGAGCATTGGTCTGGCCGATGCTTTTATTTCCTGCTGGGATGAAAAATATCGGTCCAACAGGGTGAGGCCGGAGCATGTGATACAAAAGATCATGGACCCTGCATGGAGGCCCTTGTTACAAACACCTCCGTTTCCCGAGTATGTATCCGGCCATAGTGTAGCCTCCAATGCGGCTGCGGTGATCCTTATAGCCATTTTCGGGGATAAGCTTTCCTATGCGGATAACACAGAAGTGGAATTTGGCCTGCCGGTAAGGAAGTTCACATCATTCAGCTCAGCTGCTGCCGAAGCCTCTATTTCAAGGCTCTATGGTGGGATCCATTACCGCGACGGAATTGAGCAGGGTGTTTGGCAGGGCAAACAGATCGGTAATTTCTACTTGACTAAATTGAAACCCTATTTTACATCTTTCACCATCGCAGGGAAATAAAGCATGCACATCAAACTGTTTGTAGCGATACCCTCTGAGCTCCCGATGGATACTTGTCCTGAAGGTGTTGAGCTCGTTTACACCGGAGTGGGTAAAGTCAATGCAGCGATCAGCGCCACCCAGCACCTGATGCACCTGAACCCAAGGAATACCGTGGTATTGAATTACGGATCTGCCGGTTCCGCTGTACATCCCGTACTCACCATGCTGACCTGCAAAAAGTTCCAACAGGCGGACATGGATGCCCGGCCACTCATGGAGCATAAGGGCCATACCCCTTTTGATGAGCTGCTCTATCCCCATGTGGAAAGGGATATCATTGTTTTTGATGACGCCGGGGCAGTTTGCACTACGCAGGATACTTTCCAGCAGAAACCTGAGTACGAAGTGAATGATATGGAAGCCTATGGCATCGCCAAAGTCTGCAGGATATTCGGTTTTGACTTCACTGCCTATAAATTCATCAGCGACAGCGGGGACGGGAACGACTGGGAAGAGAATCACCACCTCGGGATTCAACAGTTCCTGGATATTCTCAACAACAACTGGTTGAAGAAGCTTCACTAGCTCGCCGGACTCATTGGTTTGCGGGCACCTTAATGAAATGAATTGCGCGCTGAATGCTCTCCTTTTCTCCGTTCAGCTGAACTGAATGGCATTTCCAATGTTATTTGAGTTCATATGAGCCCCGAGGATATTGACCGGATCATCGAAATGGCTTGGGAGGACCGTACTCCCTTTGAAGCCATTTATGCGCAGTTTGGATTGTCGGAGTCCGACGTGATCAGGTTGATGCGCCAGTCGCTCAAAAGGAGCAGTTTCAATCTGTGGAGAGAAAGGGTGAACAGTGGTGTAAGCCAGAAGCACCTGAAGACAAGGGATGCATCTGTTTCCAGGTTCAAGTGCAGCAGGCAGCGGGCGATCAGTATGAATAAAATTAGTAAGAGGGCATGAACGAATTACATCTCACCAGTACCCACCTGGAAAGCTTCGAACGTTTCTATCGGGCTAATCTGATCAACAGCATCACCGGGTATAAGCCGGCGATGCTCATCGGTACTCGAAGCCAGGCCGGAGTAGATAATCTCGCCCTGTTTTCTTCCGTATTCCATCTTGGCGCGGATCCTGCCTTAGTGGGTTTTATTCAAAGGCCCGTTGGTGTGTCAGGGGATACCTTCAGGAATATTTCTTCAACCGGGATGTACACCATCAACCATGTCCATGAGGCCTTCGTAGAGAAAGCCCATTTTACGTCAGCCCGTTTTGAAGCCCATGTTTCTGAGTTTGCCGCTTGTAAGCTCAGCCCCCAATTTCTGGAAGGTTTTCTCGCGCCTTTTGTCAAGGAGAGCCGGGTTAAGTTTGGGCTCGAGCTGGTGGAAGTGGTCCCCATCAAGCATAATGACACCAAGATGGTCATCGGAAAGATCACGCATCTGCTGGTGGATCCTTCCTGCCTGGAAGCCGATGGGAATATCAATCTGAATCTGGTGGGCGATGTGTGTATCTCAGGATTGGAGAATTACCACCGTGTAGAAAAATTGGTGGCTTACCCATACGCCCGGGTACAGGACCTGCCCTCATTTGATTAGTTCAGAGTGTAAAGCCCGGGTCACTCAAAACTGAAAATCTGCTTCCAGTCTTTCTTCATATCCACCACGGTCCATTTATACGTTGACGCGCTATCGAGTCCTTTGTTCAACTGTCCGATATGCGATTGCCTGTCGTACGCAAATTCACGGATTGAATCGGTATGATGGATGATCATGCCATACCTGGGGTATCCGGAAGCGGTGGTGGTCCACTCCAGCATCGCGTAATCGCCGTCTGAGTTCCCTGCCGTGAACACAGGCCTTTTCCCGATGTGCTGGTGTATGCCTACCGGTTTGCCCTCCTTATCGTCAAAAAAATTCAGTTCCGGGACCTTTATCAGCAGGGGTTGACCATCCCGGACTTCATATTTTGCCTTGATAGAACTTCCCACGATCTGGTATGGTGGGATTCCATATACCTCTTCAGCCCATGCCCGCATAAAATCGACCCCTCCACCTGAAACAATGAAGGTTTTGTATCCATGGGCCCGCAGGTATTGCAGCAGTTCAACCATGGGTTTATAGGTCATCTGGTGGTAGGGCTTTCCCGTTTTCGGGTGAACGGCTGTGTTTATCCATGCTTTCACTGCGTTATTGAACGAGTCGGTGGATATCCCTGCATGCGTTGCCATCATCACTGATGCCAGTCCTTTTTCTCCGGATGCCAGTAAACCCCTGGTATCCCCTTTGATGATAGAAGCAAAAGGTTCTTTCTTTTTCCATTCCGGATGCTGGGCAGCGGTTGCTTTTACCCGGTCAACCGCATAAAGGAGTTGGAAATAAACGGGCTGTTCACTCCATAGTGTGCCGTCATTGTCAAAACATGCTATGCGGTCAGACTCGGGTATGAATCCAGGACTGTTATCAGTAGTTGTGTGATTAACAAAATCAATGATCGATTTTTTGGTAACGCCTTCATTCCAGGATGGCAATAGGTCAGCGCTTGCCGTATCTGACGTGGCCGTAGCTTTTGGTTCACCCTGCTGACAGGATGCAGCGCAAAGGAGCATGATGAAGGCTAATATTCTGTTTCCCATAATAACTAAAGTAATACTGATCCTGCATTTATATCCTGCGAATATGTTGCATATTCTGAAGTGGTTGTGAGATGGCTAGTCTTTTAAATTCCTCGGATAAACAATGCCCGCCTGATCCAGCCTGGTATGTATTTTCTTCAGCAGTTCACTTTTCAGGAATCCGGATTCAGTGATGTTGCCGATCCAGCAGGAGATACTGAACCGAATAGCTTGCGGCCCTATTTCTTCCATTTGCACTTTAGGTTTCGGAAAGGGCAGAAGGAAAGTAGTTTCTTTAAGTACCTCCTCTACCAATTCAGCCACCATATTGGGATTGTTAGTGTGGTCTACGCTGAAGGATGTTTCAAGTTTATAATGTCGGCTCGTAAGCGTCCAGTTTTTCAACACCTTGGAGATCATCTCGCCGTTGGGAACGATGAATTCGGCACCATCCGCAGTATCCACCTTGGTGGCTCGCATACCTATATCCGTTACCCTGCCTCTGGAACCTTCAATTTCAATGATGTCCCCCACATAGATCGGTTTTTCAAAGGCGATGATGATCCCGGATATCAGGTTGGCAATGAGTGATTGCAACCCGAAGCCAATGCCCACGCCCAGCGCGCCAACAAACAGGTTCAGGTTATTCAGGGGTATACCGGCAAGGATCAATCCCAGCACGAATCCGGATGCGATCACAAACAGACGTAACATCAGCACTATGCTGCCCAGGCTGGTTTTGCCCGACATGCCTGCGGATCTTTTCTCATCATAGAAAAGCCCGTCCAATAATCCGGAAAGATAAAATGCCAGGTATAGCACGATGAAGAATATCAGCATGCCTCCCGGTGATACCGATACTGATCCGAAACTGAATTGCTGCGTAAAGAAACCCAATACGTGCTGGTACAGGAAGTCTTTAGCATTTATGGTAATGATGAACGACCCGAACCAGAAAGCGACGGCGACGAAGCGGACCAGGTAAAGCAGCTTGTTGTAGATCAGGTCTACCCTGATCATGGTATTGTTTTCCGAAGCATTATAGATATTCGCAATGATGGCAATGAAATCAATAAAAGAGAAGATCGCCACGTACAGGATAATGGCCAGGAAGAACTGGTCCATGCCCGCCAACAGCAAGATCCTGCCAAGGGGGAAGTGACCAGTGAAATTCAAGACCCACCCGGCAAGGAACATCAGGGTGGCCAGGACCAGTAACGACTGGAAAAGCCATCTTTTGGAGAGTTCCGTGTCCTTGAAGGAACGGAGCAAGCCCACCAGTGGTATGAGCAGGAATATGCTCAGGCTCCATGCTATTCTGCCGAAAAACGTAACTGACACCAGCAGATTCAACATTTTCAGAACTACATAGGCGGACAGGATAATGATCAGGTATTTCTTATTGATATTCGGCTGCTCCTTGATGAAGATCATTGACGTTGTGATCGCCAGGGTGACCAGTATGAATTCGAGGAAGATGTGCGGTGAGTTTACAAAAATGAAAGGCGCCATCACCAGCACAAAGCTGCTGGTGGATGCGCCGGTATATTTATGGACGAATTTGTACGACTGGTTATTTTTGCTTTCTTTTTCTTCCAATCCCTTTTTGTGTTTTTTGAAATACCAGATCGGAAGTAACGTGATCATGAGGAGCAGAATGCGAAACAGGATGACTCGGGTGTATGCATTCTTGGCATAGAAGGTGAGCGAAGCGATGTTCTGCTTGACGGTTGCGATCGCCACTTCTCCTATGTTTGTTTGATATGTTTGTGGAGATAATTGCCAGAAGGGGGGATGTGTTCTCTTGAAAAGAGCGGCATTCCTTTGTTTGAGTTCCCTTTCAACGTCCATGATGGCCCTGCTTATCCTGAAGTTGACTACATTCAGTTTGTTTTCTATACTAACCATCCGCTTCAGGATGTCCTCGTACATGGTCTCTACCCGAAGGATATTGGTTTTCATTTGGGTCAGTTCCGAGCTGTAAATATCCTGGAGCATGGAGTCAGACATGAAGTTTGTCCCGATGCTGTCCGTCAGCATTTTTTCAATGTCAATATAGTTGCCTGCCAGGAGATCATTTTGCTTGCGGATGTTCGTTCTCCATTTGTCCAACTGCGATTTCTGTTGGAGTAACCGGGCATTGATGTCGTCCAGGGCCCTGATCCGCATAACCTTCCCCTGCGTTTGGATGTCGTGCAGGGTGATTTCAAAGTCTTTTACAAGCCGGGGAAACTCTTCCTCCATAAAGCTGCTGTCAAGTCCTGTGATCAATCGACTCTCAAAAGCCAGGAGCTGGTTATTGTTGTGTTGGAGCCAGTTGGAAGGGTTTATTTTTTTGGCGGCGCCGGGGAAATGGGTGGTAGCGCTGTCCTGACTGAATAAGCGCGGGGCTATCAGTAGAAAGCATACGATCATGGCTTGCACCAATGATATTGGCGTAAATTTCATAATTGACAATATTTGCTGGTCGAACTTTATAAGTCAACATCCGGAATTTCCGGAACGTTATCTTTCTTCAGGGCTTTTCTGTACTTTTTTTCCTGCTTGGAATTGCTTCTTATTCCCGCATTGGTCAAACTTCCGCTCAGTACTATTTTGATCCAGTAATTTATGAAACTTCTCTCGCGATTTCGCTCCGTGAACACTGATCCGGTAGTTTTGAGATTGTTTCTTCTGACCAGCAGGTTGGCCGCGAAACTAATCGCTTTGGTCACTAAGGTTTTCCTGGTCTGGTCATTCTTATTGAGAAATTCAACTTTAAGGTCTTTGTACAGCATCTTCATCTTTCCATGGGCCAGGTATTCCCGGCCAATGGCCTTCAGCTCAAGTGTATCCAGGTAGCCCCGGAGGACTTTAGCGGATGCCATGGGGCCAATAACCGGGTTAAGTGCAGGCAAGGATAAGCGGCCAACCCTGATCTGGAGCAGGAAAGCGGAAAGGGTGTCGGTATATGACTGGTTAAACCTGATACCCACAAAAGCGGTGTCAAGAAATGAAGTTGTTGCACGGAGATAGAGACTGTCCAGCGGTCCTATTTGATGGTTCTTGATATTTCTCAACCTCACCTGTACTTTTCCCAGGTGAACGCTCGCGGGGCTATTGGTCACATCGCTGAATTCTTCATAGGTGATGCTGCCATCATATATGCGGATGCTGTCGATATCGAATTTGAATTTGATCCTTTCGAGGAGATCGACCGGAAGCGGTTTGATGATGCCTGATTCAAATGGCAGTCGTTTGTCTTTGTAATCTTTGAAAACGGGCTCAGAGACTTCGACATAATCAATATGGAAACTGGAATCGATGCCAATTTTTTCAATGTCGAGGTTCCTGATGGCGATTTTTTTAGTCCGCAGCTCCATGTAGTCTTTCTGATAGGTGTTGGTCCTGTTGAAAGAGTCGCGGTCAATGACGGGTTGGAATCGGAAGGAATCAACGGTTACCATTTTCCCGCCATTCCTGTAAGCGATACCATAGGCATAGGTTGCGGTTTTGCTGTTTACATTGGATAGGTTGATGTTGCTGACAAACAATGAAGGATTGCTCTTTATTTTGCGCAGGATGTGGTTCTTATCCAGGCTGTCAAGTTTGAGTTTTTCTCCGCCCATATCGATCCGGCTCAAGGTCAGGGACTTCCCTTTTTTAGTGAGGAGGTGGATGTTGACTTGTTTTGCGATCAACTCATCCAGAAGCATATCGAATCGCGCGCTGTCTGCCCCCCGGCCCTTGACCATGTGGTCCAGTGAAATGCTGAACTGACCCTGGTCCATGGATACCCTGGTGCTGTCGTTCACGGTCACGTCGAATACCCCGGCAGACATGGATGTTTTACCTATCGATAAGGCATGGTTATCGAGGTCCTTGCTGATATTGCTGATATCGATGTTCAGATTTGACAGGCGGGCCCTCAATGAGCTTGAACCGGATCGCTGCCTGAGGTCAATTTTGCCGTTTCTAAGCGCTACTGCGCCAATATCTGCGGGCTGCTCTTTTGGCTGGACCTTTGCTGTCTTAACGCCTTTATCGACCGATGCGAAGATCACCGGATCGTCAATGCGCACCGATCCGATCACGGGATATTTCAGTTGCAGTGTTTTGTTGATCTCGGGCGTGAATTGAAATTTACTGATGTTGCCTTTAACGGTGTCAGATCTTGTGATGTACTCTACATTCAGGCCGTTGATCTCGGATACGGAGGATTCCCTGATGGAAAAAGATCCGGTGCGTGCAGAAAGGGCCGGAGAGGAATACGATATTCCATTTCCATCCACTGCAATTTTTTTCAGGCTTATCTTTTTATCCGCATCGAGTTGTAGGCCAGATACTTCTATCCGGTTCAGTTGCACGATAGCCTTTATGCTGTCACCGGACAAATAGGTGAAGTTGGTTGGACCGGCATAAACATGGTTCAGCAGTACAGATAAACTTCCTGAGCCATCTTTTGCCTCTTTTTTGACGAGAGATTTTTCCTGGTCAGCCGTGACAGTAGCTGATTCGTACCTGATCGAGTCAACGGTAATATCCCGGAACTCATCATCGAAATGGTAATTACTGATCAATATATTTCGGGCCGTGAGCACGGCCTTCGATGAAGCATTCCTGATCCGAAGATGCTCAGCCGTTAGCCTTTTTTCCTTTCCTTTTGCTTGACCATGGTAAAGCGTTGCCGTGACCGGCCCATTCAGGAAAACTGCAGAGTCAAAAGAGACCTCACCGATGGAATAGCCCATGAGTTCATAGGTGGATGCGTCGAACATTTCGTTCACTGAAATGCGGGAACGCAGACCACCTAAGATCAGGCGTTTGTTTTGTTCCGTGGCTGACTGGTTCACCAGGTACCCGTTTTCAATCACCACTTGTTCCAGGTCGATGTGGTCACTCATCTCCCGTAGAAGAATTTTCAGTGGCTTTGGCGGCCTGTCGCTTTTCGACAGCGAGGGGATATAGTTGTTTACAGTGACAGAATTCTTCAGGTAGAGTTCTTTGGCTTTCAGCTTTTTCTGTGTGATCAGATCAGCAATGGAAAGTTGTCGAAGTTCAAAGTTTGCTATGGAGAAATATTTTTTATCAGCCCGCTTATTGATTTCCGAAGGTTCGAGCCTGAAGTTCAGCAAGGATAGTGACTGGTCGTTATAGACAACACTGTCGAACAGCATGTTGTACATCCCGTCTTTACTGGGCGATTTGTAGTATTTAATGGCAAAGGATAGTTGCTTGATATCAATGGGCTTTGCCCTTGCGCTGTCGATATCAATATTGAAAGCTTCAACGTTGTTCCCTTTACTGTTGAATGAACGGAAATCACCGTTATCTCTCGTAGTGATATCGATATTGCTGTTTAAGAAGCCAAGGTATCCGATCTGCATCTTTCCGGTGAGTCCGGCCAGTCTTTTTTCCAAAGGGAGGTCACTCTGGAGTTTCTTTTCATTTGGCTTTGGCGTAATGTCGAGATTAAGGTTGAGCACAGGGTCCTGGCATATGACGGAGTCAATTTTCAACAGGTTCTTCTCATACATGGCCCAGAAGTCCATGTTGAATATTTTTAAACGGGAGAACCCGGCCTGGAAGGATCCAAAGTCCGTTCCCCGGGTATTGGCATTCATCTTGAAACCATCTATGGTGATCACTTTTTCTTCTGTGTCCAGGCGAAGTGCGCTATAACTAATGCGATAGTTTCCTTCGGGGAAAATGATATCCTGCTTGCCGGTATTTATGCGTATGCGACCTGCCTGGAATTCTTCCGCCGGCGTTGCCTCCACTGGAAGCATGGCCAGTTCCTTTCCGGTAATATTTACCCCGCCAATGTTAATGGTGGTATTGTTTGGCGACAGTTTATGAAGTGTGAGGCGGCCATTCAGGATCCCGAACCTTTTGATCTGCATTGACTTAGTGATCTTGTTGAGGGCGAGGTAAATGTTGCCGATCTCAAAATGCACAGACTCGTTTCCCTTTTTGCTTTTCTTTTCCCGGAATTCAGGACTCACCTCCACTTTTGGGTTCTCTGCCACCAGAAAGTCTATCACGATCTTTTTCCTGACAAGGAAATCCCATAAAGAGTGGACTTGTAATCCAAGATAAGTGAAATGAATATCGTAAATGACCTTTTTCCCTGATTCATCATGGAATAGAAGCTTGGTGTCGAGCAGGTCCACCCTGGGCGGGGACAGGTTGATCTTGACCTTGCCTAT
>Ga0315904_10004507_pt1 | contig 19841 bp, 25 predicted proteins | sample LakEriMetagenome_6_FD_203529 | JGI IMG/M metagenome (GOLD analysis project Ga0315904, IMG submission 203529) | Freshwater fungal communities from buoy surface, Lake Erie, Ohio, United States - Buoy 12 MA120 | ecosystem: Environmental > Aquatic > Freshwater > Lake | place: USA: Lake Erie, Ohio...
GTCACGCAGGTGTGGGCGCAGTCGTTTTCGGGCTTCCCGACCGACGACACGATCCGCCTGCCGCTGCCCGACGTGACGGCGGCGACGGTGACCTATCGGGACGCGGCCAATGCCGCGCAGACCCTGTCCTCGTCAGCCTGGCAGCTTGCGGCGGATGCCCGGGGGGCGTTCCTGCGGCTGGTGCCGCCGGCCGTCTGGCCTGTGACCTTTGACCGCCCTGATGCCGTCACGGTCCAGATGACGGCGGGGTATGGCGCGGCCCCGTCGGTGCCTGCGCCGCTGCGAACTGCGATCTGCATCATGGCGGCGACGATGGACCAGAACCGGGAAGGGCAGGCGCTGATTTCGCCGGCGGTCGAGGCGCTGATTGCGTCCTACCGGGTCAGGCTGTTCTGATGGAGGCCGCGCCCCTTGACAAGCGGGTGCAGTTTCGCAGGGCAACGCTTGTCGACGATGGCGTGGCCATGGCGGAAGTCTGGGCCGATCACGGCCATCCGGTATGGGCGTCCAAGACGCCGATCAGCGACGGCGAGCGGTGGAATGCTGGCGCGGTCGGCGCGACGGTGACGGCACGGTTCCGGGTGCGGCATTCGGCGTTCACGGCGGCGATCACGCCCAAGGACCGGATCGTCTGTGACGGGCAGACCTTCGACATCTACGGCATCAAGGAAATCGGGCGGCGGGACGGTTTCGAGATCACGGCGGCGGCGAGGGCGGACTGATGGCGGGGCAGGCGTTCAGGATCAGGGTCGATGGCCTCAAAGAGTTCGAGGCCGCGCTCGACGATCTGGGCAAGCGGATCGGCAATGCGGTCCTTGAAAGGTCGCTCAGAAAAGCGACTACGCCCATGCTTGCGCTGGCAAAGGCGCTGGCCCCGAATGACGAAGGTGATCTGGACCAAAGCCTGAAGATTGCCAAGCAGACCGTTTCCGATCCCGGCAAGGCGGCTTATGCGGCAACGATGCGGGCCACCGGCGATCAGGGGGCTGCCCGCTCTGCGCTGCGCGATGCCTACCGGACGCAAGGCGGGCGGGTTGTCGATCTGGTGCTCGGCCCCGACCTTCTTGACGGCGGTCGGCACGCGCACCTTGTCGAGTTCGGAACCGGGCCGCGGTATCACGAAAGCGGGCGGTATGTGGGCGAGATGCCGGCTCAGCCATTCCTGCGCCCGGCCTTTGACGCCGAAGCCGGCCCGTCGCTCGATCGGCTGAAGCCGATCCTGGCTTCGGAAATTGACAAGGCCGTGTCCCGTCGTGCCGCAAGGGCGGCGAGGGCGGCAAGATGAACGCAATGAAGGCAGCGCTTCGGTCGCTGCTGATGCAGACAACCGGCGTCTGGGCGCTGGCCGGGTCGCGGATCAACTGGGTCGCGCATCCGCAGGGCGAGCCCTTGCCCGGAGTCGTGCTCACGCTGGTGAGCGATGTGGAAACGCTGACCCTTGACGGGCCGGCCGGCCTTTCCGCGCGCCGGGTGCAGGTCGACTGCTATGCCGACACGGCCAAGATCGCGGGCGATCTGGCGGACGCGATCCGCACGAGATTGTCAGGATACCGGGGCGGATCGTTCCGCCTGATCGAATTTGTCACTGCCAGCGACACGCGCGAGGGCAGCAGCAACGAGGCAACCCGGCCCTTCCGGGTGAGAATGGACTTCATCGCACACTGGAGAGCATCATGAGCGATATCGGCTACGATTCTGAGTTCGCCATCGAAGGCACGCCGCCCGGGACATATGTGAAGCTGGCGTTGGTCGCAGCGATCACGCCGCCCGGCATGACCCGCGATGCGGTCGAAAACACGCACCTTGAAAGCCCGGACGAGTGGAAGCAATACATTCCCGGGCTCAAGGATGGCGGCGAAGCGTCGATCACGCTGAACTATGTCCCGTCTGCCAGCGACGCGCTTTTCACCGCGTTCAACGCCGGCGCGGGCAAGTATCAGATCACGTTCCCGAACGGGGTCAGGATGCGGTTCGACGGGTTCTTTACCGCCTACACTCCGCCGGAACTGTCGCCGGGCGGGCTGATGCAGCTGACCGCGACGATCAAGGCGACGGGCGCCCCGACCCTGCTGGCGGCTGCCTGATGGCCAACACGTTCCTGGGCGAGGCGTCGGCGCGGGTCGACGGCAAGGTCTATACGCTGCGCATGGACTTCAACGCGCTTTGCGCTTTCGAGGAGGCCACCGGCGAGAATGCGCTGGAGGCTATCGAAAGCATGGAAAGCGGCAAGTTCAAGGTCACGCAGTTGCGGACCCTGATCCTGTGCATGCTTCTGCGCCATCACCCGGATGCAAGGCCGGAACAGGCCGGTGACATCATATCGCAGGACCCCGACGTGCTGCAGCGCGTCCTTGCCGCCGCACGCCCCGAGACGAAGGACGATGACCCGGGAAACGCCCGCCGGCCGGCGACAAGCCGGCCCGGCTGAGCTTTTACGACCTGCTTGAAGCCTATATTGCCGCCGGGTTCGACCCGGGTGCTTTCTGGGCGCTTTCACCGCGCCTGTTTCAGGCGCAGATGGCGGGCGCGGCGGCGCGCGCCGAGGCAGCCCACACGAGCGCCATCGTCCAGGCCTACATGACGGCGGCGCTGACCCGGGCGAAACGGATGCCACGGCTTGAAACCCTGACGCGGCGCAGGCCGCGCAAGACCAGAACACAATCCCGCGAAGAGTTGCAGGCCATGTGCGATGCGCTGGCCGGCGCCTGGGGCGCGCACAAGGAGTAAACGGTGGCCACATCCGTGATCGGCGCCCTGCGCGTGTCGCTCGGGCTTGACGCCACACAGTTCAGCCGGGGCCTTCGGCAGGCCGAGTCCTCGATGCAGCGGCTTGGGCGGCAGATGCAGATCGTCGGCGCGGCTGTCTCTGCCGTCGGCACGGGCGTTGCGCTTGCCATCCGCGGGCAACTGAACGCGATCGACGAGCTGGGCAAGACCGCGCAGATGATCGGCGTGCCGGTCGAAGCGCTGAGCCAGCTTGAGCACGCGGCGAACCTTTCCGGCGTCAGCATGGACGGGCTCAGGACCAGCCTGACCCGGCTTGGCGTCAACATGACACAGAACGAGCGCGGCTTTGCCAGCCTCGGGATTGCCGTGCGCGACGCAGACGGGCAGATGCGTCCGGTCATCGACGTGATGATGGAGATTTCCGACCGGCTGGCGGCCATGCCCGACGGCGCCGAGAAGACCGCACTTGCCGTGCAGCTGATGGGCCGGTCGGCCGGCGAGATGATCCCGTTGATGAATGACGGGTCAGAGGCCATCCGCCAGATGATGCAGGAGGCGGATCAGCTTGGCCTGACTGTGTCGGCGTCGAGCGCAGCGGCGGCCGAGCAGTTCAATGACAACATGGACCGCATCAGGGCGGCCGCCACGGGCATCTTTCGGCAGATCGCCGAGAACCTGTCGCCCTATCTGGCAGACCTGTCCGAACGGCTTGTCGAGCTGTCGGGGTGGTTTCGCGACCTGTCGCCGGAGGTGCAGGAGTTTATTTCCGTGATGGCCGGCCTGACTTTCGCGCTTGGGCCGGTGCTGATCGTGATCGGCGGGCTTGTCGCGCTTCTGGGTGCGCCGGTGATTGGCCTAATCGCCGTTGTCGTCGCGGTTACCGCTGCAATCGTTGCGTTCTGGGAAGAACTTGTCTGGCTCAAGGATGTCATCGCCGGCCTGATCAGCGATGGCATCGAATATCTGAAGGAAGGCTTCAGCAGTCTTTCGGACGTCATGCGCGATCGCGCGCAACAGGCCGTCGAATGGGTGCGGGAAAAGTTCGAGGAGCTGGTCACCTATTTTACCGAACTGCCGGCGCGGTTCGTCGAGTTCGGGCGCAACATCATCCAGGGCTTGTGGCAGGGGCTGCAGGAAGCCTGGGAAAGCTTCCAGCCGGTCGAATGGCTGAAGAGCAAGGCGCAGGAACTGCTTAATGTCTTGCCCGAATGGGCCCGGATGCAGTCCCCGTCTCGCGTCATGCGCGAGCAGGGCGAAAACCTGATTGCCGGTCTGGACATCGGCATCCGGTCGACGATGCAGCGGCCGATCGATGCAATGCGGGAATTGGCAACAGCTTTGACCGCGGTCATTTCGCCGGAAAATCTGAAGGCCGGTGCAGACGCTTTTTCCGACCTTTTCATGTCGATCATAGACGGATCGAAAAGCGCTGGCGAAGCGCTGAGCGATCTGCTGAAGCGAATGGCCGAGGTGCAGATCCAGAAAGGCTTCCTTGGTCTTGCCAGCAGCGGCGGCGCACTTTCCGGGTTTTTCGGATTGCTCGGCTCGGCGTTGCAGCTTCCATCGTTCGATGGCGGCGGGCGCACGGGTTCCGGTCCGCGCTCGGGCGGCCTGGACGGACTCGGTGGAATGTTGGCCATGCTGCATCCAAATGAGACGATCATTCCCGACAGCCAGATGGACCGCATGGGCGGACAAGTCCAGGTCGTGGTGCGGTTCGACAACGGCTCATTCGTTGCAGATGTCGAGCGGATATCGGGCGGCGTGACCGCGCAGGTCGTGAGCGCTTATGACCGCCAGTTGCCTGGCCGCGTGCGCAACATCGCGGGCGACCGGAGGAGGGTCTGATGGCGCTGTCATTCCCTCTCAGTCTGGCCAGCTTCCTTGACCTGTTCACACGGATCGAGGCGACGATGGACATCGGCGAAGCCGTCTTGTCTGCCAAGACCGGCGGCGGTGAAATCATCACGTCCAACTTCGGCGAACGGCTTTGGGCGGGCAGGTTTACCGGACAGGGGCACGCCTTCATATCGCTGGACGACATGACGGCCCGGATCGGGCTTTTGCGAAAGGGTGGCGCGTCATTTCTGATCCGAAACCCGTATCGCAGAGGCCCTGCGGCAGACCCCGAGGGGACGATCCTGGGCGCGGCCACGCCGCAGATCACGACGTTCAACGCGAACAACCGGGACATCACGATCAGCGGCCTTCCCGCCGGATACGTGCTGCGGCGCGGTGACCTGATCGGCTGGACATACCTGACCGGCCCGACCCGCTATGCCCTTCACAGGGTCGTGACAGGCGTGACGGCCAACGGGTCAGGCGTGGCGACGACGGAAATCGATCCGCCCGTCCGGTCAGGCCACGCCACTCCGCAGTCGATCACGCTGGTCAATCCGGTGTGCAAGGCCGTGATCGTGCCCGGCAGTTATCAGCCGCCGGCCGTGCAGCGGGACGGCATCGCGACGTTTTCCTTTGCGTGGTGGCAGACGCTGAAATGAGCTGGTCAGTCTCTGCGCAAAACCATCTGCTCGGCCGGGTGGGCGTGCAGCCGCGATGGCTGTTGTGGGTTGAGGCCAAGGTGCCGGGAACGCTGGCCGCAGCGCCAGTCGGGCTTTGGAACGGCGGCGACGATCTGACCTTCACCATCGACGGATCGCCGCGCGTCTATAACGGGGCGCTGTCGACCTTTGATGTCGAGCCGATCACCTATGGCACCGGGCTGGATGTGCGCAGCCTGCGGGTCACGCTGGCGGCCAATGCGCCGGAGACGGAAGACCTTGTGCGGGGGTATCTGATCCGGCTCGCGCAGGTCGAGCTGCATCTGGCGCTGTTCGACCCGATGACAGATGCGCTGATCGAAGCCGACCCGATGTGGCGCGGCTTCATCAACCGAGCGCCCTTGTCAACGTCGGCGCAGGGTGGCGCGGAAACCGTGTCATTCGAGATCGTGTCGCAGATGCGGCTTCTGGCCTTGCCCGGCCCGCAGCTGAAAAAGACAGACGCTGCGCAGAGCAGGCGAGGCGGCGACAGGTTCCGGAGACACGGCTCCGTCGCCGGCGAAATCCCCGTCAGCTGGATGAAAAAGGAATGACGCTGCCTGCCGTTACCTATGCCGACAACCCGCCGGGGCGAAAGCTGGCGGGCTGGCAAGACCGGCTGGTGGCCTTTCTGCGCGACAATCATCAGCGACCGTTTCAGCCCGGCGTCTGGGACTGCGCGATCTGGGCGGCAGGGGCGGTGCAGGCGATGACCGGCGAGGATCATCTGCGCGGGTTTCGCGGATATCGAACCATCGCCGAGGGCAAGAAGCGGCTGCAGGCCAAGGGCTTTGACGACCACGTGGCCTATGTCGCGGCCTGGATGCCCGAGATCAATCCTGCCTTTGCCCAGCCGGGCGACGTGGCGGTGATCGAGGACCAGAGCCTTGGCATCGTTCAAGGCGAGCGCGTCTACCTGTTCGGGGTCAACGGCTTCGGCACCTTGCCTTTCACGGTCATCAGCAGGGCATTCCGGACATGAGACGGCTTGATCTGCTTCTGATGTCGCTGGTCTTTGTGCTGGCGGCAGGGCCGGCGGCTGCCGATCCGGTGTCTACCGCCATCATCGGGTTCCTCGGCATCTCCTCCACCGGATGGGGCGCAGCGCTGATCAGGATCGGCGTCGGGCTCGCCACGTCGGCGCTGTCCAATGCTATCGGCGGCCCCAAGCGGGGCAGCGCCGGCCCACGCGGGTTCAAGCTGCAATCGAAGACGGCAGGCGATCAGACGCCGCAGTCTTTCATCCTTGGCCGCTATGTCACCGCCGGAAACCTCGCCGCGCCGGAAATGAGCCACGGCGTTGACGGCGACACCCGCTACCTCACGCAGGTGATCGACCTGTCGGATATCCGGGTCGAGGGGCTGGACAGCCTGATTATTGACGGGGTCGCCTGTGATCTGGCGACTGGCAACCCTGCCACGTTGCAGATGACCGCTGGCGACGGACCCACACCGGCCATTCACCCCGACTATGGCCCGACGATCAACAAGGGCGACTTCATCGGCGTGGCGTGGTGCAAGTTCTACGACGGCACGCAGACGGTTGCCGATCCGATGCTGCTGGCCAAGTATGGAAGCAGGGCATCGCGTCCGTGGAAGTCCGACATGGTCGGAACCGGGCTGTCCTATGCGATCATGACCTTTTTCCAGCGGAACAGCCCGATTGTCTGGCAGGGGCGCCCGACCGTGCGGTTCGTGCTGCGCGGAATCAGGCTTTACGATCCGCGCAAGGACAGCACGGCGGGCGGGTCGGGGTCGCACCGCTACACGAACAGCGCCACGCACGAGTGGACCGACAACCCGATTGTCATGGCTTACAACGTTCTGCGGGGCATCAGCATTCCCCCCGGCCAGACGGACGAGGTTTTCGGGGGCGGGTTTACCGCATCACAGTTGCCCTATGCGACCTGGGCGGCGGCGATGAATGCCTGCGACGTGGTCGTGGGTTCGGGCGACAATGCCCGCAAGCGCTACACCGGCGGGCTTGAGGTTGACATCGGCGGCGAGGACGCGGGCGGCATGACGCCTGCCGACGTGGTGGAGGAGCTTTTAAGGGCCTGCGCCGGGCAGATCACGGACGTGGGCGGGACGCTCTACGTTCGTGTCGGTGCGCCGGGGCTGCCGGTCAAATTCATCACCGACGACGATGTCCTGATCACGTCATCGCAGGACATGGACCCGTTCGATGGCGCGCAGGACAGCTACAACGTCGTCCATGCGACCTATATGTCGCCGGGCCACCTCTGGACGCCGAAGGAAGCGACGCCGCGAAAAGACGCAGACGCCATCGCCGCAGACGGGCAGGAGTTACCGGCTAACCTGTCGCTCGCGGCGGTCACGTCATCGGGGCAGGCGCAGCAGTTGATGGCGGCACTGCTCAAGGACGAGCAGCGCCGGCGGCGGCATACGATCACGCTGCCGCCCGAGGGCATCCTGCTTCGCCCGCTGGAGGTGATCGACTGGACAAGCGCGCGGAACGGCTACACGGGCAAGAATTTCGAGATCGGGCAGGTTTCGATTGACCCGATGAGCCTGTCGGCCACGCTGGCCCTGCGCGAGGTCAGCCCGGCAGACTTTGACTGGGATGTCGGGCAGGAACTGGCCGAGGACGCGCCGGATGTCGACACCCTGCCGCCGGATCGGTTTCGCGGCATGGCCGCGCCCGGTCTTGAGGTGCGCCAGGAATTGAGGCTGGCCAATGAGCAGCCCGTCGGCGTCATGATTGTGACGTGCAGGTCAAGCGACATCTATCTTGACCGGTTCGAGGTGTCCTATCGCAAGACCGGGACCACGACATGGCGCGCGGTGGCGTCCAGCGATCTGGATACTTTCGAGGTTGTCGGGCTTTCAGATGGGCAATTCGACGTTCGCGCGAGGGCGGTCAGCACCTATGGCGCGCGCAGCGCATATACCCAGATGCTGGCCGTTCCGCTGACCTTCTTTTCCGATCCGCCTGCGAACGTGACCGGATTTTCAGCCGATGTTGTCGGCGGTGTGGCGGTCTTGAAGTGGAACCCGGTGCCTGACGCCGATCTGTCGCACTATCGCATCCGCTACTCCAAGCGGACAGCCGGGGCGACGTATCAGAACGCCGTCAACCTTGTCGACAAGGTGCCGCGGCCCGGCGTGTCAGTCACGGTGCCCGCCCAGACGGGCACGTATTTCATCAAGGCCGTCGACAAGGGCAATCGCGTCAGCGCCGCCTCGGCATCGCTGGTGATCAATACCAATCTTGCCGCTGTCGAGTCGATGAACGTGGTCGAGACGATCACTGCGCATCCGGCATTTGTCGGAACCAAGACGAATGTGGTGGCGACCACCGCGGAGGGGATTGCGTCATATCTCGTGCTGGACACGACGGGGCTTTTCGACGGCGGCGCCGGGCTCTTTGACGATGCGCTGGGGCTCTTTGACGGCGGCGGCGGCGATGTCGTCAGCAGCGGCACCTATGAAATCGGGACGGTGATTGACCTCGGGGCAGTCTATACCAGCCTGATCGAGTCCGAAATCGACGTTCTCGCGCTTGACTATGTGGCATCGTTCGACTCGGCGGACGGGCTCTTTGATGATCGTGCGGGGCTGTTCGACGGCGAGGCTGAGGCGCAGGACACCACATCGGCGCAGATGCAATTCGCCGCGACATCGGGAGACCCCGGAGCGTCCCCGACGTGGTCTGACTGGTCCGACTTTACGGTCACGAATGTGACGGCGCGGGCGCTGAAATTCCGCTGCCGGCTGGAAAGCCGGTCGCCGACCGCATCGCCCGCCGTGACCGAAATCAAGGTGTCGGTCGACATGCCGGATCGGTCGGAGCGGCAGTCGGACATCACCTATACCGGGTCGCAGGTGATCACGTATCCGCAAGCCTTCAAGGCCATCCCGGCGATTGGCATCGCTGCGGTGCTGGCGGCCGGCGACCGGTATGAGATCAGCGCCAGATCGCGCAGCGGCTTCACGATCACGACAAAGAACAGCGCGGGCAACACCAGCACGAGCCCGACGACCATCGACTATGTGGCCACCGGATATGGAAGGCAGTCATGAGCCAACACCCTTACACCATTTTCAACCAGTCCTTTCCGGGCACTCGGGCTGATTTGATTGCCGCCCTGCAGGCTTTGGCAAGCAACTCCTCCGGGCCGACGGCTCCGACGACGACCTATGCAAACCAGACGTGGTATGACACGGCCAATGATCGGATGATGATTCGGAACGAGGCGAACTCAAGCTGGATTACGCAATACACGATTGCCGCGACTTATCTGGACATCCCCGATATCCGCCGAAATGGGTCGCAGGTGTTTTCCCGCGACAACATCGTAGGGACTGTGACGCAATCCGGCGGCGTTCCCACGGGGGCGATTGTCCAGAGGGGCAGTAACGGCAACGGGGAGTTCATCCGCTATGCCGATGGCACGCAAATCTGCTGGGATAGTGGCACCACGACCAACGCCATCTCGACGGCAGACGGAACCCTTTACTCTCTTGCGTCCAGCATCAACCGGACTTTCGCGACGGCGTTTCTGACCGGGACCATCCCCGCCGTCATTCCTGGCGCCGGTCGAACCGGCGGCGGTTCCGCCGTTTACGCGACGAATGACGCCACGCCCACGGATACCGGAGTCAACCTGATGCTGACCTCGCCCTCCAATCTCACAACATCCGTGACCAAGCGCTGGAATTATACGGCATTTGGGCGGTGGTTCTGATCTTATCATGGCCCACCAGGACCCGCATACGTTCAAGGAGATATTCACCCCGCTGGGGACGGCGCTGGCCGTCTTTGGCGGGCTGGGCGGCCTCGTGCGCGCGCTCGTGGTGAAATCGTCCTGGCGCGAAGGCGTCCGCGTTGTGCTCGTGGGCGCGGGGACGGCGTTCGGGCTGGGCGTCATGTCGCCTGTGGCCCTGCGCGCGGCCATTCACGAGATACCGACCGAGCCAAGCGGGGCGCTCGGCGCGCTCTGTGCCGCAGCCTTTCTGGTCGGCGTCACTGCCGTCGCGCTTGTCGAGCGGTTCATCCGCGCGAGCGAGACATCCAAACCCAAGGAGTGACTGTGAAGCGTTGCACAGACGAGCAGCGCCGCGAGTTCTGGACCACGATCCGGCTAGGGGTCGTGCTGGCGCTGGCGGTCTGGATGGTCGTCACAGCCGTCGTCAGACTGTCGGTCTGACCGCTGCGCGACACGTCTGCAGCATCCGGTCCCGCTCGCTCCGGAGACACAACCGAAAGGTGAAAGATGAAGAAGGAAATCCGCCAGGGCAGCGCGCGATATCTGGTTGACGAGATCGTGGTGCACTGCTCGGCCACGCGTCCGACGTGGATGAAGGGCTTTTCGCTTGCGGCCAAGGTCGCCGAAATTCGCCGCTGGCACATCCAGGACCGCAAATGGCGCGACATCGGTTATCATTGGATCATCGACCGTGACGGTGCCGTGGCGCCCGGCCGGCGCGAGACCGAGATCGGCGCGGGTGTCGAAGGGCATAATCGCGGCGTGATCCATGTCTGCCTGATCGGCGGGCACGGATCGGCGGCCACTGACCGGTTCGCGCAGCATTTCACGAGAGCGCAAGACGCGGAGCTGCGCCGGCTGATCGCGCAGATCAGCGCGCGCACGCCGATCAGGCGGGTCTCGGGTCACAACGAATGGGCGGCCAGGGCCTGCCCCGGATTTAACGTGCCGGCATGGCTGGCCAGCTGACAGAAGGGAAATACCATGACGCTTGCCAACCAGCCCAGCAGGGCTCCGACACACAAGACGCTGGCGATGTTCGGCGGCTTTGTCCTGACCACGCCGCAGGTTCTGCCCGTGGTGCATGAGGTCTGGCCACAGGTCGCCCCAGCGTTCCTTGCCGGCCCCGCCGCAACCAATGCGCTCGCCGCAGTCATCGCGGCACTGATCAGCATGGCCGTCGCATGGTTCGTGCCCGACCGCGCCAACATCCCCCGGTAACGCATGGCTTCGCTCTCAAGGCAGGACCGCTGACACATGGCGAACCAGACCGTCACCACCGCCCTCAACTATGACGCGGCCTCGATTGCGGGCCTGCTGAACGGCGAGACGCTTACGATCAACTCGGGCGGCAAGGTCACGATCAACAGCGATGTGCGATGGGGTCAGCAGGCCGCAGTCCCCGGCATCGTGAACGTCACCGAGGGTGAGCTTGAGGTTGACGGGACAAAGGTCTGGTGGGTCCCGTTTTCGGCGTCCGCCGGCAACGTCCCTGCGCTCGGGGCCGTGGGCACGCCGGATGTGACGCGGTCGGGGACCAATGCGGGCGAGTTCCTGGGCATTTTCACGGCGCTTGGCGTAGCCCCCTCTGCGGCGGGCGGTGCCATGCCCGCGACGGGCTTCGTCAAGCTGCGCGAACGGCTTGTCACGCTCGCCAATGCCGATGTCCTGACCTTTGCGGGCGGCGCGACCGTCACGCTCTCCGGGGCAGGGCAGCGCGGCTGGCTGCATCTGGTCGGCGCAGAGGGGACAAGCTCCACCACGGGCATCTGCAACATCCCGCGGCTGGGCAAGCTGACGATCACGGGGGACTGGTTCGAGCTTGACACGGCGTCCGGATCGAGCGGGCAGACGCTGCAATTCTGTGTCGCCGATTTCTGCCCCGCGCTCTGGATCGAGACGGCGGCCAATTCTGGCGTCTATGAGAAATGGCACTGCGCGCCATCGGCCGAGTTCAACTCGACCCTGATCGCCACCGATGACCGGGGCTTGTATTACACCTGCTCCTCGGCGGGCGTGATCACCTTCGGCGGATCAACGCACGGCAAGCTGCCGGCGAATGGTGCGCGCATCCGTGTGCCGAACATCCATTTGTCCAGCTCGACCTCGGCCAACTGGGCGGCCAACACCTTCAACACAGGGACGCCAGTCAACCGGTTCGAGTTTTCGTCCACCGGCGGCGACGTCGACGTCAACTATCTGTCCTGCAACGGATGCTTTTCGGTTGCGAATGCCGGGCTCTACCGCGTGCGCAACTGCGGCGGCGCGGACAATGCCTTCCTGTCGGCGGGAGGCGCGGTCACCAACTGCAGCCAAATCCGGTTTGAAAATGTCGCAATCGGGCGCACCTCGGCCATCAACGTCGCGCAATTCGGGGCGTCCTTCTCGTCGGACATCGAGTATCTCGACTGCGCGGCGGCGCAGCAGTCCGGGGCGTCAACAGGGACGGGCGGCTGGCGTGTCAGCAACTGCGAAAGCGTGACGCTGACCAACTGTCGGCTGATCAGTAACAAGTCGATCCCGGCCACCTTCGACCAGGTGCGCGGTCTCACAATCACCAACATGGTGCAGGTCACGGGGCAGGCGACAAACGCGCTTGCGATCACGACCAGCCGGAATGTCATCATCCGGGACCACAAGGTGACGCCGCGGCACATCGACGGGGCAGGCTCTCCGGCCTGCGATTATGCAATCGACATCGCCGATTGCAGCGATGTGCTGATCGACGGCGTGACGCAGTATGTCGGCACCACAGTGCCGGTCTTCAACTTCGTCAGGGCGACAGGGACGCAGAACATCCGCGTCCGGCGGATCGGCACGCGGGCGGCTCCCATCGTCCTCTCATCCGGGCGCTATATCGTCGCCGCACAGGACAGCGCCGACATCCGCGTGTCGGAGGTCTATCACAACGGCGGCTCGCAGGCGATCGACAGCGCCCTTCTGACGACCAACTGCGAACGGGTGTGGGTCTCGGACTCGGGCGATCCGACAGCGCGCAGCGGATCGTCCTTCGCGGCACTCGCGCTTGGTCTGCGCACCGCGTCCTATCGCCGGACAGCATCGGGCGGCAGCCTGGCGCATCAGACCGCCATCGGCAATGGCGGAACGCCGACGACCTTTGCGGCCCTCGGCCTGCACTTCGCGGAGCAGGAGGCCAGCGCGACCGAAATCCTGCTGTCCGTCTTCTGCGGGCAGGAGAAGACGGCGAGCGAGTTCAGCACCGTGGCCTATACAGACGACGTGGGCACGATCCGGCGGGACGGGTCGAACGGCCTGATGATGCAGACGCTCAACGATCAGGTGACCTGGACGTGGCCCTATCCGGTGATCGGGCTGACCGGCTTCGCCTCGACTGCGCCGCTGGTGTCGGGGACCAACACCGGCAACATCGAGCTGACCTATGACCTCGACAAGGGGACGGGGTTCAGCGGCACGTTCAAGGCCCTGACCGGCGCCAACCTTGCGGCAGAGACGGGGATACAGGCCACGGGTGTCAGGCTGCGCTTGCGGGCGAAATGCACGACTGCCGCGACGGCCAACCTCTTGCGGACGGTGTCCGTCTTCGGGACGACCACGGTCGCGTCCATCGAGGCGAACCCCTACCCCTACAATCAGCCGCTGGTCGAGATTGTCGCGGCGCAGGCCTCGTCTCTCGCGGGTGTGTTTCGCAACAGCGACGGGCGGCTGCTGGCTGTCGGATCGACCGCCAGCCCGAAGATGTATCCCGGCTGGCGCGCAGACACGGCGGTGACGCTGCGGGTGCGCAAGCCCGGCTGGACGCAGGTGGAGACCGGGTTCACCCTGACCGAAGGCGGGGCGAGCTTCCCTCTGGCGCAGACCGATACGGATGTGGCGGACACCAATCCGGGCAGCATCGCCATCACCCTGACAAACCATGGCGCATCGCCCGTCACATGGCAGGGGCGGCAGTGGAGCATCACCATCACGGCTCCCCTGACGGCGACGGCGGCGCAGGTCGCGCAGTGGCTGTCGTGGCATCTGGCGCAGGACAGCTACAGCCTCGGGGCGGGCGTCCACAACCTTGCATGGCCTGCGATGGTCATCCCGTCCGGCAACAGCTTTGCGACCGTGAGGGGGCAGTTGTTCGGCTCGTCCGGGGCGACGCTCAAGGGCGTGCGCGTGATCGACACGAACGGCGACGCCTTCCCCGGCTTTGCCTACATGACGGCAGACGACGGCGGGACCTATGTGCCGCCGACATCTGTGACGTTCACGGTCTCTGATCTGGTCATCGGTTCAAGGCTGCTGATCAGGCGCACCGACACGCAAGCCGTCCTGGTGAATGTTGCGGTCGCTTCGACGTCGCACACCTACAGCTACACCCACACCGCAAACATTCCGATTGAGATCGTGGCGCGCAAGGCCACCGGCTCGCCGGCCTATCAGCAATGGCGAACCACGGCGACGCTGACGGCGATCAACGGTGCCGTGACGGCAAACCAAGTGCTCGATGAGTAGGAGATACCATGCCAATAGCTGACGATTTCACAATCAGCACGACAGGCGACATCCGGCGTCAAGGCGGTGCCTCAGCGCAGGTCTATTCCGTGCTCGAACTGCATGCATGGCTTCAAGACCTGGCCGACAACGAGCAGGCCAGCGGCAATGACCTTCTCGACATCACGACGACAAATCCGTCCCGGCTGGATGGACCCAGAGACGTCGCTGTTGCATCAAGGCTCAATCTGCTGACCGAGGGGGCGGTCGCCTTCAACCTTGACGACACGGCGGCGCAATTCATCAACTTCGGCTCGATCAAGCAGAACAGCGCAGCGGTTCAGTATTCCGGCCTCAAGACCATCGGCACACAGTTCGTCGCAGGATCGCCTGTCTATGTCGTGCAGAACGGAAACAAGCTGACCAGCTTCTGGCCGAATGGCCATGTGCAAATTCTGGTCAAGGTTCGGACTGGTGCAGCTTGGATCGACAGCGGAAATGTCACGGCCTTCTCGCGCAAGTGGGGACAGACGTATTCTCACTTCGACGTCAACCTTCAGGCGGGCGGCGAGTCGAGCGCCGCCCTTGCCACCGCGATCGACGGCAACATCACTCTGACCGAAGCAAACGCCGCGCTTCTTTCATCCAAGGTTACGGTGTCCTTTGGAGACACGACGCAAGACCTCGGAAACGGAAACGGCGGCAAGCTCTACAAGGGCACGATCACGCTTTCGGGCGGCTGCACGTTGATCGAGGCATACCAGTATCTTCAATACCTCACGCGGGAAAATTCGACAGCGACGCTGAACGGCGTGCCGGGCTGGCGGTATCGTGTGTTGAACGCTGCCTATCCCGAGATCGCGTCCGCACCTTTCGGCACATTCGCTGGCGGGTCGTTCTTCCTTGCCCAAGGCTGGTGGATTACCGGCGTCCTTCCCGCAGAGGCGACGCGGTATGAGCTCATCGCGCACGACGGCACGCCGCAGGTTCCGCCGACGATCATCGGCATTACCATCGGCAACCTTGTCGCAGGCGACAGGGTGCTCGTGACCCGCTCCTCGGGGGGCGCAATCCTCAAGGACGAATACACGCCAGTCGCGGCCAGCGCCGGGGCAACAGCCCTCACCATTGTGGAGTCGATCAAGACCGATACGCCATCTTCCGGCGTCATCCGGATCAAGAGCGTGCGGCACACCTACACGTCCTACAATGCCGGGACGAAAACCTTCTCCGGCCTTTCGCCTGCACTGCCCGGCAACATCGTGGCGGCCGACGATGTCTTTGTCCCCTTCATCGACAGAGAGGCAACGGGCACGACAGAGAATGTCACCTTCATCTATGCGGCCAACTTCGACGCGCGGGTTGATGTCCGGAGGGGAGGCGGCATATCGCCGATCCTGCCCTATCAGACGGTCCTCCAGGTCGGGAGCGCAGGGGCGGCGAACAACATCGCCCGCAACCTCGATGTGGCATAAATCATGGTCTACTATACCGCGCCGTTCACGTTTCGGTTCGAGGAGCAGATCATCGACGTGGACGGGGGCGTGACCAATGTCGATTGCGGATTACTATACGCGGCCATTAGGCTGGCTCAGGCGACTCAAGAAGGCGTTATCTTCAATCCTGTCGGACGAGCCAGCGGACTCAACTCCCTTGGCCCCGGGGTCCAGGTCGGCATCACCGTCGAACTATTGGGGTCGTGGCAACTTCGTTTCGCACCCGGAGCCTACATCGCCAGAGTCGCCGGAGGAAACCTCATCGGAGGACCCGGCGGAGACCCCATCGCCTACTCCGCCGACGTCCAGCTCCTCCTGATCCAATCGGCTGCCTCTACGGTCGTCACGGCCGGGGGGGCTGTCCCGACCGCTCCACAGGTCGCCGCCGCGGTCCTTGCCGCCGCGCAGGCCGCGCCGATCCATTCTGACGTGCAGCGCATCAACGGCGTCGAGATCGCGGGCTCGGGCGTGACCGGCGACAGCTTCAGGCCGGCCTGATGACTGTCTGGACGGCTGGCGTCTGGGCCGACGGCGTCTGGGCCGCTGGCGTATGGCTCGACCTTGAGCCCGTTCCATCCGGGCCAGCCGCTGAGCCGGGCGAGAGTGCGACGGGCGGGCGTCTTCTGGACCCCGGCGCGCGCGCAGGCACGCTTGCCGTCCGCTTCCTCGGCGGGGTGCTGACGGATGACGGGCTGACCTTCGGGACGCTCGACGCCGAGCCGCTGTCCGGCTCAATCGTGCCGCAGGAGCCTCTGGCAGGCGCTCTGACGGGCGCTGATCTGCTGACGGGGAGATTGACCGTGGCAGCACTCATGGGGCGCCTGACAGACTCCGAGCGGCTGGCAGGGACGCTGCCGCCCGGACCCGCAACCGGCAGGGCCGATCCGGCCACGCCACAGACAGGACGACTGGAGGACCAGGGATGATTGACGTCTTCACCATCGGGCGCGGGGACACAGTGCCGGAGCTGACCTTCGAGCTTTACCCGCCGGTCAACCTGACCGGAGCCACAGTGCGGTTCACGATGAAACGCAAGGACGCACCCGAAAGTGAGCCGCCGGTCATTGACAGACGAGTGGCGGCGAAGGTGCAGGACAATCCCGGCATCGTGCGTCACGACTGGACTTCCGGAGACACCGCGACAGCGGGCTCGTATGTGGCTGAATTTGAGGTGACGTTCGCAAGCGGCAAGATCGGAACCTATCCCAACACGGCCAGCAAGATCGGCGTTGTCGTCACGCCAAGCCTCGGGTGACGGCATGTGGACCGTGATCCGCGAGATATGGGCCGAGGCGATGCGGCCCGAGGACTTCGCTGGAAGACCCTACGAAGCCTTCAAGCATCAAACGGCCAAGATTGCGACGGCGGCCTTCTGTGTCTGCCTCTTCTGCGTCGGCTGGGCCGCGATCTTCGGCGAAATGCCGTATCGCGCGCTTGTCTGGGGCTGGATGGTCGGCGCCTATTTCGGGGTCATCGAGGTGGCCAGCCAAGGCTGGCGCGGGCGCGACACGCTCTGGGACACCTACTTCTTCGCCTACGGCGCCGCCGGCCCGGTTGTCTCGCTGCACGAGGTCGCGCTCAACCCGATCACGCTCACGCTTTATGAGTGGTCATCCCTCGTGTGGATGATCGGGCTTGTCGTCTCGCTCACCGTCCACGCCTGGGCGATGTGGCGCAAGGGGCGAATCCAGAACGCGCGTGTCAATTCTGTGCCACAGACCCTTGCGTGTTCCTGCCACGTTCTGCGCGAACCTGCGCCCGAGTTCATCAGGCCCGACGCCTAAAAGCCTTTGATATAACGTGATTTTATGGTGCTGCAGGAGAGGATTGAACTCTCGACCTCTCCCTTACCAAGGCGACTGTCAAGTCAGGATTTCGGCGTCTTTCCAAAGCGATAGCGCTTTTTCTTTCCAGCCTGTGCCGTTTCTGTGGCAACCGGCCCGCGCTGGGCGTCCAGCGCATCGGCGATCTGCCGGCCCGCGTCGTCGTGAACGTAGGTGCCCATGAACAGCCCCGCGCTGGCCCATCCCCCTGCCACCATCGCCCCCTTCACCGTCGCGCCGGGCAGCTTCATCGCATTCGTGGCGAAGCTATGCCGACCGGCGGAATGCGTCGTGCGGACCTCGATCTTCGCCCGCGCGCAGACCCTGGCCATGGCCCGGTTGACCGCGGCAGGATCGGTGTAGCGGAAGACCGGCCAGCCCGGCCGCGGTGACAATGCGCCGATGCGCAGCACCAGCTCGGCGGTCAGGTGGCGGACGGACCATTCATCGGTCTTCGTCTTCGCAAGGACGGCGATCCGCTTGGCCAGATCGACGTGGTCGCCGAGCAGGTGAACGGCCTCGCTGCGCCGGGCGGCGGTCTGATGCATGAAAAGGACGATGGCGGCCAGGTGAGGCAGGCCGTCCCTGTCAGCCTGCGCAAGGAAGGCGTCGAGCCATGCCCGGTCCACCGGCTTGTGCTTGCGGCTGCGCGGCACGGGGAAGGACTCGACCGCGATCCTCTGGCACCAGCCCAAGGCGGCCCCGTGATTGATTACGGCCTTCGTGGGGGTCAGGACTTGGCGGTTTCGGGTGGCGGCCTGCGCGCCGGGCAAGAGCGCCATCGCGGCTGCCCTGACCTCGCCCGGCGTGATCGTGGCCAGCGCGCGGCCCCGGAAGTGGAGCAGGATCGGCGGCAGGAACCGGCCTTCGCCGCCCTGCTCAAGATAGCTCAGGGCCGCTTCGTCGAAGGTTCGGACGGCGGCTTCACCAAAGGCGTGACGTTTCCAGAGGCGCGCTTCGAGCTGCGCGCGGAGGGTTTCGGCTTGGGCTTTGTCGCCAGTGCCAAGGCTTTTGCGAATGCGCTGTCCGGCGACGGTGCCAGTGGCATGCCATGTGTCGCCGCGTTTTGTGAGACGGAGGGGCATGAGAGGCGCTTTCGGATAGCGGCGATGTGTTCGGGGTAGAAGACCTTGCGGTTGCCGCGCGGCTCATAGTCGCCGGGTCTTACCGCGTCCGTCAAGGTCCGCCGGCTGATGCCGAGCGCACGGGCCGCGCCGTCCATGTCGAGCGGCTCGATAGCCCAGGCGGGAAGGGGCCGCGCGGCTGGCACGTCACTGTTCCTCCCCTGCGGATTTCGGCGGGTCTCGCCTTTCCCATGTGGCCGTGATCGGCGTATCGGACCACAGCCATACGGCAATTTCCGACCCGTCCTCGCGGCACATTGACAGGAACCAATGGTTATCGTCCATCTGCTCTAGGTGCGCGTTTCCAAAGACAATTTCATCGAGTGATCCGTCCTCGTTCAGATTAATCCGGTCACTCATTGGGTTTACCTTTCATACAGTTCGTCAAGGTGCGCCTCTAGGACGGCCTCGAACTCTGCGCCAAGCGGCTTCTGCCCGCTTGCCAGATCGTCAATGACATGATGCAGTTGCGTCAGATTGCGCAGCCGCGCATTATCTGCTTCCAGCGTCTCAATCCGTGCATCGTAACGGGCGGTGGTCTCGGATTCGCGCTGGCAGACGGTTTTCAGTTGGGCCTCCAGCGCCACAATCCGGTCGGCCATCGCGGGCAAAAGTTTTACCGCTGCCGCGTTAAATTGCTGTGCTGTTTTGGCCGCCCGCATCTCGTCAAGCGCGGCCTTCACCAGATCATCGGTCATAGCGGGGCCTTTCGCTGAAATTGAGGGCAGACTTTCTTCGTGCTATCTTTCGGCCCATCGACCCGGTTTGCCCCTATCTGCGCAAACGGCAACGGAAAGCCACCAAGGGGGAGCGGTAGAGCAGTCCATCCGCACGCACCCCACCAGATGTCTCGGTGCGGATAACCTTCTGACCAAGGTAGCGCAAACGCGCATTCCGCGCAGGGCCAGCCTTCTTTCGGCATTGCGCGAAGCTCCTCACGCGC
>Ga0315904_10004509_pt1 | contig 19837 bp, 34 predicted proteins | sample LakEriMetagenome_6_FD_203529 | JGI IMG/M metagenome (GOLD analysis project Ga0315904, IMG submission 203529) | Freshwater fungal communities from buoy surface, Lake Erie, Ohio, United States - Buoy 12 MA120 | ecosystem: Environmental > Aquatic > Freshwater > Lake | place: USA: Lake Erie, Ohio...
ATACCAAGCTCACCGCTAGTAACTATCGCATCTAGTTCACCTTCACATACAACGATGTAAGGTGAGTCAACAGTGATGTCACATACGTTATACAGGTGTGCCTTCTGCCCAGTAGGTGAACCATACTTAGGCTTGGCATCATCTAATCTTCTAAACTTAAAGCCAACACAACCACCAGATGCTGTGATGTATGGGATGGATAGCCACCCTTCATACATCTCGTGACCATTGATTGGGTTGGTAATAGTTCCTAACTGAAACAGTCCTGCTGTCTCTTCAGAGATCCCACGTCCTTCGAGTACGGCTAGAGCCTCTGGACTTATTGCTTGGGCGTATTGCTGCGCCGCTTCCAGCAGCAATTTCGACTGCACGTTTGAGGCCATCGTTAAACTCCAAGTTCTCTAGTATGCACACTAAGTTAGCTGCGTTGCCACCCTTACCGCAGGTATGGCAGAAATATAAATTGTCATAAGTATTGATAACTGCTGAACGTCTACTGTCACTATGTAAACAGCAACGAACCGAAGCACTCTTGCCTTCACGTACTTCACCTCCGAAGTGCGAAACAATAGCGCCTATGGGGATTGAGTTTGCATCAACGGCACCTTTGTACCGTCCCGCTTTACGTACCCTGGACCAGTCTTGTGCTGGCATACACACCCCTTATCGTCACACTTGTCGTGCCAATGAGATGAACGTTTGTAGTGAGCAAGAGTGTTCTCTTCTCCTGCCTTATGACAGTTCTGGCAAATCATCTTCTGCTTCTTCTGTAGTTGAAACTTCAACTACTTCTTCTACTACTGGTACAAGTATCTCTGATGTTGTGATGTTACCTTCTGGTACTGGCATTGTTATTACTACCTTTCCCCATCTCTGGGATTGACTCATCGGCTTACCGCGTTGTGCAGTACGCCGTCTACGACGAAGAGGCTTGATGGCAACAGCCATTACTGCTTCTCCTTTAACCATTGAGTTAAGTCTTGGATGACCCAAGCCTGATCTATTGATGCGTTGCGACGCTTAACTATTACATAAGATAGAGGGACTTCCCCAAGACCTCTTGCCTTAGCATAGTTAAGCGCCTCAACTTGTGCTTCTCTCCAGAACTCAGGCAACGATAGGGTTGCCCTGTTCTTGAGTTCAAGGATATAGGTTTCTCCCGCGATAACAGTAACGATATCGCCCTCATCCTTTGCCCCAGCTTTAGACAGACGCTCTGCAGTTACGCCTTTATTGCGTAACCACTTCATTACATCTGTCTCAAACTGAGAACCTTTAGTCTTGTTGTACTGACTCATCTACCAATACAACCTTGTTGATTTTATAGATGATGTTGCCTTCTTCATCTTTAACTAACTCGACGATACCAGATTGCAATAGTGCACCAACGAAGTTGGTTAGGTCTACCTTGAGTGCATCAACATCTGCACGCAATCCATCTACCTTAAGATTGTCTCGGTACTTATTTGATAACTGTTCAGACATTATACCCTCCTTGGTATCCTGCAATCGTATCTTTCCTTAGCATCCAACCGAACTCATTTTGATCTGAGATCTGTACTGCTGCGTAGTTTACCAGTAGCTGTGCATATTTACTTCCATCAGCAGTGTGTGCGCCAAAGCGGTTCTTCACCGGTGCTACCTTAAGTATTCCTTGCGATGGGTCATAGCCCAGTGTAAGTATCAGTGCAGGTAACTGACTGACCTTTCCGTGAATTGCTCTGCGATGAGGTGGGTTACTAGGTGACCCATACTCTGACTGTTCTGATACGTGGTGGAGCACCATCACACAGGCCTCAGTTTTGCGTGCCATATCGTGAAGCTCCATCATAATTGCTCTAAGTCCTGCCCATTCGTTGTCCGTCTCAGCGGTGATGTTCATTAGGTTATCAATGACTATCAACTCAGGTGGCTGTCCGTAGAGTTCAACGTAGGCCCTGATCTCTAACTCCAAGTCATCAATGTTTGGAGATGAATCAAAGACCCACTTGATGTGTGAAACTTTGTCTAAGTGTGCATTGTAATACTTACTATCGTTAGATAGGTTTGCTTCGACTGTCACTTGTGAGTGACCAGATAGATGCGATACAGACCTCATCATTACAGTAGTGGTATCAGTATCTGCGGAGAAGAAAAGTGTAGGAACCTTGGCTTTGATTGCATAGATCAGGGAGAACATAGACTTACCAGCATTAGGTGCAGCAGCTACCATACATACCTGGCCTCTGCGAAACTTAATACCCTTTACTGCTAACCCATTCCACACATCAGGTAGCGGTGTTGCTTTGGTAAGCACTCCACTCCAAGCGCGGGAAAGATTAAGCAACGTCGTCCTCCTGATAGATTTTGATTCCACGCTCACGTCTGATGCGTTGACGATCTCTAATCGTCAGACCGCCCCAGATACCGTGAGCCTCGTTCTTAATACCCCATTCAGCGCACTCTCTACGATGAGGACACCTATTGCAAATCTTCTTTGCAAAGTTAGCATCAACCGTAGATGCGCCAGGAATACCAGATTCATTATCGGGGAACCAGAAGTCGCCACCGATTGTTGCACAACTAGGAGCTTCGTATTGACTTGGCTCCCGCATTAGTTATCGAACCCAGATAGTGTCGCACTTATCTGGCGCACCCTTGGGTGCTGCACACATATAACCTGACCACGGACCCTTTTGTCCTACACCTGAACGTAGTGTCATTGCACCGTGACGGCAGATATTACCTGTACCTGTTGGTGGTGCTACTGATGTTGTAACTGGTGTTGCATTGAACTGCTGGGCAATTGCTCCAACTGTTGGTGCTGGTGCTGCTTGTCCACCTGATAGTTCAAGTCCTGTTGCACGGATGTTCATTGCATTCATAGCAAGGTCTGCAAGACCTGACTCTAGTTCTGTAACTGATCCTGCATAAAGATTGATAAGTGTTCCATCATTTAACTTGTAATTGATTTGGAACTTTGTACCTTCTGTAGCCATTTACTTTCCTCCACTTTGCTTGATTGATAGTCGCTGGCTTTCAGCTCCTACCTTCTTAGGGACAAACCCTAATAGTTTTTCTACCTCTGTACTGTCAACTGTCTCACGACCTTTAACAGTTGTCCAACTGACTTCGATACCAGAATTAGTAGTGCCTAGTAATCCTTCAAAGGATGCCTTCAAGGAATCTTGTTGCACTTCTAGCTCTTTGATCTGTGCTGCTAACTGTAAGTACAACAGTGCATTCTTGTCAACATCTACATCAGCAATGATTACATCACTGACTGGTGTACGTTCTTTTTTTAGACCAACGCATCCCATCTGCCCACTTGCGTCATAGAACTTGCAGTAGTGCTGACAGTAGCTTGCATCTTTTTCTGGTGCTGGTGCCTCTGCTGCTTCCTTAACAGCCGCTAGCCAACCGAGTGCTTCTAGTGCAATGGACTCATCGTAGTCTTCGGTGTGAACCTTGACATCTCTTTCGTCCCCGTCCCTGGCAATTGCTACCAGTGACACTCGGTTGACCGCATAGCCGTTCTTAGCTAGGAGGTAGCCATACAGTTGCACCTGCCACCGTTGTTGCAATGATGGAAAGTAAGAAAGGTTCCGGACCTTGCTTGTCTTCCAGTCAATCACATCACCAGTACCAGGTACGAAACAGTCAATGTGTGCTTTCATTCCGTTGTATTCAACTTCAGTTTCGATAAGCACATCTGGATTATCTGCTAACGCTTTCTCAATCTCTGCGTGGATAGCAGTACCCATAATCGCAGCGAGTTTTAATTCGTTATCATTAGTTTCAGGTTGATCGTTAAGTCGGTACCACACCTTACGTCGGCAACCACCTACCTCTGATGGACCAATCTGTACTTGTGTAGAACGTGAACGCTTCGCGTCCCCTGCACGTAGTGCAGTCAGTAGCAGTTCCTTTGGATCAGTTACTGTCATTGCAACTCCTTCTTAATCTCTGCCTTGGCTTCTTGTCGTTCTCTCTTATGAGTGCGTCTTTTGATTTGCTTAACAATGCCAGCTCTCCAATGGTAGAACCTGCGAGCATAATAAGCATCTTGTTCGTAGCCATCTTTGGCAGGTCGCTTATTCATTATTCTTTTCTTCTTCTAGTTTGTATGCTAGACGACAAGCCATCCAACCCATCTGATAAAAGTAATGAGCAGCATATTCATCTGTCATTGGTATCGTATTAAACCCCATTGAATTCAAACCCTGCATACCAGAATAATAAATCAAGAGTGATGTGGTGTTTATCGAGATTAAAACCTAGACCAATACCGCTATTGCGTCCACCGTAAAAATAAAACCTGCCTATCTTCTTTTGCATAACTCCTCCTAGAGTCGTTCTTGGACTACTAACTGTATGGGCTTACCAGTATTAGCGTCAAGTACCGAAGCAATCTCTACGGCTTTACGGGCGTGTCTCTTTGCGTAGGCTAACTCCATATCAGGTTTGACAATTGAATACAGGTAGCCAAGAGCAAGCTGACCCCCACTACCAATGCCATACGCTCCGTGATTTGCTTGGAAAAAAGAGAGATCACAAGCAATACGAAAGATATTGCCGTTAAAAGCAATGAGATAATCGAAGCCACCATCTTTGTCCACCTTGTTGTAGTCGTAGTTGTTGTCGTTAAATGCTGTGAGAATACTTGGGATAATCTTCTTACCCATAAATTGTGCTGGGTCTTCACCCTTGTAAACAGGTGGCTTCCAGTTGTAGGCAAGGATGTCACCAGGTCTAGTGTCACCTGATATACCGATGAGATACTTACCCACCTCAAGAATCTTCGGCGTACTCGTGGCAAGAGTTACTAGGTTGTCCTCGGTAATCTGTGAGTCAGCTACTAGAACAGCGTAATCAATACCTTCAAGTGCCGTGATTGTTGTCAATTATTTCTCTTTCTCATATTACAAAGTGCGTGAGATGGACGTATGTTCTCCAAGGTATCTGAACCGCCTTTGCTTAATGGAATAAGATGATCAAATTGTAGACCTAGTTCCCAACTATCTGCAATGTAGGCTTGTCTAGGCGCGTTGAAATCTATTGGTTCTAGGCAGATATGGCAGTTTTTTCCATAGGTTTCAAATACTTCTTGATCCGTGTACGGGGCGTGGCCATTAGACTTCTTGAGTGCCTTGCGCTTGGATGCCATACGCCTGCTGTAACCCTTAACCTTGTCTGGATTACTAGATGCCCAGCGTCTATTGATTTCATAAACCTTCTTAGGATTACTAGCGTAGTACTCTCTACGACGTTGAGCATTAGCAGCCTTACATTCAGTACAAGGCTGAGTCTTTAATCTTAAATGAGACCGATAACCTGATGGTGTTCCACAATTCATAGAAATATTGTAACATCAATACGGCGTGTCGCAGAGGCGACACTCTTACTAGTCAGTAAAATATGAGCCGTGAGGCGAATTAAACGGCAAGCGTCCCTTGGGGGACGCGCCAGTAGTAACCGTACAGTAACCCTGCGGTTCCGTCTACCAACCCTGCCATCGTTTAGATGGCGCAGGAATGCCCTTCCTAAGCCTTTTGGGACCGATCTGCGGGGTTTAGGACCACTTCACGTCTGTCCGTGTGGGTCCCAAGTCTTTAGCGTTATGGCTAGTTTTGAAGACTATGAGCTGGTCTGGTACTTCCTTGATGCTACCTGTGTTAATTGTGGCAACCTAGTAACTATCCCTTGTCCAGCAGACAAAGATGCACCACAAACTAACTGACCATAACGAAGAAGAACGCACTGCCACGTGCTCTATTTGTGGCCCCACCAAGATCAAGCTACGAGATAAGAACAATCCACTTTCTAGTAGGTACCGCTGTCGCACAGTATGGAAGCGAACCTATAACAACAGCGTCTACCCATATGCCAAGTACAAAGGCACCACCTGTCAGCAGTGTGGGTTCATACCAGTACACATCTCTCAGCTCGATGTTGACCACAAAGACGGTGACCGGTGGAACAATGACCCATCTAACCTACAAACTCTTTGCGCTAACTGTCACAGATTAAAGACTCACCTATCAGGTGATTCAAACTCTGGCATATTTTAGGGACAAAAAAAGAAGGCCGGTCCCCGTAGGGACCGACCTCCTGTTTGCCTCGCGCTATGGGTTACTTAGACCCACGACCAAACTCTGTAGCCTTTGGGTCAATTGCTTTAAGCAGTGGACCTGCAACTGCAGCTAGTGCTGCTGATGCTAAAGCCTTTGGATCTGTTACGCCTGCAAGGTACAAAGCGATTACTGATGCAACTGCAGCACGTAGATATGTAGCTGCGATTGCCTTTAACTTGTTCTTATCCATTGTTACTCCTTTGGACTTGTTGGTTCTTTCTTCTTTGGTAAAGGCTTAACTGCTGCCTTAACTTTTGCGACAGCCTTTGGCTTACCCAACCAAGGGAACCAAGGGGAAGTGTCGTCTCCACATCCTTCTTTGATTGAGATGTGAAGATGCTTGTTGTGCTTGTTGCTACCTGTATATTCACGGTCGCCTTCTGAGGCACGTTCTGCTGACCAGATCTTGCCCTGGAAAATAAGATACTTAACACGCTTGTCTGCTTTTAGTTCTTCAAAGATATTAAAACAATCAATGCCACCCAACTTATCGTGGGTTAGGTCTACTCCGAATCCAGTATTGTGATCTGAATTAGGATTCTGATGGATGTGGTGCTTGCTCGGTAGTAATCCATCTGAGGCTTTCTTGCGTAATGGTTTCAGCGCTGTGGCTTGTCGAAGGACAGCAATAGCGGCAGGCGTGGCTTTCTTGGCAACAGGTTTCATCTTGGTTCATCATCCTTCTTCTTACTCTTGAGTCCATTGGCAGATACAATTCCCGCTAGAGTTCCTGTAAGGAACACAGTCAGGGTTGAAACTAAATCAATAAAGGCTGCATCGTTAGGTGCTTGCTTCATTGGTTGAGTTACAAAAACTAAAGCCCAGAGTAATGAGAACACTGAGCCAGCAAATACAAGAGCTAGGATGATTCCGATACTGACAATCAACCTAGCGTGTAGTTCTTCAGGTGTATATCTTTCAGGGCGTTTCATCAAATACCTCTGGTAATAAATCGGAGGAACAAGTGCCAGTTACTTCACATTGTGGAGGATTGCACTCAGGCTTTTCCCAGTTCTCAAACTCTTGACAAGGATATCTAACCCAGCCTTGGTAACCGCAACCACTAAGAGTTATTGCGAGTAAGAAGGATGCGATAAATCTCTTCAACTTGTCGCTCCAATCTATTTACCGAATCCTTAACACTTGAACCACCGTTAGGCTTAAGTTCATTGAGGTAATGCTTTACTAACCAACGAACGCCAGTAGCAAACCCACCTACAACTGTGCATACTGCAACAGCTATTGTTGCGTAGTCTTGTGCCTGCATTAGACCGTCCTAATGGTTACTAGTAAAAGGCCGCCATATCCTGAAAACCTTTTGTCCGATGGGGTAGCATTTCTGAAGTCAAGCTCTTCGATAAGTCCGATATAGGACTCACCAGTTCTAAAGTCTTCAACACGGATGGTGTCGCCAACGTTTTCAATAGATTCCAACTGAGACATACGGAAGTAAGCAGAACCTTCATAGCCAATCTCAACGCCGAAGTGATCTGATTCGTGGTCAAAGCAAGACAATGGATACTGGATAAGTCGCTGACGTGGGATAGCAGGTAGTGCCTTGATCTGGTATCCAGTAAATAGTGGCCCCTTAGTAACATCAGTAGATGAACGAGTCAGTGTGAACTGGAAGCCTAGGTATTCCTGTGATGCTTGAGGATAGTTAATGTTAACTTCTGGAACAGTTGACTGTTGTGCAAAGGTACCAATGCGATAGAAGTTATCGGCATAGTCAACAGAGTCAATCAATAGTCCACCATTAGTGGTATCAATACGAGCCTGCATCAACTTGTAGATCTTAAGTTCTAGTGTGTTGTATCGGACGTAGCCTGTACGCAAGAAGCCCTGCTCCAGTAACTCTGCTGCAGATTGAATATAGACTGCGCCATCTGAACCATTACCAGCATTACAAAATGCTAGGCGGTTGGTATCTCCAAGGAAAGCACACGCTGTGGTGTAGTGACCTAATGTGTCTGCTGGGTCATACAAGTCCCAGGCATACGGGAACTGTAGGTTACCTAGTGGTTGACCCATATCTACACGAGTCACACCTACCTGACCATCAACACCAGATGCTGCCCAGATGTATCTGTCACGGAAAGCAAAGTCATAGACTGGTTGGTCTGATTCAAAGATCAAAGCACCGTAGGTAATAGAACCATCGAGCTGACTTGCATCTGCCATACGCATACCTTGGCTAGTTCCAATAGCCATATTGCCAAGGTAGTAACTAATCTTAAATACAATCTCACCTACTGGTAGTTCTGCTGCAGTAATAGCAGATGTCAGGGTAGGCATAGCACCAGCAGTAGACAAGGTAAACTTGTAGATGTTGGACTGGATACCGCTGTAGCCTGAAATGTAGATAGCAGAACCACTAGATGTAATGCTAGTAAAGATGTGGTCTTGGTCGTTATGTGTATAGACAGGCGTAGGCAATGATGTTGCAGTTGTTGAGAACTCATAGACGCTATCGTTGACAGCCATTACGATACGCTCTTTGGTGTATTCCATCGTAGCTGTGCTCACCACAACACCTGTAGCGTTAAACATCAGCGTTGGAGATACGCTTGAATCATCTGAGAGCAACTTCTTATAGACGTGAAGTTTGCTTGAGCCACCTGAAGTCTGGTTAGTTACCCAGAAGGCAAAGACACCATCATCGCAGATAGCAAATACAGGATCGTCTGTGCCTGCGTTGTAGTCAATGAAGTGGATAACCTCTGCCACACCTGTACCTACTGGAGATACCGGAGTTGATGTTACGTTAGTTGCAGTCTTGGCATAGGTAAAGGTGGTAGTCGTAGGTACACCTGTGATGCGGTACTCACCATTAAAGGTTGCATCCACACCAGTAATAACAATCTGCATACCCACAGATAGACCGTGTGCTGCAGTAGTAGTCAGCGTTGCTACGTTAGATGTCAACGCCTTGTTACTAATAGAGACTGTAATCTCTGGGAAGATCTTGTCAATGTCATACTCATCAGATAGAAGCACACCGTTATATGTATTGCTATTCTTGTCCCATTGGATAGAACGCATATACTGCCACGGACGACCACTGGTTTGAATACCGCCAGTAATGACGTGCTGGTCAGCACAAGAGTTTAGTAGTGTTGCCTGTCCCTTGGTCCAGACGTTAACACCCTTAGACTCTGTGTACTGGAAGCGTAGCGATTCATCTTGGATAGGCTCAAAGAACTTGATGCCTTGTCCATAGTGGAAAGAGCTTTGGCTACGTAGCCACCAACCAGTAAGCGTCTGCTCACCAGGCTCACGGCTCTGGTCAATCTGTTGCTTACGATACTGGGCTGTTACGCGACGATAAGGAGCATCATCAGAGTTAAGCAAGAAGAACGGTAGTCCACCAATAGCGACATCGTATGCCTCACCTGTGGCTGAGTAGTTAGTAGATCCAGCAGGATTAGAAAGTACGTACGGTATTCCCTCGGTAATATCGTCGCCGTATGGCATCTATTCTCCTTATTCTAAAAGGTTCACCAGTGATCTAGTTCTACCTTGGGCTAGCTGTGTATAAATCTGGGTTGTTGCTACGCTTGTGTGGCGCATAAGTTCTTTAACAGCAATCAAATCTCCGCCTGATTTCTCAAGCATCGTCGTTGCAAAGTAATGTCGAAGGCTATGGAAATGCTTAGCGTCTTCACCAAGGATGCGACGCATCTCATTGGCTGCTCTACTAGATAACTTATTAGGCGTTACCTGCCATAGTCTGCCAAGAGTTCCGTATGACCTAATCATATCTGAGACTATTGGAGATACTGGGACAATCAGGTCTGTTCCACCTTTGCCCTGTACTCGTAGAGAGTACCCGTCCTCGTGCTCTATTAGGTCTGAGCCTTTGATGTTGGCTACTTCCATAGCACGCAGTCCTGCTGTGCCACCCAAGATAAACCAGTTGCGTAGTGTTGGGTTCTTGGCTTCTGCCAAGAGCTTCTGATACTCACCCTTGGTTACAGGCTTAGGCACACCACGCCCTGGCTTGACCTGTGGCAGTTGTTCAGCAGGGTTGTGACCATTGACAAGGTTCATCTTGTTCAAGGACTTGTAGATACTCCTCAGACGGGCTACGTAGGTAGCCTTGGTGGACTGCCTGGTAGCTTGGAGTATCACCCGCTCTAGGTCCTCGTAAGTAGCCAGAGCAGGGTGAACACCCAGCCGTCTAATGATCTGCATATCCTGCTTGAATAGCTGCTCAGAGTACCCACTTGTGCGGTACCTATTGTGAAGCTGCTCGGCTATCTGCTCTAAGGGTATTAGTTCCATAGGCAGATCCTAGCACTACGGAGCTAGGTTCGGTGTGGATTGTTCCGCTTCAGGATTTAGATAGCGTTGATAATCTGAATTGGCTGGGTCTGCCATAAAGGAAAACCTAAATCCGTTTTCCTCATACCAAATTACGCCATTATTTTCTACTGTGTATTTTCTGTCCATTTTATAACTCCGAACTAAACGCGATAGATGATGAAGCGTTAGACGCTTCGCAAACTGCTGCCTGACCTACTGTTCCAGATACTTCCGAACCATTGTAAATTTCTGAACCACTTTCACCTGCTGCATTTATTGTAAAAGAGTTAAAACCATCTGCTGCGCCATTAACAACAACCTGATAATAATTTGTTCCAGATGCTGCAACTAAAGTTGGTGAAGTTCGCATTGTGACTGGAAATCCTACATAAACTCTTACCTGACTTGCAGATTGGTAGTAACCCATACCGACTGCTTTTCCAGCGGCAGCAGATGTAACGTGTAAATAGTAATACCTTTGACAAGCGGCTAATTCTCCTTGGATTGTTCCGCCAGCGCGTGTAAAGGTTGTCGGTACGGCGCTAATTTCCATCTGTACGCCTGAGATGTAAAAAGAATTACCTGAACCTAATGAAGTCATTGAAATACGAGGCATCAAACTCTTTGAAGTTCCGCTTACTGTAAAGGTTTGCGACACTCTTACATAAGTCAAAGAAGCAATATTTTGTGAACTGCCACTTGTAAAAGTCCAAGAACCAGAGGCGGCGACATCTGTTGAAGTGGATTGTCCTAAGTCAATTGTGAAGTTAGTTGAAGCACTTGCAGCAACATAAGCCGATACAATAATAGTCTGACCAGCCAGCGGAATTGCTAACTGACTTTCCAAAGGTTGCTGAGCAACCACTTGAGCAGATGAAACCGATTGCGTCAGTTTTAAGGCATAACGCGCAACGCTTGGAACAGTTGTTGTTTCTTGTGCGCTTGTTGTTGTGCCTCCAGCATTGTTTATGTACCAGCGGTCAGCCGTTACATAACCAAGACTTGTGCTGCTTGTGCCTCGTTGCCAAAAATCCATCGCGCCGTTTATGAGGTAATTTTTAGCGGCTGCCTGTGAACCTTGATAACGCAAGCCTGTTGAAGTGGAACTATCTGCTACGAGTGTCTCGCCGTTGTTGCCAACTGCCAGGATGCCTGCAAGGTTGGTACCGCTACCTACCGAAAGGTCGCCCTTAGCAGCTTCTGCTACGGCGTTTGATCTTGCCTTTGTCATTACTTGTTACCCCCGATTGGTTGGTCTGCTTGCTTCTGTAGTTCTTCATAGTGAGCCTTGGTCATACTGGTAAACTCACCGTTGCCGTGGTCAATAATGGCGTGTTCTGTGACCTCTTGGGTCATTGGATTTGTGTATTCAACAAAAGTAACATTTTCCATTTTACAACTCCGCACTAAATCCGATGTAGCCCGACAATGAATTATTAGCAAATAAATGTATTGGTCTCGATTGTGTGCCACCGCTGGCAATAGTTACATTTACTCTGTTGATGTTTGGCGCATACTCGGCAGCACCAATGTTAGTTACTGCTCGAAGTGCTGACCCATCCCAAGTCGTTAATGTAGACCAATCAACGCTTGTTGGTGTTGTCCGCATTGTTACAGGATTTTCAACATTTACCCAACCAGCAGTTGAACTCTCAAAAATACCATTACCAAATGCTTGGTAGACATTGTTACCACCTGCTCGCCAGTAGTATCTCTGGCAGGCGGCTAACTCCCCCTGGATTGTTCCACCAGTACGAGCGAATGGGGTAGCAATAGAGCCTAATTCGACTTGTACACCTGTGATTTCAAAGTAATCATTAGCACCTGCTGTTCCAGTTGGGTCAAATTGGAAACCAACCCACATTTCATTTGCAGTAGTTGGGATAGTTCCAGTATAAGTAAAGCGTTGCCAAGTTGTAGTCAAAGTTGCAGATTGATTGATTACATCTGTTCCACCCGTGTAAGAAGTTAATGGGTTTTGATCTGTACCTGTTCCAATAGTTACTCTTGGAATTAAGATGTTTGATGTTGCTGAGTAGTTAGCGCCTCTTCGAGCATAAAAAGAAAAGACTATAGTTTTTCCAACATAAGGAATAGTATTAATTGTTTCAAAAGGGTTTATTAAATAAATTGCCCCAGTTGCTGTATTTCCTGCGGTACGTTGAACCCTTGCACAGTATTGAATAAATGGCAAGTTTGTTGTGTCACCTGTTGCCTGTCGGCTAACAGTCATATTATTGTTATAGGCAGTCCAACGGTCAGCAGTATAGATAGTTGAACCTGTTGGTGAAATGCTTGTTCCACGCTGCCAAATATCAAAACCACCGTTAATAACTGCATTCTTGCCAGCAGCACCGTTGCTTGCGTTCTGATAGAACTTAGCATCAGCCTGTGCCTGTGTGTAGGTGTCTGACAATGCCAATGCGCTGAAGGCAATGACGTTAAGTACATCGCTGACTAGAGCACCAGATACTAGAACAATAGATGTTCCATTGGTTGCTGTGTAGTCTGAACCACGTACCTGCAATACACCGTTGAGGTAGACCTGCTCAGAACCTACTGTGTAGGCAAGAGTTAAGCCGTTAGCATCTGTACCAGAGAATGTTGTCTGACCACCAGTTGCGTTAAATAGGTAGGTAACTGCAGTTGATGATGCAGTGTAGGCAAGGGCGTTCCACGCAGTGGAACCAGTGCCAATCTTGATTTTTCCAGTATCGCTCTCAAACCCGATCTCACCAGCAGCCAATGTTGGGTTGGTGGAAGTCCAGGATGCAGCAGTACCGCGTCTTTGCTGAAGTTGCGTCTGTACAGGCATTAGTTATTTCCTTCTTTGTTAGTTGCTGATGTATTTAGTTGTGGCATTTACGGAGTTCCTCCGTCAATAGTTGGTGTACCAGGAGCAGCGACTGTGCTCTGGATTGCATTGTTAAAGTAGATAAGGTCAGCACTACTGAGAACGTGCTTGACTGAAGCACCTGCTGTGTGGCTAATAGCAGAGGTTCCTGCCTGAGCACGAACGATTGTGAGTGCATCTCCACTGACGTTGGTAATGTAGATAATCTCTTCATTCTGAGTATCCACATCTAGTGCTACTGTGAAGGTATCTACGTTTCCAGCAGCAAGGGTTACACCACCCATAAGGGCAGAACCTGTACCAGATGCAACGGTCATTGAAGTTGCACTGTTAGAGATTCCAGCAGCCAGCGTAGTTTCAACGCTGATGGACGAGTACTTCTTGGTCATTGTTTTTCCTTACCTAGCGGGTGTAGTGAATACGGATTGGATACTTGTCGGATAACTTCAGTGCCTCTTCGTTGAGTCGTTGCTGGTATAGAGCAAAGATGTAACGAGATGCAGCAGCACCTGCAGATGATGGCAACTTGGAATCGTTTAGATCTGACTCAGCCGAAGTGAGATTGATTCGTCCAGCGTCAAGGTAAGACAGTAACTTGTATGCCGCTCCGAGTACGACAACATCCTTACAAGAATCTGGTAGACCAGACACGTCAGCAAAATCATCTGTGTTGGCATCAAGAGTGTTTGGCGTGGCTGTGTACCATACTTGAATTGTACGACCAGGCTGTACGTTCTCATAGATGTTAAGTGTATTGTTTGTGTTAAAGGTAGCAGCGTTTGCCATACCATCTAAGCGCCAGCGGTTTACTGGTAGCCATTCTTGGCTAGAACCTGTTGTCTGCCAAGAGATAAATAGCACGCCTTCGACATCATCTGGCAATGGGTATGTAACCTGAGATGCGTTAAAGGTAAATGTGTAAGAGTTAATAATCCAGAGCTTTGGATAGAAGCTGTTGATCGTATCGTTGATAGCCTTCTTGATAGAACTACGTGGGAAGGTTGGAGATAGAGTCACTGGTGCATACTGTGCGTGAGGTGTTGCTGTAGTTCCCTGGTATCCACGACCAAAGCCTGGAATAACGTTGAGTACGTTGTTAGCCTTATCGAATGAATCAATCCAGATAAGTTCGTCATCAATTTCGATGATGCCTTTGGCTAAGTTATTCTGGCTACCTACGGCAATAGCAGTAGTTGTTGTGGTCAACCCGTTAGGGTTAGCAACATAGGTAATGCGATCTTGGCGTAGTGCGTAACCTTGTAGGTTAGCCTTTACCTCGTCTACCAGTTCGTTCAGTGTTGGCATTATTTCCTCTCATACCAGCCATCTCCCCATAGAGTTAGCAGTCGTGCAAAATACTGTTCATATTGTGGTGCTATAGCATCTAGCGAATATAGAGATACTGCTCGCTTATGTATTGCTACTGGGTCTAAACTCTTAACCCACTCTGTAGCTACTGCAAACTCCATTGCATTTCTGCAACGATATCCAGTAACACCTTGTGGGTTAGTCTCTGTAAATGCTCCCCAGTCTGTGGTAATCGTTGGAGTGCCACAGGCTTGTGCTTCGATAACGACGTTACCGAAAGGTTCTATGTATAGCGTTGGTGCAAACAAGGCGATAGCACCGCCCATTAACTTTGCTCGCTCATCAGGACCTACTGGTCCTACCCACTCGCCGTATTCAACTTTAGGATCTTTTCCAGGACCTGCCAAGATAAGTTTCAAACCCATCTCTTTGCATACGTGCTGGGCAATCCCAATACCTTTGCGATCTACCATACGTCCAACGTAGAGGTAGTAATCTTCTTTCTTCTCTTGCAGCGGGAACATCTCTGGTTCTAAGTAACCAGGAATAACCGCATCATAGAAGTTGCCATCTACCATCGTTGGATTCTTAAACATTGCATAGATACTGTGCATCCAAGCGTATGATTCAAAGACCTTGTACTTGCTAAATACTCCACCGTAACCCACACCAAACTCTACGCTGATGTGGTTCGGGTAAGCCTTAGCAATCGGTTCTTGTGATGCTCCGCCGATAAGACAGATAAAATCTTTCTTCTCTAGGCGCTTGCCTAGTTCTTCAATAGCCTTGCCATTAAAGATCTGCCAGTGTGGTAACTCATTATTAAACTCAGCCTCTGTAAAGTGTTTACCTGCCAGAGCCTCTTGCTGTTGCTCTTTAGTGATGCAGGTAATCAGTTCATCTACTGGGGCTTCGTTATCTTCACTAGCATAGAGATAGACCGTATGGCCTAGCCCTTTCATCATCATACAAAAGCGCCTGACCTTTTCGGTATAAGCGCAGTTGACATAATCTTTAGTTGTCTGTGTATGGGGCAAGCTGATAACGTGGAATCTCATACGAGAATTCTATTACGGAGTTCCGCCATCAATCACATTAGTCCAAGTAGTGTCATAGTTTGTTGCAGAGTTCTTAATAAGAATCTGATACTGGGTTCCACCTACTGCAATGCCTGCACCAGCAGGACCGGTAGCACCTGCAGGACCTGTGGGTCCTGTAGCACCAGTTGCGCCGTTAGTTCCTGCAGGGCCTGTGGCTCCTACAGGTCCAGTCGCGCCAGCAGGACCAGTAGCCCCAACAGGGCCAGTGGCACCAGTAACACCAGTAGGTCCAACATTGCCTGTAACTCCTTGCGGTCCTGTAGCACCTACTGGACCAGTAACTCCTTGAGGTCCAGTTGGACCAATATCTCCTGTAACACCTTGAGGACCTGTCGCTCCAATGGGTCCTGTAGCCCCTGCAGGGCCTGTAGCGCCCGTTATACCAGTAGGGCCTACGTCTCCAGTTACACCTTGTGGTCCTGTGGCACCTTGTGGGCCAGTCGCTCCCGTAGGTCCTGTCGCACCAACTGCTCCTGCCGTTCCAGTTGCTCCAGCTGGTCCCGTAGGTCCAGTAGCTCCCGCGATTCCTGTAGCGCCAACAGGTCCTGTTGCACCTGTTGCTCCCGCTGGACCCGTTGCGCCTGCAGGTCCTGTGTCGCCCGTGGCTCCAGCAGGACCAGTGGCACCCGCTGGGCCAGTCGGTCCAGTACTTCCTGTATCACCTGTTGCTCCTTGAGGACCAGTGGCACCAGTTGCACCTGTTGCACCTGTAGCACCTGCTGATCCAGTTGCTCCCGCAGGACCGGCAGGTCCTGTTGGTCCAGATGATCCTGGGATTCCTTGTGGTCCTTGGTCTTGCGAAAGTTCTACCGCCACTTGTGGCGTAATGTTTTCAATAACAATTATTGTGCTCATATGGTTACAGCTCCCGTCACAATAAATTTACCTTCAAGAATTCTTGTAACCTCTGCACCAGAATCTAGTACTAGGTCATAGGCATAACGTCCTGCTGCGATGGCACCAGTGGTGGTTGCATCAAGGGTCACTGTAATAGTTCCGTTACCACCCTGAAATACCATACGACCATTGGTAGTAGATGCAACTACAGTTGTAGTATTAGCACCAACGAATGGACGTACAGTCATAGTTCCTATGTAACCATTAAGGTTCCAAGGAGTCTGGTCGTTTAGGATCTGGAACTGAAAGTTAAATGTAGTTGCTTGGTCACAGACCAAGTTATATTTAGCACTCAAGATGACACCGCTCTGAGAGCTTGCGCTGCAGGTAATTGAAAAGTACTAGCGAGAAGGTTACATACGCCATTATAGTCAAGACGACTGTTACCAGTCCTACCCGCAATCGCATTGAGAATCCCTACTGTGTCTGTGTAATTTGTAGTTACTGAGCGTTGGGTTGCCCATTGCTTTGCAGCAAGGGCTTCGCCAACCATCGCTCCTGGTGCTCTATAGGTGCCACCATTAGCCAAACGATTAAGTTCATCTAATAACGTTGTTCCGTATTGTCCTAGTGCCACCGTATATCTCCTACTTCTTCTTAGTTCTCTTGACTGCAGCGTTATCTACTAGATTGGGGTATGGTCGCCCTGCTACTTTGGCTCTTGCCTTTGCCTGCTTCTTTTGCTCTGGCGTTAAAGGCTTTGACTTCTTATTAGGATTTGGTTTATCCCAAAATGCTGCTTTCTTTTTCATTTGCACTTACAATCCCAAGCACGAAGTGACTTGTTGATTCTTGAGTTCGGATCTCTAGCCGTCTTACTAGAAGTATTCTTTGCTTTCATCCCACACATACGACCACAGAAAGACTTGCGCCGTCCTGCTGCTTTGGGAGACTTAGCTGCCTCAGCCTTTTTGACTGGAGGCTTGAGGTTCATCCCCTGCGCTTTGGCAGAGGCACGACCCTTTGCGTTGAGGCCACCCTTTGGGTTTTTGCCCTCTGCTCTTTGCCACGCTGGAGATTTAGCCATTACTTCTTCTTGCCCATTTTCTTCTTGGTCATCTTTGCCTCAGATAAAGCAATAGCAACTGCTTGCTTCTTGTTTTTTACTACTGGGCCTTTCTTGCCAGAGTGAAGTGATCCACCCTTAAACTCGCGCATTACCTTGGCGACCTTAGCTTTCTTCTCTGCCTTGTTCATTACTTGGCAGCCTTGCCTGGAGCACCTGTCTGGATTGATTCATAAGATGAATACTTTGATGCGTTTGGATATTGCTTGTCCATTGATGGGTAAGGCATTAGATCTTCTTCAAGACCCATATCATCCATCTTGCCGTTTTCTGAGTTATACATCACTTCTTCTTTCCCATCTTCTTAATGGCTGCCTTCTTCATCATCTTCTTTTTCATTTCCATCTTTGCATCCATCTTACCTTTTGCTGTGTATGGAAACTTCTTTCCGTCTACGTTTGGCATTGCATCTCCTTAGTTCTTGAAGGTCATTGAGATCCCATCGAAAGCCTTACCAGCCTCGTTGGAAAGTTGGACTGCTGCATCTATATCTTTGCTCTTAGTTGAGCGTGGTTCTATACCCTGACGTGTTGCGTCATAATAGGACTGTAGTTCTTTGTCGTGTTGCTTTGCAGTAGGTATTCCTCTGTGGTTTGCAACACCAACGCTTAGTTCTAGTTCGCCTATCTTGCAGCCAAAGCATCCTTCAACATACTCAGGATGGGTCTGCCTTCTATGTAAACTCATACTACCGGTGTCACATAATCGCCGTAGCCAGCATTGATAAGTACCTGTGCTTGCTCATCGCTAATAGTATATTCGTGACCACCAAGGAAATAATAACTAGCTGCTGCTAGATCATCTTGGCTTGGTGTCAATGTTGCTATGACATTAGTTCCATTAACAATCAATGTCTGGCCTCGTGCTACATCTGTGATGCTTGGAGCAATAGGTCCATCAATAGTTCCACCAATAAGGCGACGACCTGCAAGGCGTGCATACGGAGTAAACTCTGTATAGCCTGCTCCCCAGGTCTGCCACTGGTACGGAGTTGTTAATGTGTATGCCATATCCAACCTTTCCTAAGTGACAGGAGGCGGGTTTCCCCGCCCCCTGCCGTTGCACTATCTGAATTATCCGTTTGTTGCAGATGACTCAATGCGGAATAGAGCCGCTTCACGAAGACGTGCAAAGCCTCCGAAGTAGTACCAACCGATTGTGCGGAAACGACGTAGCGCATCAATCTCTGGACCGATAACGGTTGAGATGTCTGCTGCCTGTGCTTCAGCCAATGCTTCACGACCTGCGACGATTGCGCGGTAGTTGTTGGTGAATGTAACAGTACCTGTATCTGCTGCTGAAGTAACGTTAGTTGCTGTCAGTGCATAGGTAAATGTTGTTGTTGATGGTACAGATGCGATTGTAAATGTACCGTTAAGTGTTGTTGCTGTTGTTGCAGCAACTGTTACGACCTGACCTACGCCAAGACCGTGTGCAACTGCTGTTGTAATTGTTGCGACGTTTGATGTCAATGCAACGTTTGTGATAGCAACTGTAGGTGTGATACCTGAAGCTAGCTTTAGACCGTTTAGAACACGTGGTGTCTCAACGATGAAAGCGCCTTCGATAACGCCTACTGCACCAGCAACGAACGGTGTACGCTCAACGTACTTTGTTAGTTCCTGGAATCCACCTGTACCAGTTTCAGCACGAAGATCGGCTGACTGACGTGGGTGTAGGTATGCAGCATATAGTTCGCCCATACGAGGCAATGCCTTGTTTGTGCGTAGTGATACAACAGCGTTACGGATATCTGTAACTCCGATTGTGTCTACTGGTAGAACTCCTGCTGATGATGTTGGAGCAGAACCTGATGGGCCTGCTGAGTAGATCACGTTAGTTCCTGCTGAGAGGACCTGACCTACAACATTGTCAATAGAGTCTGCTGCGTTGTACGCGATGATGTCAGCAAGTGCTGAATCAACGTCGTTGAAAGAAGTTAGGTTTAGCTTCTTTGTTGTTGTAACTGCTGAACCGTATTCGTTCAGTGTTACTGTAACCTGTGATGGGTTACCTAGTGCAATGCTTGAAACATCTGATGCTTCGCTCAATGTAGATGTAGCTTGTGCCAAATCTGAATAGATTGAGAAAACAACTGATGATCCTGGCATTGCCTGTTGCACTGGCTTAACATCTGCAAGTGAACGCATAACAGGAATGGAACGTAGTGCCATTCTTACATACTGATCGTATG
>Ga0315904_10004511_pt1 | contig 19827 bp, 19 predicted proteins | sample LakEriMetagenome_6_FD_203529 | JGI IMG/M metagenome (GOLD analysis project Ga0315904, IMG submission 203529) | Freshwater fungal communities from buoy surface, Lake Erie, Ohio, United States - Buoy 12 MA120 | ecosystem: Environmental > Aquatic > Freshwater > Lake | place: USA: Lake Erie, Ohio...
GCTATTGGCTTGCTGTTTTTAAAGAAAAAATCGGTGGCAAAGGTTGTAGGTGATCCCGTCTGGGAAAGAGCTAGAAATAAAGGTAGAACTAATTTAAATATAGTTGATTTTAATAACTCTAAGTTATTGATGAACCAAAGATTACAAAGGCTCTTTATCCGCTGGAGCTTAAATAGGTTTTCTGTAATTACTTGCCCTAGCTTAGAGCTGAAATCAATCATTACTAGTTGGGGCGTGAGCAAACCAATTGAATTCATTCCAAATGGAGTAATAATTTCTGAATACGAAAACACTGATAAAAAGTATGATTTGGTCTCAGTTTCAAGATTGGTAAATTGGAAAAACATCGATAAGTTAATTCGTGCTAGCGCTAAGACAAAATCTAAGCTTGCCATTGTTGGAAGCGGACCAGAGGAGATTGTCTTAAAAAAATTGGTGAAGGAGTTGAATGCACCAGTTGAATTCCTTGGTCAACTAGAAGAAGAAGATGTTAAAAAAGTATTGGCTAGATCAAGAATTTTTGCACTGTTATCTGATTATGAGGGCCTTTCTTTTGCTCTTCTGCAAGCAATGGCTTGTGGGATTCCATCTGTTGTCTCTGATGCCAAGGGAAATAGTGATGTGATCAGGAATGAGGTAGAGGGGTTGGTTGTCAACATTGATAACCAAGTAGAGATTGAAAATGCTATCGAGAAGTTATTAGGCTCTAAAGAGTTATTAGCTAAATATGGAGCGGCTGCGAAATTAAGAGTGAAAAATGAGTATGAGCAGAAAAATCAAATAAATAAGGTTATTAACCTGATGCGAGCAAACTAATATGAATAATTCTTGTGTTGTAATCCTTGATCCAAGAGGTGTTATTTTAAGTGGTGGCGCTGATGTAATTGAGCGTCATAACTCCTACGCTTGGCACTTATCTAAGGGTAATCCTAAAAATAAGATATCTCTTATGATTTTAACTGCAGGTTCATCCCAAGAAATAATTCAAAAATCAAGTGGTTTATATCTTGAGGTTATTTCTAAACCTACTTTTAACTCGATTAAATTCGCAAAGGCTGCTTTGAAGAAAATTAGATCTAAGAATCTTGATGTAAAGCTGTTGGTAGCAGGAGATCCATGGGAGAGCTTTTGGTCTGCCTACCTTTTAAACAAGTTGAGCTCAAAAAAGGTGCCGATTCAAATTCAACTACATGGTGATATTGCAAACCCTGCTTGGAAAAAAATAAGTCTTCAAAATTGGATTAGATTTAACTTTGCAAAATTCTCAATGAGTAAAGCAAATGGAATTAGAGCAGTTAGTAATAGTCAGGCTCTTAAAGTAGCCAAGATCTTTAAAATCAAAAAGGCCCAAATCTGCGTAATTCCTGTTCCGATTAATAACTTAAGGCTTACATCGTCTATGTCTTCTAAAAGGCCAAAGACTTTAGGGCTAATTGGCCGGATCCATAATGATCGAGGAATTTATAACTTTATAAAGCTTGTTAAATCACTTACCGTAGTTAGAGATGACTTTACTGTTGTAATTGCAGGGGGTGGGCCTGAAGAAAGTAGATTTTTAGAAGAAATCAAAGAACTGCTTCCAAAATCAAAGATTAGATTTTTGGGGCACCTACCTGAGAAGGAATTGAAAAAAGTTTGGAGAGAGGTAGGTGTTTTAGTATCTACCGCACCTACTGAGTCTTACGGCAGAGTTATGCGAGAGGCGCTAGTTGCAGGTGTTCCTGTTTGGGCAATGAAATCTAGTGGAGTAGAAGATTTAATTTCAAAGGCTGGCAAAGATACTGTAAAAATCTTGGATTTAACTAAGGGTAATTATGAGCTAAGTAAGGAGTTTGATCAACTTCTTAAAAGTAAGGTTTTGCTAAGTTTTAGAAAGCAGTTTATAAAAGATAACTCAACCTATGCCCAACTCTTGGCTATATCTTGGGTTGATCTAATAAATAAGCAAAAAAAATAATCTAGCCTTACTTAGAGGTAATCTCCTCATAAATACTTGCTGGAACATTTCCTGCTAAAAGTTGAGCTTCCTGTTGAGTATTTCGCTTGATTACACCAAGTGCAATTGGGCCTAACTCATAGTGACGAGCAACTGTTCCAATATAGCCAATCTCTTTATCATCTAGAGTAATTTTTGCCCCATGCTCTGGTAGTTCAACCATGGAACCATCTAGGTGAAGTAGAACTAACTTTCTTGGGGGCTGGCCTAAATTAAACACCTTAGCTACCGTCTCTTGACCTCGATAACACCCTTTTTGCATATGCACTGCCTTATTTAAAAAACCTAACTCATTTGGAATAGATTTATGATCTACCTCAAACAATAATCTAGCTCTACCTTGAGCAACTCTTAATGCTTCAAGCGCCCAGATACCAACCTGGGTATGTGCCTTACTAAAGGCGCTGGTCGTATCTGCTAGCTCACCTCGTGGAACTAAGGCGTAAGGCCCACCAAGATTATCTGCTGCCCCAGCTGCCCGTAGCACTGCGTAATTACTAGATTGATCTTTAACTTGCACATCTAACATAAATTTCATTTTCTCTAGGTATTCAATTAATGGTTTACATCTCTCTGCTTCAGTATGTATCCAGGTAGTTCTTCCATCATCTACTAAAAATAATTGCTCAACAATGTGACCTTGGGCATCCAGGATGAGTGCCTCTTGCCAATCTCCTGGAGTTAACTTCTCTAAGTGTTGGGTGGTTAAGGCGTGTAGCCAGGTAAGGCGATCTTTGCCACTAATTGAGATTACCGCTCTGTGGGAAAGATCTGCCCAACCATTGCCACTTACTAACTCTTTTTGCTCCTTATTTGGCTCACCAAAGTGCCAGATCGCACCCTTATCAGGACCTGATTCAACTAAGACTGAACTCATTTATTATTTACGTTTATCAGCTATGTCAGCACATTTTGAACATAAGCCATAAATAGCAAAATGGGTAACATCGGTTTTAAAACCAAAATCATCGCTCAGTGTGTTTACAAAGTTAGCTGCGGTCTCAATTGGGGCATCCCCAATATCTCCACAATCAGAGCAGACTAAATGCAGATGGGTGAGCTCCTCTGCGGCGTGATAGGTCGCACCACCATGACCTAAATGTGTGTGAAGTACCAAGCCAACATTTTCTAGGGTTTCTAGATTTCGATAAACAGTTGAAAGATTAATTCCAGGATGTGTCTGTCTTACCTTCTCCGCTACCTCCTCTGGGGTTGCATGACCTAATGATCGAACTGCAGCCAGTACTAATTCTCGTTGTGGGGTAAGCCGTAAACCCTTTTGATGTAGCTCATGTTTGGTAGCCATAGCCAGGTAAGTCTAATGGCTACCTTCTAATTACTAAAAGGAACTGTGTTTATTAGCGAGAGAAATTTGATCTAAACCTCACTATCAGTAAATACATCTGGCAGCCTAAGCAAAAGCCAAAGGCGGCATTTAAAAAGGCAGCTACTAGAGCAAAACTTGTGGCAGTTAGAAATATGGTGGTATTGCCAGTAATTCCACCAACAAGTGCCACAAATGCAAAGAGAGCGCCAATTAATTGGGCAAATCTAGGCGCTGCCTCATTCTCACTTGGAATCGGACCAGAAAGACGGGGTTGAATTAGATTGCGATATACAAGGCCATAGATTGATCTTCTAAGCCCAAAGAGCACAGCAGATAAAAAGACCGCAAATTGAAATCCAATGAGGTAATTAGATTCAGTAATTAAGGCAAGAGCTAGAACAGTGGTAGTAATGCCGGCAGAGTATCTTGGACCTCTAGCATCAATAAAGACAGGTGTTTTTTCTTTTAGACTTACATTTGACATTTACTTCTCCTTGAAAATAGTTGGGGGTTTTAAATTTAAAAAAGATAAAGCTATTTAAATTAATACCCAACACATACAACCCTTTGCGCGGGCGTAATCAATCACGCGGCGCTTAGTAAAAAACACTGGTTGTATGGAGAACATAGTTCAAATTTTATAGTAAAGGTGAGAATACTTCCTGCAAGTATTTTGCAATACTTAAGCCCAGTTAGGCTTAAAGAGATGCCACCACCTTGATAAGTTGATCACGTTTAGGAGTTCCAGTGGCCCGGGCAATCTCAAAGCCAGATCGATCTAAAAAAAGAGTAGTTGGAGTTGATCTGACCTCAACCTTTCTTACCAATTCTAAATTACTCTCAGCATCCACTTCATAATAGGAAATATCTGCTACATCTTTGACCACATCTTTAATCAACGCCTTTGCTGCCCGGCAGGAGGAGCAGAAGGTGGTGGAAAATTGCAGGATGGTTGCCCTCTTGCCGTAGGCCCCACCAAACTCATTTGGTGAAAGCTTGAGCCGTTTTTTGCGCTTAATTAGCCCAGTGTTTTTTCGATAGTACAGGCCAATCACCGTTGCACCCAGGAGTAAAAAAGTAAGTAGTGAGAGTGAATCCATAAGTGTATTCTTAGCACTCTTATGGCAAAAATTCTAATGCTGACTAACTCCCTTGGCGCAAGTGCTGATGTATTACCTGCCCTTGGTTTGCTTCAGCATGATGTTCGCATCTTGCCAGCAGAGGTAGCAGTATTAATTGATGCACCAATTGTGGATTGTATTTTTGTCGATGCTCGGCGTGATCTACCAAATACCAAGGCCTTTACTAAGTTAATTACTACCACAGGTGTTTCAACACCGATTGTAGTTATTACTACTGAGGGCGGACTCTCTGCCATAAACTCTGATTGGCAGATTGCCGATGTTATGTTAGATACCGCAGGACCTGCCGAAGTTGATGCTCGAATTAGAATTGTGATTGGTAAAGACGCACTTACTCAATTAGCAAAAAATCCATCACTTAAAGAGATCAGAAGTGGTGAGGTGGTAATTGATGAGGATTCCTATACTGCCAAGATAAAGGGGCGAACTCTTGATCTAACCTTTAAAGAGTTTGAGCTACTAAAATATTTAGCCCAGCACCCAGGAAGAGTATTTTCTAGATCTCAATTACTGCAAGAGATCTGGGGTTATGATTACTTTGGCGGCACAAGAACAGTTGATGTCCATATTAGGCGGCTTCGATCAAAGCTAGGGCCTGAGTTTGAATCAGTAATTGATACGGTGCGCAATGTTGGTTATCGCTTTAGTCAAAATGGTTCGCAAACCCCAGTTGATGTAATCTAACTTAAACCAGTTAAATTACCCCTTGCTACATCTACAAAAACTTACCACCACCCAACAAGCAGCGGTCTTAAAGTTAATTTCCAGCACCACCGCCTTTGATAACACACCCCCGATTGCAGAGCACATCCTGCTACATCTTCGCCATGGTGGGGATAAGGCAGATTCTCACCTATTGGTAGAGCAAGAAAATCAAGTAATTGGATATGCCCACCTTGATCAAACTGATCTAGTTGCTGGTCCATCAGTTGAGTTGGTAGTTGATCCAAAGTTTCGAGGCGCAGGAGTTGGTAAACAATTACTAGCTAAGGCAATTGAGATTTGTGGCAAAGAGTTGCGGCTATGGGTGCATGGGGATCAACCAGCCGCAAACGTGCTTGCTACCTCCTTTGGCTTTGAAAAAATCAGAACAGTTTTGCAGATGAGCAGAGCACTTACCGGTATCCAGCAATTACCAAAGGTAAATAAAAAAGAGCTTGATCAAGATATTGTGATTCGAAGCTTTTTGCCTGGTATCGATAGTGATGCCTGGTTATCGCTAAACAATAAAGTGTTTAAAGAGCACCCTGAGCAAGGAAATTGGCAGTTAACTGATTTAAATATCAGGATAAATGAAGAGTGGTTTGATGAGCAGGGCTTTTTTTTAGCAGAAGTTGATAACAAAATAATTGGCTCAACCTGGACCAAGATTCATGGCTCTCATACTCACCAACATGAAGGAGAGATAGAAAGTCATGCTCACCCAGCTATAGGTGAGATCTATATAACCGCAGTAGATCAAGAGTATTCAGGCCGTGGTATTGGAAAGGTCTTAACAATTACCGCACTTAATTACTTAAAGTATCAAGGATTAAGTGATGCGATGTTATATGTAGATTTTGACAATAAAGCAGCATTAAATCTTTATCAAAGTTTAGGCTTTACTAAATTTGGTATGGATATTTTATATAAGTTAAAAGCTTAAGGAGCTCTTAATAATCCTCACTGAAAGTAATGAGAGTTTCGATATAGGTATCTCCTGTTATTCCTAGATTTTGAGCATCAGGGGGGGCGGTAACTGGCTCAAAACAAATACCTTCATCATCTTGGGAGTAGATCATCAAGTAAGGTGAATCAAACTCCATACTCAATCTAGCTGCCCCTGGCCAGACTATCTCTGGTGTGCCAATGACTTCTGTAAAGGTGTCATCCCAGGGAGGTTGGGTAGGTGAAATTAATTGCCCAGTTGGCAGGTAATCATCACCTCGCTCAAACATTTTCTTTGCCTTGAAAATAATTTCAGCACTACTTCCCTTTCCAATATCTCTTGGAAACCAGGGATGAAAACCTAGCGTTACTGGCAGATCACAACCTGCTGCTTCATAATCTAATGACCATCTAAGAGCATCATCTAAGATTTCAAATTTTTGCGTAACAGATGCGCCATTAAAGGGTGATGGCAGTTCTAAGTATTGAGATCCATTTCCAATATCCTCCCAAGAAGATGAGGCACCAAAACCAATTAAGGCATGTGGTGGATCAACATTATTTGGTAATTGAAATCCTTCACCCTTTGAATTTCTAATAACACCATCTCTTATTCGCCCAGCAAAGGGGGCCATGGCAAACCAACCCCAGGTGTAGCTTTGTCCTCTAAATGGTAAGACAAACTCCATATCCCGCCATTGCACAGAGGCAAGCCGTGCTCCCTGATCTAAATCAATTGCAATTGATATTTGATCTCCATCAATATTAAGCACTTTGTAATACTCCCTTTATTTAATTTCAGCTTTTGACGGTGGTAGCGCGCCTGTTCTAGATACTGTAATGGCAGCTGCTTTTGCCGCTCGATCTAGCATTACAGATAATCTATCTCCCTTTAATTTTTCTAAGCCATCTTCAATAATCGCCTCAACCAATATGGCACCTACGGTATCTCCTGCCCCAACCGTATCTGCCACCACTACTTTTTTAGCATCCACTGCTACCTTTTCATTTTTTCGATATCCAGTTAAGCCTTTATCACCAAATGTAACCACAACTAACTCTGGCCCCATTGAAAGCCATTTATTTGCTATTTGATCTAACTCAACACCTGGATATAACCAGTAAATATCATCATCACTTACCTTAACGGAAGATGAGATTGATACCCATCTTTCTACCTGCTTTACATACTCAGCCCGATCACTCATTACCGCAGGTCTTATATTTGGATCAAATACAACAGGTGACACCTTTGCTACCTGTTTAGCCCACTCATATAAAACACTAGCTGCTGGCTCTATCGCAGTAACCAATGTGCCGATATGAAGTAGAGATGGTTTATTTGCAGCAGGGTCTGGTAACCAGAGGGAAGAGAAATCAAAGGTAGCAGTGCCCTCAATTACAAACTCATAGGAGGCACCTCCTGCTTTATTTAATGAAACTATCGCTAGACAGGTTGGCTTCTCTGAAAACTTAACAAAATCAAGTAGCACACCATCTTTGTGTAATTGCTTAAGCGCCATCTGGCCATACTTATCAGTTGAGATACCATCAATAAATTGGGCATCAATACCAAGCTTTGCTAATGCCTTTGCAGTATTAGCAGGGCCACCACCAACTACAGCTTTTCGCTCTGTGCCATCTGGAATTAAATCAATTAATACCTCACCACATACCCAAACCTGATTACTCAAATTAACTCACCCTTACGAGCTAGAAACTCAGTTAATACCTTAACACCTAATAAGTGATCCTCTATCTGTGGTAATCCACTTATTAACAAAATACCAACAAATCCTTGATCTTTTGTAATTAATGGCAGGCCACCACCATGGATAGCATGGGTTTCATCAAGTAGTTTATTTTCTTTATGCCAATCAACTCCGCGCTCCTCTGCACTTACTCTTTCATGCAGTGTTGAGTGATGCTTAAGCATCACAACTCTTGCCTTTCGAGCGATCCACCAATCGTTTTCCGGCGTGCTTCCAGGAAGGGAGGCGTGATAAACAATCCAATCACCCAGCCTCACTTCAATTGCAACTGGTAGGTTTCTTGAAACGCTAAGTGATTTAGCTATCTCTCCTATTTCTAGTGCGTCTGAAATTTCTAAGAGTGGTAATGTAAGAGTCTGCTCTTCGTTGAGAAGTTGAATTGAGGTAAGTCCGCTAGTAGTTTTCACTGCCCTAATCTATTGGAACTTTAAAGGTAGATTTGAACTAGGCACCAAAAGGGCTAGGAGATTTTGCCGTGTAGACTAGAATATCCGAATGAAAGTATTAATTACTGGTGGAGCAGGTTTTATTGGCTCACATCTTTGTGACGCCTTGATTGGCGAGGGTAAAGAAGTCACAATTTTAGATAATTTAAGTACAGGTTCGGAAAAAAATATAGCTCACCTTGGAGGGAAGATTAGGATAATTCAAGGCGACATTAGAAACCAAAATTTAGTAGAGTCTCTAACAAAAGATTGTGACGTTGTCCTACATATGGCAGCTGCCCTAGGTGTTGAGAATATTTTGGAAAATCCCATTGAATCGTTATCTACAAATTTTCATGGGTCTGAAATCGTTCTAAATGCTTCCCTTAAATTCGATAGGCGAATAGTTATTGCTAGTACTTCAGAAATTTACGGAAAGAATGAAAAGAAACCACTGTCTGAAATTGATGACCGCGTAATAGGAACCCCTCAAAAACTTCGGTGGACATATTCTGATGCTAAGGCAATGGAAGAGGCAACTGCACATTATCTTTTCTTAAAAAATAATTTAAAGGTCACAACGGTTAGATTCTTCAATACTGTAGGACCGAGACAATCTGGCAGATATGGGATGGTGATTCCAAGATTTATCATGGCAGCTTTAGCACAAAAACCCCTACAGATTTTTGGTGACGGCGAGCAATCCCGGGTTTTCTGTCATGTTGCCGATAGTGTTAGAGCAATAAATAAAATATTAACTTCAGATAACACTATTGGTGAGGTTTTTAATGTAGGCGGTAAGGGTGAAATCTCAATTTTAAATCTTGCGAAATTAATAATAAATGAAACAAATTCAAGCTCTACAATTAACTTCAAAACTTATCAGGAAGCTTATGCAGTTGGATTCGAAGATATACAACGAAGAGTTCCAGATATAACAAAAATTAGAAAATTTATTGGGTGGGAGCCGCATATAGACCTAAAAACTATTATTAGTGATGTTGTAAAAAGCGAGACTATAAAAATTTAGGCCAACCATAATTTATAGAATTAGCAGTTAAATCAAGTACCTGGACATTTGATTCACGCCAAATCGTAAAATCAATCATGTCGTGAGGAGTCACGATTAACCCGAGATCTATTTGGTTACTAAGGGGTCGGCTTTTTTTGCCCTCAAATGACTTCAATACCGGATCACACCATATTACTTTTGCGCCATACTTTTCTAATTCCTTAATAAGTTTTAAAGCCGGCGACTCTCTTAAATCAGGTACATTAGGTTTGTAACTTACTCCAGCGACTTGGATTATTTTTCCTTTCAAGTCTCCCACTAAGAATTCCTTAATTAACTCTACAACTTTTCCTGGCCTAGATAGATTAGTCTCATTTGCCAAAGAAATTATCTCTACTTGTTGCCCAACTTGTTTTGCAGAATAAATCAAATAAGTAGGATCAATTGGAATGCAATGCCCGCCGACCCCAATACTAGGATAAAACGGCATAAATCCAAATGGTTTACTCGATGCGGCTTTGATTACCTCACTTGTTGAAAAGTTATATGCTTTAGATAGTTTCGAAAACTCATTTATTAGGGCTATATTAACCTGCCGAAACGAATTCTCTAATAGTTTTGAAGCCTCTGCCACCTCTGGCGACGATACAGTTATTACATTATCACAAAACTTAACATAGAAATTACTTGCTAGTTCTAGAGCTTCAATTGAGATTCCACCTATAACTCTTGGGGTATTATTTAAATTCCACTTTAAGTTTCCTGGGTCTATTCTTTCAGGTGCTACCGCAAAATAAATGTTAGCGGCTGCTGATTCTTTCTCAATTAGTGGTTTAATGACTTGCCTTAATGTCCCTATAAAACTTGTTGATTCATTAATAACCAATGAGTTGTCACTTATGCATTGAGAAATATAATGGCAAGCATTCTCGATAAAACTTAAATCTGGATTTTGATTTAAATCTAATGGAGTTGGCACTGCAATAATAAATATAGATGGATTTACGGTTTTGGGCAGTTCGCTAACAAATACAAGTGAAGACTCTTCTTGCAATTTTAGTAAGGTATTTGATGAAATATCTGGATTATTACTAATCCCCTTTTTCAAATTTTCAATTTTTCTACTATCAATATCAAATCCAGTTACTCTATATCCATTTTTACTAGCTTCTATAGCTAAAGGCAGTCCTACATAACCAAGACCTACTACATAAACTTCCTTCATAAGGTAAGTTTAATTATTCTCTGAACTAATCTCATAATTAATTACATCTTTATTAAAAGGATCGCGCTCTAATGTATATTTTCTGGCCCTGACTCTTTCTTCATAAGAAGCTAATGGATTTACCATGACAAGAGCGTGGCTAGTGGGAGAAAGTGGATTAAACTGTACAAACGCTCTAGCCACATCAAGGGAGTACTTATACTCCCCTGATTGAAATAGTAACCTTCCGACCATAGCGAATTTCATTGTGGACTGGGGAAATTTACTTACAACCTTAATACCCAAATTTCCATCGGATCGATTAAGTGATTGCAAATACATGTTATCAACTCTAATAAGAGGTAGCATTACAACAATTGCAATTAGGGCAAGTATCAGACTTAATGTATCCCTTAACTGAACAGTAGATTTGTTTTTAATCAGGTCTAAATCATGGCCAAGGCTCAAAAACCTAATTGATAGTCCTATTAAAGCACCTGAAATTAAGTTTGACCAATATAACAAAGGTAGGGAGAGCGGACTAATTAAAAAAGTAGATTGAAGAGAAATCCAAGCAGCAAAAATTCCTAAAATTTGTGGGTCAACGACAGTCATTTTAGATTGTAATCTCATGAATAAGAATATAGTCAAAAGTATAAAACCAATATTAATAGCTGCGAATAAATATCCACCCCAGGCGGCATAATCCAATAACATGTTATGCGCACTATCTGTAAACTCTGAAAAACTATGGTTAGCAGCGACTGTATCGCGATACGCTAAATAATGGTCTCCAAAAGAATCTAGTCCTACGCCAAAAATTGGATTATCAATTGCAGTTGCTAATGCTGAACGCCAGAAATCTCCCCTGGATTGCACAGAAACTTTATATAGTATTGGTGCCAGTGGACCATGGCCCAAGGTTCCTAAAATTATGAAGGCGAAAGATCCACTTGAGATAATTACATATGAATAAAATAACTTTTTAAAATTAAAGTAAATTGTAAATAACAGGTACGTCCCTAAAGCAATAAGTACTGCAACATACCCCTGAATAGACTCAGATCGATAAATAGTAACTAAACATAATAAGGCTGTACTTACCTGAACAACTCTTTTATATCTGAATTTATTAAAATAGACTAATGCGGGGACTAAAGCAAATGCGGAAAAAGCTGAGACATAATTAGGATTTCCGATAAAACTTATTACTTTATTAGTACGGCTATCCCAATCAAATATGTCTAAACCAAAACTTTGCAAAATGGCGTAGACAGCCACTACAAATAAAGTCACGGTAATCGCCTTCAAAATAATTTTCAAATTAGAAAAATTGAAATACTTTATAGCTGCGATGAAAATAACTCCTATTGAAAAAAAAGTTAAGAAACCTAATAATCTTCCATCCTTGCCATAAATTTGTTGGTCAAGTGGCGCACCACTAAAAATTACAATTAAAAACAATTGCACATACAATAGGCAAACAAGGAGAATGATTACTTTCCCAAATTTCATTTGAAAAATTTTTTTAATAGAAAGAATACTATTTGGAAGAAAATACATCGCAACTATAAGTAGTGTGAGTTGCTTGGGAATCGCATATGAATCTTTACTGAACCAGGGAGTAATTATTAAAGTTATAACTATCCCACCCAAAACTAAATAAAACGGCGCTTTATTTGTTTTATCTATCTGACTATGCATAGCACCATATTAATACTTTCTTATTTTTTTATTTGAAGCCAGTCGTACTAAGGATAGAAACCACGGATACCCACTTTTAGGTATCCGTGGTTTCTATATTTGTTAACCTTTGAAAATTAACTACCTTTTCAAGATTAATTTCTGAAGAGCTTGGATCTGCTTGTTGATTGATGCAATCAAAGCAACAATAGATTTTAACACTTCTTCATTGGTAACAGATGTCGTACCTGTTCCTACTTTATAAGTAGGTGTAGCAACTGAGGCGGCTACTGCAGTTAAGGATGAGAAATCAACCGTTGAAGTGTATGTTCCCGCAGTCAAGCCTGTTGAAAGGCCTACAGCGAAAGTATATTCAACTGATCCATCTGCCTTAAGGATTGCAGTCGCACTTCCAGTAGTTGAAACTAACGTCATCATAGGTGCGGTAATTACTGATGCACCTGGATTTAGTGAGTTTGAAGGATTTCCCTTTGAATCCAAGAACTTCACAGTAAGCTTTGCCAATTCGCCCTGAACGTAAGAGGCTTTGTCCCATCCCGCTGTGTATGTGTATGGATTATCTGCGCAACGTGCTGTGAATGCAGGAGATTTTACCACCTTACCACTAGTGGTATTAGTGAAATCAAACCTCATTTGTGCAGATGATGCTACTGCACCACATGTCCAAGCAATAGTACCTCTGTAGTTGTTATCAGAAGTGCTACCAGTTGTACCCGTTACTAAGGTCAAGCCCGTAATCAATGGTGTAATAGTAGCTGAATCTTGCGCTACTGTTCCATTGTGGTCTTGGTCAACAATATTTCCTGCAGAATCTTTGGCTAAAAAGTAGCCAAATTGACCTGTCCGAGTGGTGCCATCTCTGTTTGACAAAGTAGAACCGTTGGCAGATGAAAGATCACCTGTTAGTAAATCCCCAATCTCGAGAGATGCGACTTCACCCTTAATTGTTACCGTTTTTGTACAAACAGTAACGCCATTAAATGAGATAGTAACAGTCGTTGTTACTGGAGCACCAGCGGTTCCTTGGTCAATACGAACAGAACGAGCTTGGCTAGAACCGTATTCAACTTTAGTTGAAGCTGTTCCGGCAGCGCTTGTTGCTGTACTTGTACCAAACTCTATTAAAGCTCCATTTGTCGCTGTTGCCACAATATTACCTGATCCTAAAGACACATCATAAGCATCATCAAGATCAAAGTTGATGTACCACTGCTGGCCATTATCCCTACTAGACGTAGAATCAATACCAGAAGCTGCAGCTACAACTGTCGATGTATTACATGCACTGTAAGGAGCAGAGTATGAGCCACCGGCAGAGGCGGCAACAACTGTAATAGTCATCTGAGCAGCCAGAGTCACCTTAGGCGTATCTGTCGTAGGAAGGGTACCCAGTCCATTACCAACATACAATCCAACAGTATATGTTCCAGGCGTTGTTGGAGCTGTCCAAAGTGCAGCGATCGGACTTGCTGCTGTCAGGCCAGAAAATAATATAGTTGAATTGTTAGCACTGTAGGTAACGTTAGCGGTAGAAGTAGAGCCATTACCACCTGCTTGTTGTCCTGCTGAGAATGTTCCACCTGATGCAGTCATAGCAGAGGTAGTTGTCACTGGAGCATAGAGAGAAAGAACTCCTCCTGCTAAAACCGTTGCTGTTTGAGCAGTTCCACTCGTAGAGTCCTTAACAAGAAGGCCCTTTGAAACTGCAGCAGCATCACCAGTTGTGGATGCTAAGTCTGTAGCTGAGTGAACAACTCCAGTTACACCTGTTGAAGCTGCGGTTGCAACAAACAACGATCCGTTATCAGTTCCATCCGTCACGTCAATATTTGCTGCACCTGCGGCACCATGAGCAGAAGCAACTGGGGCTGATGCAAATGAAAGCATTCCCGCAGCAAGTGCTGCTATGGCAGTAAGCGCAATGCGCTTACGTAGTGTCGTATTCGACATTTGTTTCCTTTCGTTAGTCAGACTCAGGTATTTCCTGAAGCTGGCTTGAAAACCTTTTGGGTTTTCTAATTCCGTTTCGTTGTGGCACACACGTGTAATGCCGCAAGAGACGGAAATCTAATTTATTCGGTAGGGGCTGGCCCACTATCTGTTTGCTCTAATACCTGAAGCATAAGAGTCACAGTCTCAAGTTGATTTAAAGAAAGTTGCATGTGGTCTGCATATTCTTCGGCAGAGATTGAGTTCTTAGCACTTACCGGTTTAATCGCTTCTACGGATTTAATTACTGGTTGTTCAACCACAAGTGGTGATTCAGATACAAGGGGCATATCTTGATTTGAATTTACTTGAGATGAAGAGGTTGTGATTAATGATGTATTTGGTTCATTACCAGTTAGGGAGTTAAGGCCTAGAAATGCGGTTAGTACCAAAATAAAAGTGAGTGCAATCTTGGAAGATTTACCAGCGATCTCTGCCGCCTTTTTATATGTAGTGGACAAAAGATCTAATGCAGTTAAACCGCGAGCCTCATCAATAACAAGTTCAGATAGAACCTTACGAAGGGACGCTCGAGCTCGAGATACTGTATGGCGCACTGCGCTCTCTTTAATACCAAGCTCTTTGGCAATCTCTTTTGTTGAGCGTCCTTCAACCTCCCACATCACAAGAGCTGCTCGCTCTGCTGGAGATAATAGTGATAATGCTTGACGAATAATTGCAGCATCCTCTGCAGCTGATATTGCAAGTGAGTGATCGCCAGAAACCTGCCAGGTCGATTCAACCTCAGCGGCTGCATCATCTAGAGCAACCAAATTTGGTTTACGGTTTTCCGCTCTAAATAGATCAATACATAGATTTTCAATAGTGCGGTGTAGATAGGAAAGAGCGTGCGAATCACTAGATAGTTCAGGGGCAGCTAGCATGAATTTCACTAGAGCCTCCTGAGTGATCTCTTCGGCCTTTGCCTTATCTTTCACAATCCGATTGGCGTGGGCAATAAGCTCAGATCGGTTTAGAGTGTAAAAGGATGAAAATTGGGCAACGCTCCACGAAGCAGGATTTGACACCTCAACTACTTTGGATGCTTTGGCCTTAAATGCCATTTTGTTATGCCCCTTGCCTTAACCGGTTTTGTCCTACAGAGCCAACCGTCGCTGCCTCTATTCACCTCTACGGATTATCAATGGAATTGTAGTGAATAAGGTATAAATCGGACATTTAGGTATATTTTCTGCGAGGTCAGCGGAGGACTTAATCATTATTTGAAGCCCTTTTTTCCCTGATCTGAAAATGTAACCACCTAATCAATCTCGAAAGCGCAATTATAACTACATTTGGTTTTAAAGATTTGCCATCAAGAAAGCCAATATTTACTCCGCGAAGATCCTTTTTAACCACAATTTTGCTCCAGGGCTTTCCTGCCGTGTTCATATAGTGCGCCCACTTTAAGCTTCCTTCAAAACATACATTTAAATGTTCTACATTCGGAGATAGATTACCAACAGTACTCCGCACCCACTGATCAATTTGAAGGATGGTTTGCAAATATTGGTGAGGTATTAATTGATCCCACCGAGCAGGAGCCAATAATGCAGCCGGTTTACGAAGGTAGGCAGCTTCAACTCCAATAGTAGAACCAAAAGTGAATACTCCAATAGCTTTACTCAATAGATCATAACTGTTTACTTTAGAATCAAAATAATAAATTTTAACATTACTGGCCTCTGAAGAAATGGATTTCCATCTTAACTTATCCTGCCTAGACTTGTTGCCTTGGTTTGGATGAACTCGAATGATCAAAGATAATTCGGGATGTGATTCGAAATATTTAATTAATTCAGCCACACAATTTAACTGATTGCCCCAACTACTTTGCCAGGAATCAGAAATTGCAGCTACTTCATCATCGCTACTTGAAAAAAATACAAAAGTGTTTGGAGACATATTATACGAAATACCAAAATTAGTTTTTATTGCATATGCTTTACTACTTGAAGATTGATGTTTCTTAAACCAACGTTCAATTGAGGGGTAATTCAAAGGATTTGTTTGGCAATGAGCTTTTATTGAATTTTGATGTTTAAGTCGATCATGAGGAGATTCTTCATGTAAGATCCACCTTTCTTGATTAATGCCTTCACCACCAATTTCAAAATATTGTAGCTTTATATCTTTTTTTCTTGCGAACTCTGCAATGGTTCTTTCATGGAAAGGTCTTCCATTATAAATCCAAATCTCATTGCTACTAGAATTCAAATTAAGGCCCTTTAAGTACTGGAATATTTGATAGTAAGTAAGCTCTAAATTTGTAATTAAATCCTGAAAAAGATTTAAATCAGGATTGGAGTCTTTCGTTAATGAAATAAGGTAACTACTTATAGCCATTCCGATAGCTGTATCGTCCCACTTAACTTTCTGTAGACTTTTTAAATCGATAAATTCCCTTTGCAAATTTAATTTACCTCTTTCTCGCATTAAATTTGCATAAGTGAATATAAAATTTGTACCCGAATCTTTGAATTGCTCCTTGAGAAATTTTGACATGACAAATTCTGGTGCGGGTAATAAGCGACTTTGCCTAAAAAAATTTTGATGCACGTCTATCGGATAAACAAGTAAACCTTTTCCTAAAAAATGTATTTCTATATTCTTGTATTTTCTAGATTCATTTAATATCGATTCAATTAAACTTCCAAGATGAAACCAACTTTGCTGAAACAAAAAAATTTGAAGATTTTTCATTACAACATTAGTTTTCGAGCAAGCGCTAGATCACTCTCTGTATCTATATCAAGTGCTGAAATTTTTGATAGCTCAATAGGAAACGGGTGGCTATCAATCAGCGATTTTCCCTCATAGAGTAACCTGGCTGATGTTAAATATATTGCACTCGTTTCCAAAAAAATTTTTTCTCGAAATTGGCTTACTCTTGGCTCGATTCTTTCAAAAATCTTATTCCTGACCCTTTCTAATCTATTCTCCTTAAAATACCAAAAATCATTCTTCATAGATTGAACAGATATGGCTTGATCATATCCTTTTGGCTTAGCTTCGTTGTACCAAATTTCAAGAAATAATTTGAGGTCGTTAGCTGTCCTTAATGGATTGGTTGGCGGTACAAGTAATACTTCGGTTTCTGGAGAAACTTTATAAAAGTTTAGAATCTCTCGAAGGGCATCTTCTGAAGAGGCTTGATCGGTTGAGTTATGATCACTGCGTTTATGGAGCACTACTTTGCTATCTAAGTATGGGGCTAATATTTCTTCAGAGTCTGATGAAAGAAAAGTTTTGATATTATTTCCAATACAGCAATCAACAGCGTAATCAACTAGTGATTTGTTATTGATTATTTGCTGGTTCTTTTCCTGCACCCTCTTTGAACCTGACCTTGCTAAAATTATGCCAATTTGTTTTTCACTAGCTATCATATTTTTTACTCATAATTTTTCGAATAGAAATTATCTTCTGAATTTTTCTAGTTTTATCTATCACGGGAATAAGTAAAACACCGTGCTTAGTAAATAATTTAAGTGCTTCTTTCTCCGGATCTGAAGTTTCACTGCTAATAAATATAGGATTTGGATTAAGTACTTTATCAATTGGGGTGATTAATTCATGCCCATTCCATATAGCCTTAAGAAGATCTCCTTGGCTAACAACACCATAAAGTTTTCCACTGGAGTCTTCAAGAATACATGTGCGCTCATGTTCCGTGCCAATATGCCTAATCAGGTCCGAAATAGTTAATGAATCATGATATTGCATCAAATACACTCCTTAATAGGCGATCTGCTTCATTAGAAATTTGGAAGTTATCGGTGTGGTTTCTAAAATCTTTAAAATTCTAGCACTTGAATCTCCACGGCCATAAGGATTTTCAGACTCTCTACATTCTGCTCTAAATTTGTCAGATAATGCCTTCTTTATTGCGTCCAAAATGGATTCTTCATCATAGTTACAATCAATAACATTTACGCCTCGATAACGGTCTACCTGCCTTGGTCCTAAATTTATTGCTGGTTTTCCAAATGTAGGGGCTTCAAGAATTCCGCTAGATGAGTTACCTATTATAAATTCACAATTAGAAAGCAGGGCTAAATAATCAAGTCTATTTAAATTTGAATAAAACCTATCATTTACTTTTAAATTTGAGATTATTTGCTTCTCAATCTGAACGCCTAAAGTGTCATTGTTTGATCCGATCCAGATAACCGGTAGATCTAATTGCGATAGTACTTTTACCAAAACACCAATTCCTAATTCTGATCCTTTTAAATCTTCCGTGACGCCGTGAAAAACTGAAAGAATAAATCTTTCTGAATTAACTACTGTCCGCTCCAATAACTCGTGAAGTGTTGGAAGCGTTTGGGTCCATAAGTCATCAAGTTGCGGAGCTCCTGTGATCTTTACCCGATCTGCATCCTCCCCGCTTCTTATCAATCTCTCTGCAGCATCCTCATTAGCAGCAATATGAATATGGGCATATCTTGCAATTGCATGTCTATTTTTTCCATCAATATTTCCACTTCGCTCTCCAGCTTGAATATGGCAGATTGCAAGATTGCTCAGAGATGCAACAATAACAAAGGCTAACTGCTCTACCCGATCACCAGAAACTATCACCCAATCATATTTGTTATTCATTAACCAGTCAGATGCACTTAGAGTAACCAAACCAAATGACTTAGCGAGAGCTATATTGTCATCACCTTCTAATGCTGTATAAAACTCGCCAACTACTGGATAGCCTTCGTTACTTATTACCTCACTTAATTTTCCAAACCTACTTAACACCGACATGTTTGCACACCAGATTTCAACCTCATGGCCTGATTCCTGTGCCAGCCTAATTAGGGGTCTGATATACCCCCACTCACCCCGTGAACCCAACACAAAAAGTAATTTCATTTATTCGAAATCTTCAACTGTTAGTAAGGAATTCTCAACTACATCACATTTTAGTTTTCTGCCAATATAATCATTAATGAATCTTGACGGTACTCCCGTACCAGGTCGCTTACCCCAAATATCGCCATCAATAAGAGCATGACCAGATTTAAAATTTGAATTGTAAACAAGTGATCTGTGTGCCCAGCTTCTTATTTCAATCTCGCTATCATGAATAATTTTGGGAGATTTCATGGCAAGACTTAAATTGGTTAACTGAGAAATCATCTTACTTAAATCCAAAAAGTCTATGCTTACCGCCTGATCGGGCCCAGAAAGATCATGACTGAGTGTTACATGCTTTTCTATTACCTTGGCGCCCAATATAAAAGCTCCTAAAATCACTTCATAGCCTGGCGAGTGATCAGAAAAACCAATGATTGCTTTGGGATACCTATCTTGCATTTCCTTAGTGAATGATAGATGGATATCTGAATAGCTTGGAGGATAAGCCGACGTACAATTCATTAATACTAACCCGGCAGGATGATCTTTTAAAATATTATAAGTTAGATCTATCTCATCAATAGTTGACATACCAGTAGAAATAATCATAGGCTTATTAAACTTCATAATTTCTAGAATTGTTGGGTGGTCTAGCATCTCGCCACTACCAATTTTATAGGCAATCATATCTATGTTTTCTTCTAACTCTTTAGCTGCCTTTAACGAAAATGGTGTACATAAGTAATCAATTGAGT
>Ga0315904_10004513_pt1 | contig 19823 bp, 17 predicted proteins | sample LakEriMetagenome_6_FD_203529 | JGI IMG/M metagenome (GOLD analysis project Ga0315904, IMG submission 203529) | Freshwater fungal communities from buoy surface, Lake Erie, Ohio, United States - Buoy 12 MA120 | ecosystem: Environmental > Aquatic > Freshwater > Lake | place: USA: Lake Erie, Ohio...
CCGCACCTGAACGGCGACCCCATTCAGGGCCTGCACCTGCCCGCGATACACCTTGTCCACCCGCCGGATGTCGATGGCCGCGGCGGCGGCCGGCGCGTGGGGAACGACTTGCTCGAACATGCAGGCATGCTCACCGGCATCAGGGCACCCTGAACGGTTGTAGCCGATCCCGGTGAGGACGTGCAAAAACAGCGGGCCGCCGTGTTCACCGTGAGCCGCCGCCCACGGCTGATCCGTCACGGGGCCGCTCAATCGACGTCAGACCGGTCGCCGGCCCGCGGCGTCAGCGCGGCCCACCACATGCCGGGATCTATGGAGGCGGCAACCGGCCGCACGCTACCGTCGAGCCAGCCGGCGATCATCATGCCGCCGGGGTGGGGAGTCTGTGCAACGAGCGGATTGCACGGGCCCGGATACCTGTGTGGTTGCGGGTTGTTCTGGAACATGGCGGCCGCGCCCACCGCATTGGACGCGGCCGCAAACGTCGGCTGCCACTGATCGGCCCAATCCCAGCGCGCCCACATCGTGCCGCCCCGGCCGCCGGACCCGGCCGAGACGCCCTGCCGCGCGTTGCAGTTCCCGAACTTCTCCGCCAGCACGATCGTTCGCGACACCCCGTCGATGACGTCCTTCAGCCGCGTGTTGCCCTCCCACTTCAGGTTCACGGAACGGGAACTCGCGCTGAATCCCCCGACTTGCACGGAGGCGTCCCTGCCGAACACCTGGAAGTTGCCGGCGTAGCTGCTTCCGGCCCAGCCAAACGCCGGCCGCACGTCACTGGCCGAGCCATCGGTCGGGCAGCGATAGACGGCGATGGCCTGCCCACCGATGGCCTCGGTGACGCGCCCGGCGTGAAACCGCGAATCGTGCGTGTGGGGATATTCGGTGTAGGGTCCCGACCCCGTGATCGACGTCACGGTCCGGCTCGGCTGCCCGAACGGAGCCACCAGGGTGCCCCGATACAGCGGCTCCTCCTCCAACTGCGGCAGGATGTGAAAGAACAGACTGCCGAAACCGCCGCGCCCCTCGGCTCCCGACGACCACCCGAGTTGCGGTGGCAGCCGACGGCGCGTCTGCTCGTATGTGAGGAACGCCAGCACGATCTGCTTCTCGTTGTTGCCGCACGAGACCCGCCGCGCGGCCTCCCGTGCCGACTGCACGGCCGGCAGGAGAAGTCCGATCAAGACCGCGATGATCGCGATCACGATCAGCAGTTCCACCAAGGTGAAACCGGGGGGGGTTCCGACCATCCCATCGCCGGCTCCGTGCCGACAGGACGCGGAACTTTCGCACTGCTTCACAGCCAGAAACTCCCGCCCGAAACCGCCGCTCCACAAGGCAACCAGCGACCCTTGGATACTGTAGCCGACGGCGATGCGGGCGCCCACGGACCGCAAACTGGATGTGGGGGCGGCACTGACTGAACGATCCGTAGCCCGACGGCGAGCGTCCACTTGCTGCGCTGCCGCTGTTCACGGCCCGGCGTCCGCGTCGAATCACTTCAGGGCCGCCTCGCGCCGGGGCGCGGCGAATCCCATCGCGATCAGCGTCGCAGTTCGAGCGCTTGTGTGGATGCTTTTGCGGCTTTCGGATCTTCGCAGACGAAGATCCCATGCTCCTCGAGTCGGCCCACAAGCCCCTCTCGGCCGCACAGAAGGAATTATTCCGCCGCTGGGTGGCCGAGGGGGCCGTCTACGAGCCCCACTGGGCCTATGCGCCGCTCACTCGCCCCGCCGTGCCCTGCTCGCCGCCGGCGACCGGATCGTCGTTACGGTGACCGGCGCGGGGACGCTCCCCGTCACACTCGCCTGCTCGCCGCTGGGAAGTGTGCAGCCGCTCGGCGTGGCGGCGGCCGACGATCGCGCCGCGCTGGCCACACCCCATGACGCACGGTCTCCCGCCCAGGCCACCCGCGCGACGACGGTGTTCCTGCTCTCCACGGCGCACGATGCCGCGGTGGCCGCCCGAGCCCATGATCTGGCAGCCTGATCTCGCGGCCTGTTTGGCGGCCGGACATGGACCATGGTCACGAAGGCGGCGGAGAAGCCGCTTCCCGTTCGCATCCTGCCGCGGGGCAACTGGCAGGACGAGACCGGGCCGGTGGTGCAGCCCGCGACGCCGTCCTTTCTGCCCGCCCGGATCGAGAGCCGCGAAGACCGGCGGCTCTCCCGGCTCGATCTGGCCAATTGGCTCATGTCCGACGCCAACCCGATCACGCCGCGAGCGGTGATGAACCGCCTCTGGGCGATGTTCTTCGGCGCCGGCCTGAGCGCTGTCGTGGACGACCTGGGCTCGCAGGGCGAACTGCCCACGCATCCGGAACTGCTCGACTGGCTGGCCTCCGAGTTCCGCGAATCGGGCTGGGACATCAAGCACATGGTCCGGTCGATCGTCACCAGCCGCACGTACCGACAGGCGAGTTCCCTGCAGCCTGCGGCGCTCGCGGTGGATCCCGCCAACCGACTGCTCGCCTCACAGAACCCGCGTCGACTCGAAGCGGAGTTCGTCCGCGACAATGCCCTCGCGATCGTCGGGCTGCTCCAACTCGACGTGATCGGGGGGCCGAGCGTGAAGCCGTATCAGCCGGCCGGCTATTACGCAGCGCTGCAGTTGCCCGACCGCGACTACGTCGCCGACACCGATGCCCGCCAGTGGCGCCGCGGCCTCTACGTGCACTGGCAACGGACGTTCCTGCATCCGATGCTGGCGAATTTCGACGCCCCCGCCCGCGACGAGTGCGCCGCCGCCCGGTCGCCGAGCAACACGCCCCAGCAGGCGCTCACGCTCCTGAACGACCCCGAGTTCGTCGAGGTGTCGCGGGTCTTCGCCCAGCGGCTGCTCCAGGATGCCGCCAGCCATGACGACGCAACCCGCATCCGGCGTGCCCACCGGCTGGCCCTGAACCGTGAGCCGCGGGACAATCAACTGGCCTCGCTCACCACATTCCTCGCGGCGCAGCGATCCGCCTTCAAGGCCGCGCCGACCGACGCCCAACAGTCGCTCGCCGTCGGCTTGGCCCCGCAGGCAACCCTCGATCCGATCGAGCACGCCGCCTGGGCCCAACTCGCCCGCGTGCTCTTGAACACCCAAGAAGCGATCACCCGATATTGAGCCGGTGGCCCGGCTGTGAAAATCGACGCCGGAAGGCGAGGAGTTCGGCCCCCGCTCGGGGAGCGGGGGCAGGCCACGGCCCCGGTGAAAATCCGCAGGCATCGTTCCTTCAACCGACTGTTGCCGCCCCCGAGACCGAGCCCCACAGGAGAGGCCGTTGCGATGCCCCCGCTCGACCCGACCACGATTGCCCGCCGCAGCTTTCTCCAGCAGAGCGCCTCCGGGCTCGGCGGCACGGCCCTGGCCCTCCTCGCCGACGACGCGGCGGCGGCCGCCGCCCCGCAGGCGGCCGTTCTGCCGAAGCCCGACGACTGGCAGGGCGCGGTCAAGCAGCCGCACTTTCCAGTCAAGGCGAAGCGGGTGATCTTCCTCTGCATGGCGGGGGGCCGTCACAGTTCGAGACGTTCGACTGGAAGCCGACGCTCAAGGCGCTCGACGGCCAGGATTTTCCCGAGTCATTCACGAAGGGGCAGCAGCTCGCCCAGCTCCAAAACACGGTGCTCAAGGCCCGTGGACCATTCGTCAACTTCAAGCCCCATGGCGAGTCGGGTATCGAGGTCAGCGACCTCTTCCCGCACATCGCCACACAGGCCGACCGCCTGTGCGTGATCCGCTCGATGCAGACCGAGCACATCAACCACGACACGGCCCATGCCTTCATGAACACAGGCTCCATCATCAAGGGCCGGCCGAGCATGGGGTCGTGGCTGCTCTACGGCCTCGGGTCGGCCACGCAAGAGTTGCCGGGCTTCATCGTGCTCACGTCGGCGGGCAAGTATGGCCTGCAACCGATCTCGGCACGGCAGTGGTCGAGCGGCGTGATGCCGAGCCGCTTCCAGGGCATCATGTTTCAGTCGCAGGGGGAAGCCGTCCACTCCATCGGCAATCCGGCCGGCGTTTGCCAGAGCACCCAGCGGCAGGTGGTGGAAGAGATCGGCAGGCTCAACGGGTATCTCGCCGAGCAGCAAAACGATCCCGAGATCGCCACGCGGATCACGCAGTATGAGATGGCCTTCCGGATGCAGGCAAGCGTGCCGGAGCTCACCGACGTCAGCGGCGAGACGCAGGAGACGCCCGACCTCTACGGCGTGAAGCAGCCGGGCGACGGCTCCTTTGCCTCCAACTGCCTCCTCGCCCGCCGCGGCCTGCTCGACGACACGCTCGTACTCTGGGGGGGCGAGTTCGGCCGCACGCCGATGGGGCAGGGCACCGGCCGCGACCACCACATCCTGTCGTTCAGCGTGTTCCTGGCCGGCGGGGGCATCAGGCCCGGCACCACCTGGGGCGAGACCGACGAGCTCGGCTATCGGGCCGTGGACAAGATCGTGGACGTGCACGACCTGCATGCGAAGATGCTCGCGCTGATGGGCATCGACCACCACCGCCTGACGACCAAGTTTCAGGGTCTTGACGTCCGGCTCACGGGCGTCGCCGGCAAGGTGGTGAAGGGCATCATGGCCTGACGGCTGCACGGTCCCCCTTGAGCCGCGCGAGCTCCGCCTCGAGCTGCTTGACCCGCTCCTCGAGGGCCTGAAACCTCTGCCGCGCCTGCTCCATCCGATCCTTCGCCTCCGCCATCCGCCGGCGGCCTTCCTGCATGCGGTCCTCCATCTGGCGGCGGACATCTTCGGGAACCTCGCGCGGCGACCGCGGCCGATCCCGATCGCGGCCCGACGGCGGCCCGGTCTCGATGTCGAGTTTCTCCTCGATCCGGTCGAGACGACGGATGATTTCCCGAAACGCCCGCATCGCGTGGTGATGTCCGTCGGGCCCGCCTGGCGGACCCATGCGGCCGGGGCCCATGCCCGGATGGTGTGGACCGTGCCTGGGAGGACCGCCCATTGGCCGGCCACCCTTGGCGTGGCCGTCGCGCTGATGATGATGATGTCGACCGCCTTCCGCCCAGTCGCCAGCGCCGCGTTCGCGCCGCGGAGAGCCCACCGCGTCGCCTTCGTCGTCGATCGCGAACGTGTTGTCCGCCATCTCGTCGGCGAAGGACTCGGTCCACGCGGCCTCGTCTTCCGCCGCATCGTCGGCCCCGATCACACCAACCACGCCCATCCATGCGGCGACGAGCCTGTCGAACGGGCCGGTGGCGACCTCGGCACGGACGGCTGGCGCCCCGCCGAGGCCCAGCACAAGGGCCGCGGAAACGGCCACGAACGAAACCGGGAACAACGACCGCCGCATGGCAAGACTCCTCGAGAAGGGGACGGACGACAGGATGGCGCCCCCCCGGCGTGCCCCGGGGGTATCCTGCTACCGGTATGAACGGCCCGACCGGTGAAAAGTTGCGTGACCCCGCCCTCGTCGATTTCGGCGTCGATGCCGCGGGCCGTGGCCGCCGCCTCGAGCGGCTCGCGGGCATCCTCGTGGACCGGCCCCTGCCCCAGGCGGAGAAGCCCCGGCGGCGGCCCGCAGCCTGGGCCGAAGCGGCGGCCATCTTCCGCAGCCCCCGCGGCGACCGGGGCCGGGGGGCGTGGGAGTTCACCGCCCCCCTGCCCGATCCGTGGCTCGTGCATGTGCCCGTCGGCCCCGCGACGCTCGCGCTGGAGGTGCGGCCGGCGCCTTCCGGCCAGATCGGCATCTTCCTCGAGCAGGTCGAGCAGTGGGCCTGGCTGGCCCGCGTCACGCCCCGCGGCGCGGTGATGCTCTCGCTCTTCGCCCATTCCGGCGCGGCGTCGCTGGCGTTGGCTGCCGCCGGCGCGGAGGTCGTGCACGTCGACGCGTCGAAGCAGGCGATCGCCCTGGCGCGACGGAATGCCGCGGCCTCGGGATTGGCCGACCTGCCGGTCCGCTGGGTCTGCGCGGACGCCGCCACGTTCGTCGCCCGGCAGGCCCGCCGCGGCGCACGGTTCTCCGGAGCCGTTCTCGATCCACCCTCCTGGGGCCACGGTCCCCGCGGCGAAGCCTTCGCGATCGACCGTGATCTCCCGGCCCTGGTTCACGACGTGACGGCACTCATGGCCGGCGCCGACAAAGCTCCCCCAGGCCCCCTGGTGCTCACGTGCCACTCGCCCGCCTGGCATCATCGCCGCCTGCGGGAGACACTTGTGTCCGCCTGCGCGGCGGCCGGCCTGCCGGCGGGCAGGCTGGAGAGCGGTCGGCTCGGCTGCACCGACGACTTCGGCCGCACGCTCGACCTCGGTGACTTCGCCCGGCGAATGCCCACTGCATGAGCACGTTCGAGACGATCACGAGTCCGTCCAACCCACGAGTCCGGGCCGCTGCCGCCCTGCGCGCTGCCGACGCCCGCCGCGACACGGGCCTCACGCTCGTGGACGGCCGCCGCGAATGCGCCCGGGCCGTGGCGGCCGGCGCCGAGGTCGTGGAACTGTTCGTCGCGACCACGGTGTTCACCCGGTCGCGGCCTGACAGCGGGGCGTTTGCCGAATGGCTCGGCGGCCTCACGGGCCGGGGCACGCCGCTATCAATAGTCGCCGAGAAGCCGTTCGAGCGGCTCGCCTTCGGCAGCCGCAACGAGGGCGTGGTGGCCGTCGTCCGCTGGCAGGCCGCCGCGCTCGACGCCGTGACCTTCGCCGTCGATCGGCCCGTGCTGGTCATCGAGGGAGTCGAGAAGCCCGGCAACTTGGGCGCGATTCTCCGCACGGCCGACGCCGCCGGCCTGGCCGGTGTCGTCGTGTGCGACGGCCGTACCGATCCGGCGAATCCCGCGGTCATCCGCGCCAGCCTCGGCACGGTGTTCGCGGTCCCGCTGGCCGTCGGCACGACCGTGGAGACGATCCGCTGGTGCGCGAGCCATGGCCGGCGTGTCGTGGCCGCGACTCCCACCGGGCAGCTCCTCTGGCACGAGGCGGCCCTCGCCGGAAACACGGCGGTCCTGCTCGGCAGCGAGGCCCATGGGATCACGCCCGCATGGCAGCAGGCGGCGACCGCCGGTTCGATCGCGTTCGACACGGTCCGCCTGCCGATGCACGGCGTCGCCGACAGCCTCAACCTCTCCGTCACGGCGGCAGTGCTGGCCTACGAGGCGGTGCGACAGATGGAGCAGTGCCGATGACTCACGATGCCGCGGCGTTCCAACGTCTCGACGCAGTTTGTGCCGCAGCAGGCCCCGAGGCGATGCTCGAGGCACTGGCCGTCGCGCTCGCGGCGCGGAGCCGCTGGCATGCGGTGTTCGACGTGCGGCTCATGCAGGCGCGGCTGGCGCTGGGCCTGCCGGTCGCGGGCGACCTGGGTGCCGTGCCGGCCGACGTTCGTAACCGTCTCGACGAGCGGTCGCTCGCCGCCTGTCGGGAGGTCGGCTGGCCACTCCTGGAGGATGGCCAGATCGCGGCGGCGTGGATGTACCTGCGGGCTGCCGCCGATCCGGCGGAGCTTGCGGCCCGCCTGGAAAAGCTCGTGCCGCCGCTGCTCGCGGCCGATGCCGCCGACGAGGAATCGGCGCGGCGACTGCAGGAGATCGTAGGCCTCGCACTCTGGGAGGGAGTCGATCCCGCGCTCGGCATCAGCATCGTGCTGCGAACACACGGCACCTGCAATGCGATCACGGCCTATGAGCAGGCCGTCTCGCGGCTGCCGGCGGCGCGACAGCGGCCTGCAGCCCGGGTGCTCGTCGCGCATCTGCACCGGGAACTGCGCAGCGCGGTCGCGGCCGACCTGCGCGGCCGCGGCCTTGCCGACGTGCCCGCGGAGCCCGACTCGATCGTCGCCCTGCTCGCCGCTGCCGGCGGCCTGACCGACGAGACGAGCATCCACGTCGACGTCTCACACCTCCAGTCGGTGCTGCGGATCGCGCGGGTCTGCGACGACCCGCCCACGCTCGAGCGGGCCTGGGAGCTCGCCGTGTACGGCTGCCGGCTGCCGGCGGATGCGGTCTATCCCGGCGAGCCCCCCTTCGAGCAGGTGGCCCGGGCGTCGCGACTCTTCTTCGGGGCGCTGCTCGGCCATGACGTGGACACGGCGCTCGCCTTCTTTCGCCGCGCCGCGGCCACGGCCGCACCCGAAGCCGGCACGCTCCCGGCCGACGTGCTCGTCCTCCTCCTCTGGCGGCTGGGCCGCCCGGCCGAGGCGGTCCAGGCGGCGGTCGAACGCCCGAGCGATCAGGGGATGCCGAGCACCCTGCAGGCGGCCGGCCTGTTGCCGTCGCTCGTCGAACTCGCCGCGGCCGCGGCCGCTTGGGAAACGCTGCGCGGCGCCTGCATCGCCCGCGGCGACGAGATCACCTACGCGGCCGCGCTCGTCGCCGAGCGGTCAGCGGCCGCTCCATGACGGCCCGCAGGCCGTGCAGGGACCGGGCCGGTAGCCGAGCTCGGCGTGGCTCTTGAACCCGCGGCCCGGCGGCAGTTGCCACGGCGCCACCACCTCGGGCATCTCGCGGGCGCCGTTGCAGCCGCGCCAGCGGTTGCAACAGTCGCACGGGTCCGGGCGGCTCGGCTCGTGCTTCTCGCCGCAATACCGCGGCCCACAGCCGGTGTCGCCATACGGCGTCGGCATCCCGCCGGCCGTGCCCCGACAGTGTCGGCACGGCTCCGCCGCCCCGGCAACGGCACCGCACAAGGCCGCGACGAAGGCGAGTGACGCACGAGAACGGTGGGCAAGGCCGCACATGCAGGTTCTATCGGCAGTCCAAGCCCGTGAGCATCGGCGAAACCATCCCCTCGTCCCATGAGTTATGGACACCAGGCGATTCCCCGGTTCAGGCCCGTATCGCATGGGGCCCGGGAAGGTGTGCCCCCTGACAGCGGCGGTCTCTGACCGTCGTGCCCCCCCCCCCGAACCCGCCGTCCGCGGTCAGTCCACCCGGGTCGGCGGAGCGCCGCACGTCCGCTCGAAGAGCCGCAGGTAGTCGCGGGCGCTGGAGTCCCACGACCAATCCTGCCGCATGCCGCGCCGGACCAGGCCGCGCCACAGCTCGCGATCGGCATGGGCGTCGAGCGCCCGCACCAGTGCGTGCTCCAGCGCCGACGCGTCGAACCCCTGGAACACGAAGCCGCTGGCCGTGCCGTCGCGGAGCGTGTCGGTGTCGGTGTCGACGACGGTATCCACGAGGCCGCCGGTGGCCCGCACCAGCGGGATCGAGCCGTACCGCAGGGCGTAGAGTTGCGTCAGGCCGCAGGGCTCGAAGAGGCTGGGCACGAGCGTGACGTCGGCCGCCGCCTGCACGAGATGGGCGAGGCCCTCGTCGAAGCCGAGCACGAGGTCGATCGTGCCGGGAAACGCCGCCGCCACACGCCGCAGGGCGTCCTCATAGGCGGGGCTGCCGGTGCCCAGGATCAAGAAGTGCGCCCGGCCGCCCCCGCCCATGCGGCCGAGCAGTTCGATCACGAGTTCCACGCCCTTCTGGTTCACCAGCCGGCCGACGAAGGCGACCAGCGGCCGGGAATCGGGCGCCGCATGGCCGAGCCGCGCGGCGAGCGCCACACGGGCGGCGTACTTGCCCTGCTCGAAATCCGAATCGCCGTACGGCCGGGGGATGTGCGGATCACTGCCCGGGTCCCAGGCCTCCGTGTCGATGCCGTTGACGATGCCGGTGAGCACGTCGGCCCGCGAGGCGAGCAAACCCTCCAGGCCGCAGCCTCCGGGGCCCTGCTGGATCTCCCGCGCGTAGGTCGGGCTCACCGTGCTCACGGCGTCGGCGAACACGATGCCCGTCTTGAGGAGATTGAGCTGGTTATAGAACTCCATCTGCTGCCAGTTGAAGTGCCGCCAGTGGAGGCCGGTGAGGAGCATGTCCCAGTGCCAGAACAATCCCTGGTAGGCCATGTTGTGGATCGTCATCACGGTGCGGGCGTTCGCCACCGCCGGCGCCTCCGCGTAGAGCAGTTTCTGGTACGCAGGCACGAGGCCCGTCTGCCAGTCGTGGCAGTGCAGGATGTCGAACGGCTGTTCCAGCCGGCAGGCGAGCTCGACCGCGGCCCGCGAAAAGAAGATGTAGCGCTCGGCGTTGTCGGGAAAGTCCTCCGTGCCGCCGTACAGGCTGGGGCGGTCGTAGTAGTCGTCGTTGGCCACCAGGAGCACCGCGGCGGACGACTCCGGCCGCCGGCAGCGCAGGATCCGCGCCGCCGACCGCCGCGTGCCGATCGGCACCTCGAACTCGATGCCCGTCGGCTCGAGGGCGAGGCCCTTGGAGAACACTTCCCGGTAGGCGGGAATCACGAGCGTGACGTCGCAGCCCAGGCGACCGAGCGCCGCCGGCAGGGCGCCGGCCACGTCGGCCAGGCCACCGGTCTTGGCGAAGGGTGTGGCCTCGCTGGCCACTTCGAGCACGCGCATCGGGGAATCGTCTCCGGGGCCGGCGGTCCTGTACCATGCCTCCAGTACCAATACTATAGATCGCATTTCAGCCGCCCCTTGCCATGAGCCCCCTGGTCAACCCCGCCGCCCTGTTTCGCTTCCGATTTCCCTGTCGGCGCCGGGAAAAACTCTGGCCACCGGCAGCTGCGAACCTCGACGAGACCTGCCGGCTGCCCTCGCTGGCGGCGGTGGTCGGGGTGCCCGACGTGCTTGAACTGGCGCTGGGCTGGAACGAGACCGGCCTGGCCGTGCGGGCCGCCGTGCGCGGAGTGGGTGCGAGTCGGTGGTGCCACCCGACGCGGGCGGAGGACAGCGATGGGCTCCACCTCTGGATCGCGACCCGGCCGACCGGCGACAGCCACCGCGCCGGCCGCTTCTGTCGGCGGCTCGCCCTGTTGCCCAGCGGCGGCGGCCTGCGGGCCGACAAGCCGGTCGCGCTGGCCGCCGCGATCCCGCGGACGAGCGAGGTCCCGGCGGAACTCCCCGAGGGTTCGATCACGCTGGAGTCGCAGCTCGAGGCGGACGGCTGGCGGATCGACGCCCGCATCGGCGCCGCCGCCTTGCCCGGCTGGGATCCGGTGGAGATTCCCCGCCTCGGCTTCTTCGCCGCGGTCGTCGATCGCCGGCTCGGCCGAATCCCGTGCTTCGCGCCACCGGAATACCCATGGGACAGCGACCCGACCACCTGGTCCGGGCTGGAACTGACCGCGTGACCGCCCAGACAGCCTCTCCTCCGCGCCGTCCCCAAGAAGCTCCCGGCGGAAGTTTTGATGGTGCGCATTCGCCAGCCTTGCTCTCGGCTTGACACGCACGAACGGCACAAGAAGCCGCCGGTGGAAACCGGGGGACTCCGGGTGGCATGCCTGCCCAGGTGCCGTGCGTTGTGGGTTTGAACCTGGACATTGCGTGCCGTCATCCGGCATGGACGGCGGGGCGGTTTTCGTGCCCGGAGTTTCCACGCGGGGCTCCCAGCACCGACCTCCCCGCGCCGCACGAACGTCTCACGAACGACGGTGACTCGTCGTTCATCCGACGTCGCGTCAATCCGCAGGTGCGAGTTCGCGCACCGCGATGTCCTTGAACTCGGCCCACATCGGCACGCCGGCGTGGAGCTGCAGGGCGAGGACGCCTTCCCGCAGGGCGAGATTCTCCGCGTCGGTGAAGTCGAGGATCTGGGTGCCGTTCATGAAGTGCCGCAACCGGCGGCCCTCCGCCACGATCCGGACCTCGTTCCAGTCGTCGAGCCGGAACAGCTTCTCGAAGCCGGCAGCGTCGATGAGCTGCCCAGAGACCTGCTTCGCCCCATCGACCCACTCGGCCCGCTCGCCAACGGCGCACAGCCGGCCGCGTTTGCCCCCTTCGTCGTAGATGAAGCCAGCCACATCGGGCAGTTTGAGTCGGTTTCGCACCTCGTGCTGATAGCCGCGGACGACCCAGGCGTTCCGCGGCTTGTCCGCCGGGTCGGTGACGTGCTTCGACCGGTACTGGATGCCCGAGTTGTTCGCCGTGCTGCAACGGAACGACAGCTTCAACTCGAAGTCCCGCAGCACGAGGCCGTCCCGAATCAGGAACGTGTTGCCGTTGGCCGCGACATCGGCAGTGGTCTCGCCGTGGATCACGCCGTCGCGGACGCTCCACATCCGCTTGTCTCCATTCCAGCCGGCCAGATCCCGGCCGTCGAACAGGCTCCGCCACGCGCCGACATCGGCGGGCCGTGGTGCGGTTGCGGCGGCAGGGGGCGAGGCGGACAGCCCGGGGACGCCGAGACACAGCGATGCGGCGATCGCGAAGACGAGGTGACGCATGGCGGAAAGTTCCACGGGGCGGTGGCCGGACCAAGGACGATTATCACAGCCGCCAGCCGTCCCGCAAGCGATCGCGCGGCGCGGTCAGGCGAACTCTTCCACGAACGGCTCCACCTCGACCGTCGCCGGCGGCAGGCTGTCGAGAAACACGCGGCCGTACGGCTTCGTGAGCATCCGCGGGTCTAAAATGACCACGGTGCCGCTGTCCGTGGCGGTGCGAATCAGCCGCCCAAATCCCTGCTTGAGCTTGAGCACCGCTTCCGGCAACTGATATTCGGCGAAGGCGTTGCCCCCGGCCTGCTTGATGGCCTCGATGCGGGCCGCGATCAGCGGCCGGTCGGGCACCGCGAAAGGCAGCTTCGTGATGATCACGTTCACCAGGCAGTCGCCGGGCAGGTCGATGCCCTGCCAGAAGCCGTCGGTGCCCAGCAGCACGCTCGCCGGTCCGGCACGAAACTCCTCGAGCATCCGCGACCGCGGCAGGCCGTCGGCCTGGCTCACGAGCCGGTAGTCGCGGCGCACGCACCAGCCCCGCAACTCGTCGGTCGCCCGCATCAGCGCCGCGTGGCTCGTGAACAGCACCATGGCGCGGCCGCCGCTGCGGGCCACGTAGCGACGGACCATCGCCACCACGGCGCGATCGTACGCCTCCCGGTCCGCGGGATCGGGCAGCCGGTCCACCAGGATCAGCCGCGCCTGCCGCGCATAGTCGTACGGGCTGCCCAGCCGACTGGCCAGCGCCCGGTCCCCGACGCCGAGCCGCCGGCGGACGTAGGCGAAGGTGTCGGAATCAGGCTCGTCCGCGGCGCGGCGGTCGGGCACCTCCACCGCGAGCGTGGCACTGGCCAGGATCACGGTCGGCACCCGCTCGAAGAGCTCGCGGCGGAGCGTCGCGGCCACGTCGATCGGCGCGCTGGAAAGCGTGAGCCGCTCCCGGCCGCGGCGCGAACGCATCGTCTCCACCCACCACACGCTCCCCGGCTCGCGTTGGCCCAGCCACGTGTCGATCGCGCCGGCCTGGGCGGTGATCCGATCGGCGAGCGATGTGAGATCGTGTCGCTCGGCGTCGGACGAGAGGCCATCGGCGGCGGTCCGCAGACGGCGGGCGAGCCCCAGCAGCGGCTCGCCGAGCACGTTCTCCACCAGCCGCGGCGCCGCCACCCGCCAAGGCGGCGCGCCGCGCGGCTCGAGCGCGTCCTTCACGCTCGCGAAGAAGGCCTCCGCCGCGCGCCGGCAGCGGCGCACGTCGGCCTCCAGGTCGTGCATGCCGTAATGGATCAGCAGGCCGCGGTGGGTGCGGTCGTTGTGCAGCTTCGAGAGCACCCGCTCCACGCCGCCGCTGGAGACGCCGATGCCGAGGTGATCCCCGGCGACGCTCTCGGCCATGTGGGCCTCGTCGAAGATCACCACGTCGTGGTTCGGCAGCAGGCTCGCGCCCCCCCGCCGCAGCGCAAGGTCGGCGAAGAACAGGGCGTGGTTCACGACGAGCACCTGGGCATGGGCCATCCGCCGCCGCGCGGCGTAGTAGAAGCACTGTTGATGGGTGGGGCAGGCGCGGCCCATGCAGTTGCCCGAGTCGCTGGCCACCTCCTCCCAGATCGCCGGGTTGGGCGCCGCCGGCAGGTCGGCGAGCGATCCGTCGCCGCTGTGCCGCGCCCAGCGGGCCAGCTCGAGCAGCTCGGCCCGCTCCGCCTCCTCGGGAAACAGGCTCCCCGACCGCTCGACGGCCAACGCCAGCCGCCGCAGGCTGACGTAGTTGCCGCGGCCCTTGACGAGCACCGCCGAGAACTCCCGCGGCATCACCGCCGCGACCAGCGGGATGTCCTTGGTCATGAGTTGCTCCTGCAGCGCGATGGTGTGCGTGGAGATCACGACGCGGCGCGGCCGGCCGCGGCCGGCCGGCGGTGGATCGTTCTCCTCCCAGTCGGGCTCGGCGGCGGCCGCGGGTTCGTCCTGGTCCGCCGTCGCCGCGAGGATCGCCGGCACGAGATACGCCAGGCTCTTGCCCACGCCCGTGCCCGCCTCGACGATCGCGTGCCGCCGCTCGGCGATCGCCCGGGCCACGAGGGCGGCCATCTCCAGCTGCTGCGGCCGCGATTCCCAGCCGGCGAGGCGGGCCGAGAGCCGGCCGCCGGGCGCCAGGAGGTCTGCGGGAGTCGTCATGCCGGTGAGTGTAGCGGCTGCATTTTCCCCGCCCGCGGTGCGCAGTAGGATTTTCTTCCTCACCGCCCCCGAGGAGCCCGCCCTTGTCCCAGTCCGTCGATCCCGCCGACTCGCAGGCCGCGCCGGCCAAGGCCTGGGGGGGCGTGTTCCGCGTGCCGACCGACAAGCGTGTGGAGGCGTTCTCGGAGAGCGTGTCGTTCGACCGCCGGCTGGCCGACGACGACATCGACGGCTCGATCGCGCACGCGCGGATGCTCGCGGCGTGCGGCCTGATGACCGTGCAGGAGGCCGACGCGATCGCCCAGGCGCTGGAGGAGATTCGCGGCGCGATCCACGCGGGCCGCTTCGAGTTCACGGTGGCCAAGGAGGACATCCACCTCCACATCGAGTCGGCCCTCACCGCCCGCCTCGGCGACGCCGGCCGCAAGTTGCACACGGCGCGAAGCCGCAACGACCAGGTGGCGACCGACCTGCGGCTCTACTGCCGACGGGCCATCGACCGGCTCGACCAGGGGCTCGCCGAGCTGCAACGGGCCTTCGTCGGCTTCGCCGAGCGCGAGGCGGGGCTCGTGATCCCCGGCTACACCCACATGCGGCGGGCCCAGCCGGTGCTCGCCTCCCATCAGTTGCTGGCGTGGTGCGAGAAACTGCAGCGCGACCGCGACCGGCTGGCCGACTGCCGGCGGCGGACGAACGTGCTGCCGCTCGGCTCGGGGGCGCTGGCCGGCACGAGCCTGCCGATCGATCGCGACCACGTGCGGGCGGCTTTGGGGTTCGACGCCGTGGCGGCCAACAGCCTCGATGGCGCCAGCGACCGCGACTTCGTCTGCGAGCTGGCCTTCGTGATCGCGTTGACCGGCGTGCATCTCTCGCAGTGGGCCGAGGAGTGGGTGCTCTACAGCACGCAGGAGTTCGGCTTCCTGATCCTGCCCGAGGGCTTCTGCACCGGCAGCTCGATCATGCCGCAGAAGATCAATCCCGACGTCCTCGAGCTCGTCCGCGGCAAGTCGGCGCGGGCCATCGGCAACCTGCAGGCGCTGCTGGTGCTCCTCAAGGGGCTGCCCACCGCCTACAACCGTGACCTGCAGGAGGACAAGGAGGCGATCTTCGACTCCATCGACACGCTCGAGGCCGTCCTTGGCGTGGCGGCGCCGCTGGCGGCCGGCACGCGGTTCGACCACGCGGCCGTGGCCGCCTCGCTCGACCGCGGGCACCTCGACGCCACAAGCCTGATGGAGGCGCTGATCGCCCAAGGCGTGCCGCAGCGGACCGGGCACGAGATCGTGGGCCGCCTCGTGCGGCTGGCGATGACCCGGGGCGTGGCCCTGGCAGACCTTTCCGACGCCGAGTTCTCTGGCGAATATGCCGGTTGGAACGCCGCCCTGCGCGGCGCCCTGGGCGCCTCCCGGGCAGTTGAGCGGATGGCGAGTTTCGGCTCCACCGCCCCGGCCCGCGTTGCCGAACAGATTGCCGACTGGCGGCGGCGGCTCGGACCCGCCGGCTGACGCCAGCGCGCGGGGGCTGAAGATCGTGGGATCGAGGGGAATCGGACTGCGCCGCGCGCTCGCCGCGACCATGGCCTGCCTGGCGGCGCTCGGCGCCGGTGCGGCGGCCGCTCCGCCGGCACCGCCGCTCGATCCCCTCCAGCAGTCCGTTGTCGATTCGCTGGCCTTTCCCGTCCGCACCACGCCTCCCGAACTGCTCGACGCCGCAATTCGCGCGGCCGACGTCGACGCCCTCGACACGGCGGTCGAGTACGTCGGCCGGCTGGTGGCGGCGGTCGATGGCGCGGGGGCGGACCGGCTCCAGCTGCTCGCCGATCTCGGCGACGCGTTTGACAGGGGCGACCTCGGCCGACTGGAGCGGAAACTGCGGCCGCGGGAAGCCGCGGTCGGCAAGGTGGTCGCCGCGATCCGCGAGGCGGCGGCCCTGCGCCGCCGCGATCCGGTGCGGCTCGCCGCGGCGGCGCAGGCGCTCGCCTCCGACTCCGCCGCGGAGCGGCAAGCGGCGGCCGCGCGGCTCGCGGCCGCCCGCGAGGACGCGCTGCCTGCGCTCGTCGAGCTGCTCCAGTCGGATGGAACCGAGGAGCCGGCCCGGGCGCTGGCTCGCACGCTCATCGGCGACCTCGGGCAGGCGGCGCGGCAGCCGCTCCTCGAATGGCTCGCCGCGGACGACGTCGCCCACTGGCCCGGCATCATCGCCGCCCTGGAGGCCAGCGGTGCGGACGACATCGAGACGTTCCTGCTCGCACCAGCGCTGGTGGCAGACACGCCGCCCGCCGCCCGCGCCGCGGCGATCGCGGCGCTTCAGGCTCGCGCGGCGGCCCGCGGCACCGACCCGCCGCTGCCCGTGCCGCCGGCCCCCGACGAAGCCGTCGCCCAGCTCGCCGTACGGCTCGACCGCACGCTCGGGCCCGCCGGCCTCCCGGAGGTCGATCACCTGCGGCTCGAACCGGTCACCGATCCGCGGCAGGTGGCCGCCGCCTTTGGTGGTGCGGTGACCGGCTCCGTGGAGCGGTTCGTGTGGAACCCCGAGGCCCGGCGATTCGACCGCCTGAATCTGCCGCCGCGGGCGGCCCGCGTGCAGGAGGCGATGCATCTCGCCCGCGACCTGATGGCTTTGGCGCCGCAGGATCCCGCCGCCATCCGCCTGGCACTGCTGGCACGCCTCGAAGCCACGCTCGTCTTCGCCGGCGCCCCGACCACGGCCCTCGATCGCATCGAGCCGGAGAAACTCCGCGCCGCGGTCAGCCCGCCGGAGGGTTTTTCCGTCGAGGCTGCCGCCGCCGTGCTCGACCTGGCAGTGACCCACGGCATGTGGGAAGCCGCGGCCGCGGCCGCGCGGGCACTCGAACCGCTCGACGACGCGGCGCCGGCGCTGCCGCCGACGGCCCGCAAGGCCCTCGTGCGAGCGCTGGCCGTGCCCGATCCGGCGGTCCAGTTCGCCGCCGCGCGGGCCCTGGCGCTGGCGGCCGGTGACCCTCCCTATGCGGGCTCGAGCCGCGTGCTGGAGATCCTCGCCCACGCGGCCACCGCCCGCGGCGTGGACCGCGCCGTCGTCGCGCATCACCGCGTGGACGTCGCCCAGGAAATCGCCGGCGACGTGTCGCGGTTCGGTTACGAGCCGGTCGCCGTGGCCACCGGCCGCGAGGCGATCTTTGCCGCCCGCGCGTCGGCCGACACCACGCTCGTGCTCCTCGGCGCGCGGACGATCCGGCCGACGCCTCTGGAGACGGTCCAGTTCCTGCAGCAGCAGGGCACGGGCATCGCGCCCCCGGTGCTGATCGTCGTGGATCCGCTCGACGACGACGGCCGCGGCTGCTTCCTGCAGCGGTTGATCGTGAAGTTTTGCGACGCGCACGGCATCGCGATCGTCGACCGGCTCGACAGCTTCTTCGCGGCCGCTACCGACCCCGAAACCGGCGCCGTGGTCACGGCGCCGCGGTTCCCCGACGCGTTGGCCCAGGCGGGCGGCCCCCAGGCCGTCGATCCGGCGAGTCGGGCGATGGCGGCCGAAGCCCGGCTCGAGCGCGGTCGCGAGTCGATCATCCTGCTGGCGCGGCTGGCCCGCCGCGGCCAGGACGTTTCCGGCAGCCTGCGGACGGCCCGCGACGCGCTGCAGCACGCCGATCTCCGCCAGCCGGCCCTCACCCTTCTCGCCGCCATCGGCCGGGCGGAAGCCCAGCAGGCGCTGCATGACGAAGCGACGCGCGGCGACCTGCCGGACCCGACCCGCCGGCTGGCGCTTGCGGCCCTGAACACGAGCGTGGCCCGCCACGGACTGCTGCTGACCAGCCGGGAAATGCTCGCCGATTACGCCGTGTACAATCGGGCGACCGATGAAGACACCCGCAGGGCGGCGGCGGAGATCCTCGACGTGATCGAGGCGCCCGGCCGGGCCCACCGCTCCCTTTCCCGCGATGCTGCGTCAGCCCGGCCAACCCGCTGAAGATCCTGCCGCTCCGCCCCTGCAAGGGCTCATCGGCGGCAGCGCGGCGATGCGAGACGTCTACGCAACCACCCGCCGGGTGGCGGTCTCGAACGCCTCGGTCCTGCTGCTCGGCGAGACCGGCACCGGCAAGGAACTGATCGCCAAGGCGATCCACCAGCTCTCGCCGCGGGGCAGCGGACCGTTCGTCCGCGTCAACTGCGGCGCCCTGTCCGAGAGCCTGCTGGAGAGCGAACTCTTCGGCCACGTCCGCGGTTCGTTCACCGGCGCGGTTGCCAACCGGGCCGGCCGCTTCGAAGCCGCCCACACCGGCACGATCTTCCTCGACGAAATCAACTCCACGACACCGAAGCTCCAGGTCAAGCTCCTGCGGGTGCTGCAGGAGCGGGAGTTCGAGCGGGTGGGCGACACCGAGACGATCCGCGTGGACACGCGGGTCATCGCCGCCAGCAACCGCGACCTGCTCGACGAGGTGGCCCGGGAGCGATTTCGCGAGGACCTTTATTACCGGCTCAACGTGGTGCCGATCCACCTGCCCCCGCTGCGGTCGCGGCGCGACGACATCCCGGCGCTGGTGAGCCACTTCCTCGAGCACTACAACCGTGAGAACGACCGCTACGTCGTCCACATCCAGAAGGACGCCCTCGAGGCGCTGGTGAAGTATCACTGGCCGGGCAACGTCCGCGAGCTGCAAAACGTCGTCGAGCGGTGCGTGGTCATGGCCCCCGGCGACGAGCTCACGCTCGACCTCCTGCCACCGGTGATCCGCGGCGACCGGACGCCGGCCATCGCCATTCCCGGCCGGGGCGGCGACCTCGACAGCCTGGCCCGCGAGCTGGTCGAGCAGGGCCTGACGACGGCGGCACCCGACGACGACGCGCTTTTCGAGCGGATCGTGAGCCGGGTGGAGCGGGAGCTGATCGCCCAGATGCTCGCGGCCTGCAACGGCGTGCAGCTCAAGGCCGCCGCCCGCCTCGGCATCAACCGCAACACGCTCCGCAAGAAACTCCAGGAGCACGGCCTGGAAGAGACCGCCGACAGCTGATCGGTGGCATGGATGGCGGGATGGTTTTCATGCCCGGTGTCCCCGGGTTTCCACCCGGGGCTTCTTGTGCCACGCCCGTCACGCACCCCCAAAAGCCCCCGGCGGAAGCCGGGGGACACCGGGCCGAATCGCGATCCCGCGTGCCATGCGAAGCGGGTGCGAACCGGGGAATCACCCGCCGTCGTGCGGCATGGATGGCGGGATGGCGTTCATGCCCGGTGTCCCCGGGTTTCCACCCGGGGCTTCTTGTGCCACGCCCGTCACGCACCCCCAAAAGCCCCCGGCGGAAGCCGGGGGACACCGGGCCGAATCGCGATCCCGCGTGCCATGCGAAGCGGGTGCGAACCGGGGAATCACCCGCCGTCGTGTGGCATGGATGGCGGGATGGTTTTCATGCCCGGTGTCCCCGGGTTTCCACCCGGGGCTTCTTGTGCCACGCCCGTCACGCACCCCCAAAAAGCCCCCGGCGGGAGCCGGGGGACTCCGGGTCGCAC
>Ga0315904_10004515_pt1 | contig 19819 bp, 15 predicted proteins | sample LakEriMetagenome_6_FD_203529 | JGI IMG/M metagenome (GOLD analysis project Ga0315904, IMG submission 203529) | Freshwater fungal communities from buoy surface, Lake Erie, Ohio, United States - Buoy 12 MA120 | ecosystem: Environmental > Aquatic > Freshwater > Lake | place: USA: Lake Erie, Ohio...
TGGTTTCTGTATACTGAGTGCATGTCAAATTTCCCGCAGCGCCCGCCCGACGGGGTTCAAGTTGTCGTGACGGACTCTGAGGGGCGGGTTCTGCTCCAAAAGCGGGAGGACTTTCGCCTCTGGAGCCTTCCGGGCGGCAAGATCGAGCCTGGCGAGACACCCGAAGTGGCCGCCACGCGGGAGCTTTTGGAAGAGACAGGCTTTGCGATCACGCTGACGCGTTGTGTGGGCTTCTACTGGCGGCCCGACATGCCCGGCGGCGGCGTCTTGCTCCAGGTCTTTGCCGGTAGCGTCGCCGAGAAAATCAGCGAGCCCGGCTGGGAGTCCGTAGCCGTTGACTGGTTCACGCTCGACAAGCTCCCACGCTCCGTCCCAAGCGGGACACGCCACGTTCTCGTAGACGCCTCCCTCAACGCCGCCCCCGTCCGCCGCATCCAGCGCCTCCCGCTCTGGAAAGCCTGGCTTGTGCGTTTGCTCTATGCCCTGCGCCGCCTACGAAACCGGCTGATGGGGAGGTAAACTCTCCCCATGGATTTCCGCAAAGACGCAGTCGCACTAGACCTCTCCGGCGAGTGGCAAATGGCCTTCTCCGACCAGCAACACCATTTCAAAACAGCCGATGAGATTCAAGCATCTGGCTTGCCGATCTACTCCGCGCAGGTGCCAGGGAACTTCGAGTTAGATCTTCACCGAAACGGCCTGATTCACGATCCATTCTTTGGGATGAATATTGCACAGATGACGAAGTATGAGCACACCTATGTTTGGTACTTTCGTTCCTTCACTGCTCCAGAAAAGCCACATGGTACAGAGCCGGTTTGGCGTGTTGGGGGAGTTTTACGCGGGAACGATGGAGGCTGGATCAATGGCAGATATCTCCGAACCCTCAACTGGTCCAACCCGCTTCTCCCGTACGATGTTACCTTTCAGGATTTTGATTTTCATGGGGAGCTGTTGAATTTCAACGGCGAGAACACAATCGTCACGGGTTGCCGCCCTCTGCGTAGCTACCAGCAAACTGTCCCTTTGCATTTCACGCAAGCAAATCGTTATGAGTCCTTGGGAGTGCGGGAGGCCGCCCACGCCTTTGGGTGGGACATCATGCCGCGGGCGGTGTCGGCGGGGATTTGGCGTCCGATCAAGCTGCTCTATCTACCCAAGGAGCGCATCGAGAATGTCTACCTGGAGACGCAGAGCCTTGGCGCATCCAACTCTTCGGCGCGGCTGGTGCTGCACTTTGACTGCAAGCTGGAGACATCGTGCTACGCGGAGACGTATGAGATCGAAGTGGGGGGGCGGTGCGGCGACTCGGTGTTTACGAAGCGGGAGCGGATGCTCTTTGGCGCGGGGCGGGTGAATGTGCAAGTTGCCAATCCCAAGCTGTGGTGGCCCAAGGGCAAGGGCGACGCCAGCCTCTACGACGTGACGGTGCGGGTTTTCAAGAACGGCGAAGAAGTTGACCATGTGCACTTCACCCACGGGATTCGCACGGTCGAGCTGATCCGAACCAGCGTCACCGACGAGCAAGGCTCTGGCGAGTTTCTCTTCAAGGTCAATGGCGAGCGGGTCTTTATCCACGGCTCGAACTGGGTGCCGGTGGACGCGTTCCACTCGCGGGATAGAGAGCGAATCCCGGCGATTCTGGAAATGGCGGTGGATTTGAACTGCAACATGCTGCGCTGCTGGGGCGGGAATGTCTACGAGGACGATCTCTTCTACGAGATCTGCGACCGCGAGGGGATTCTGATCTGGCAGGACTTCTCCATGGCCTGCGCGGTCTATCCACAAGATGAGGCGTTCCAGCGCACCCTCGCCGATGAAGTGCGCTCCGTTGTCCGGCGGCTGCGGCAGCATGCGTGCGTGGCGCTCTGGGCGGGCGACAACGAGTGCGACCAAGCATGGAGCTGGGGCGGGCGGCGGCAAGACCCGAACCGCAATGTGCTCACGCGAAAAGTGATTCCCGATGTGTTGCTCGAAGAAGATCCCGGTCGGCCCTATCTTCCTAGCTCTCCTTACATCGATAGCGAGGCGTTTGCAAAAGGCGAAAAATACCTCCCGGAGAACCATCTCTGGGGGCCGCGGGATTATTTCAAGAGCCGCTACTACACCGAGAGCCTGTGTCACTTCGCCAGCGAGATCGGCTACCACGGCTGCCCATCGCGCAAGAGCCTGGAGAAATTCCTCTCGCCCGAGAAGCTCTGGCCGTACCAGAACAACGATGAGTGGATTCTGCACTCGACCTCGCCGATCCCCGGCTACGATCTCTACGACTACCGGGTCGAGCTGATGGCCAAGCAGATTCGTGAGCTGTTCGGTGAGGTGCCGGACAACCTCGATAACTTTGCGTTTGCCAGTCAGGTGAGCCAGGCGGAGGCGAAGAAGCTCTTTGTGGAACTCTTTCGCACCAGCATGTGGCGGCGCACGGGGATTCTCTGGTGGAACCTGATGGACGGTTGGCCGCAAATGTCGGACGCCATCGTGGACTACTACTTCGAGAAGAAGCTGGCGTATGGGTACTTAAAGACCAGCCAGCAGCCGCTCCTCCTCGCCCTCCGCGAGCCGCGCGACTGGCACCAGGAGCTCGTCGCCTGCTCGGAGCTGCGGGAAGACACCACGCTCACTTTCACGATCACCGATGTGGAGAGCGGCGAGGTGATGCTCTCCGGTGAGGGGATCGCAAAGCCCGACTCCGTGACCGTGCTGGGGCGGATTCCCTACTCGGCGTCTTGGAAGCGTCTTTACAAAATCGAGTGGGACGGCGGCACCAACCACTACCTCTGCGGCAATCCTCCGTTTGAGCTGGAAACCTACCGCCAGTGGGGCCAGAGTGCGGGGATTTTATAGCGACGAAAAAAAACACGCCCTCAGGCCACGAGGAGCGGCTTGAGGGCATGTGTCTTTTCTTTGGTCTAGACGTCTACGGGAGAATCACTTTGAGATTTCCGCTGAAGGACTGTACCGATTGATCGCTCGTGCGGACGTAGGTTCCTTGAACCTTCACCAAGCCCGCCGTGCCGCTTGGCTGGGTGGTCGCTCCATAGTTGAGGACAGCGACGGTTTGAGCTGAATTGGTCAGCTCCCCGACATTTAGGGGGAGGTTGAGCGGATTCATGGCGGGATCGCCACCCAGCGCCAAACGGGCAAAGGTGACCGTCACATTCTTCGTATTCCCCGTTCCTGTGTTCCTAAGCGTCAGCGAAAGAGTCGGAGCTGCCTTCGTGCCGCCAAGCGTCGCACCGGCGATGGTGATAACACCCGTGCCATTCGGGTTGCCTTTTTGGTAGTTGGGATCAATCACAACAGGGAGCCGCCACATGCCGCGTCCATAGGTGGCAGCCATCAGATAGCCCGTGCCGGGAACCAGCTTGAGAGCACTGATTTCACAGTTCGGCAGACCAAGCGGCTGAGTCGCATTCTGCCAGGTCAACCCGGAGTCTGCGGAGTAGAAAACTCCAATGTCTGTGCCCACCCAGAGGGAGCTGGCATCACAGGTGACGGCATTGGTGGGAACATCGGGGAGTCCCGTCGTGCCACTGCCACTGATATTTACGAAAGTCACACCAGCATCGTAGGACTCGTAGAGATGCCCTGTTCCTGTACCTCCTACGGCGACGCGAACATGATCAGGATCTATCGGGTTCACCCAGATACTGGTAAAAGCCCGGTTGGGGAGACCTGTGCGCTGAGTCCAGCTGGCACCTTGATTGCTACTAATCCAGAATTTTCCATCAGTGGTGCCGACATAGAGGCGCTGGTTGTTGGATGGGGCGACGGTAATGGCGCGGATCTGGCCATTGGAGAGCTGGGTATTTCCCAAGTGCCCCTGCCAGGCTCGGGTGGTCTCATTGTAGCGCCACAAGAACTGTGTCCCTAAATAGAGATGGCCCGGTGCCGTAGGATCTATCCCAAGCCAGGTAAAGAAGCCAGGGCTTTCACTAAAATAGGCAGGGGTGATATAGGCCCCAGATACCCAGGAGTTACCCGTGCGAGCGATGGTGCCCCCTTGGACGGTTAAGAACTGGATCGCAGGATTGGTGGGGTTGATGGCGGAACCAAAACCATCGCCCGCGCCAGGATTTTTCCAGTTGGTAAGATCCCCGAGCGCTGCGGGTGTTGCGTTATCCTGCGTCCCTGCGAGCATGATATTAGGGTTGGTGGGGTGAAAGTCAGCATCGTGGAAAGCCGTGATGCCTATCGAGTGGTTCCACCTCGTCGCAAACGTCCAAGACGTCAAGGTCGGTGCCCCCGCCGAAGTCGTGTACGTAAGGCCATAGATGCCACCATCGTTGCCCACGGCCATGATATTGGAGTCGCCCGGAAAGACAGCAAACGAGTGCGAGTCGTTGTGTGTTCGCGCTTGCGCACTTCCGGTGCGGCCAATGTCAATCCATGTCCCGTTGGCTCCTGGTGAGGCAGAGATTGTGATCAGGCCCAAGTAGAGTGTGTCTTGGAGCGTTCCATTGATGGTATGCGCAGAAGCCTGCATGTGGTAGTCGTAGGGAACTTGTGACCAGTTGGAGCCAGGGCCATAATTTTGAGGGTGGTTGCCGGTGATATCGGTCCAAGTCCAGGCACCCGTGGTGGCATTGCGAACCCCTTTGCGAACTCTCTGGTCACTGGTGCTGGTCATGTAGAGGATATTGGCACTGACGGCGGATGCGGCGATTCGAACCCTCCCCGCGCCACCAATTCCGGTGATCTGTGCCCAGGTAATGCCTTTGTCTGCCGAACGGAAAATCCGGTTGTTGGCTCCCACCACGTAGTAGGGGCGCCTCCCGGAGGCATCGCGTACACCGATCTCAACATCTTCGGCATTCACAATTAACGACTTGGTTGCGGTCTTGACGCTCCAAGTAGCACCGTAGTCCGTGGAGCGGTAGACACTCGCAGCCGTGCCGCCATAGACTGCTGCCATGACAACACCGGGCGTATCAGGATCGGTGACAATCGCATTGACCGCACAGCCCTGGAGGAAGTCCATCGTCCGATCCCAGGTCACGCCACCGTCGGTGGAGCGCATGATCCCCCCAAACTGTCGCGCGTTGTAAGCTCCGCCAAACCACCAGCCCTGGGTGTCAATGTTATAGTCGTGGTCACCGAGGCCCGCGTAGATAATATTCGGGTTATTCGGGTCGACGGCAACACTGCTGGTGAACGGAATAGGAAAGGAGTCTCCAATGGCTGCCCATGTCGTACCGCCATCGGTGGTCTTATGAATCCCGCCTATCGGGGTCGCAATATAGATCGTCTTCGGGTCCGTGGGGTGGAAGGCGATACCGCTCACACGTCCGGTCAGAGCAGAGTTGGCCGGGCCATAGTACGTGGTGTAGGGAACCGTGAGGTTTCTAGGGCCAATGAACTCCCACGCACCAACCGCGTTGGGATTCCCACCACCCGTCGCGGCTAAGGTGACAAGAGAGCGATCCCGAGCGCGCTGCTGTAGCGATGGGGCTGCGGGCTGCATTCGCTCCCGCTGATTAATCGAACGAAAGATCGCGTCCGTATTGATCCGGTCACTAGGATACGCACGCTCCTGGAGACGGGCGAGGCGCTCCTCGTAGATCCCTGTCCCAGGAAGCACACGGACATTTGTGCCGGGGAGAATTTTTTCTTTGACGCCTGCTGCCTTTTTGGCTAGCTTCAGCTCTTTAAGATAGGCGCTGAGCCCACTGACGGTATTGAGATCGTGGTGCACGGGTGTCTTAGACTTGGTCGTCGCTTTTTGTGCGTGCACCGGTAATGTAAAGACGTTTGTGAGAGAAAGAGAGATAGCAAGCAGACTGCCAGCAGTGAGAGTAAAGAGAACTTGATTCTTCAATGTTTTGCTCCAACGAGTTAAGAGTACACCACAATTTAACAACTTAGGTAGGTCGTGATTAGGTACGGAACGGTCTCTCAAAAATCCTTCTTAGCTACCCTCGTATTTTTTCACAATGCCAGGGCTCAAGCCAGTGAGCGCCGATCCCGCACGGGGACGAGTTCTGTCTTGGCGAAGAGCTCTGCGAAGTCGGAAGAGCCGTCGTCGAGGCGGGTCTCCATGGTGACGCCGCGCTCTTGGACGGGGATATTGCCCGCCCAGCCGTCGTTCCAAGCGGCTTGCCTCAGATTGTTGTAGTGCACCACGCGTCCGCCCGGCCAGACGACCGAGAGAATATGACGCTCCTTGGGGATTTCGTAGGGCGGCTCCATCTTATACTTGGTGAGCGTGGACTCATCGAACGCAATCCCGAGGCCGGGCGCTTCAGGGACGCGTACGTAGCCACCAGTGATCTCCAGCGGGTCTACCAAGAGATCGTCGGCGAAGTTATTGAGGCAGTTGACGGCGGGCCACTGTGCAAAAGGAAGCACGGCCCCCAGATGCGCCGAGAGTGCGGTCGTCAGGCCGGTGCCGACCATCTGCAAGAAAAACGGCTTCTCAAACGCGGCGGCAAGTGCGCCTTGTTTGAGAATACTGGAGAGCCCTCCCGCCACCACAAAGCCATCGCAGATCTCCTCGCGTGCGGCGCTGGAGAACGGGACGGCGCCAAAGTGATGGGCAATGGGCCGGTTGGTCTTCTGGCGCAGCAGACGATTACCCTCCAAGTCCCGATGCGGAATGGGGGACTCATACAGCGCGACGCGTTCATAGGCATCCAGCGACTGCAAGACCGGCGCGGCGTTGCTGGCGTTGAGGAGAAACTCGTTCCAGTCGAGGTCAATCTTGAAGTACTCGGGTGATGCCGCAGAGAGCGCCTCGACCTGTGCCCAGATATCCCACCAAGGCCGGGCTTTTGTCTTGTAGGCCACATAGCCCGCCGCCAGCGCGTCGCGTGCTTCTTCGGCTAAGGCATCCGGGGGAAAGTCAATCGTCCACCAGGAAATCGGGCACCACGGGCGGACGAGCGGCTGGTTGAGTAGTTTATAGACTGGCACGCCCAGCGCCTTGCCTACCACATCGTAGAGCGCCATCTGCAAGCCCGCACCAAGAGAGTCATCACCCAGAAAGTCCGCTGGGTTCTTGCCCTTCACCCGCGCCACGGCGTCGTCAGAGACCCGGCCCCAGGTGTAGTGCGGCAACGTCTCGCCCCAGCCAATCAGGCCTGCATCGGTCTCCACCCGGCAGACCTCCACGACTTTCCACTGCCAGACCTCCCGCGCATTCCATTTTTCACAACGCGGCGTAAACGGCACAGTGAGCGTGATCCGCTCGACATCGGTAATCCTCAGTGACATGTTTGCTTTTCCTGACTATTTAATCTGTCCCCAGTAGCGACCCATCCAGTAGGCGAGCAGCCAGTCGGTGGGCTTGTCCTCGCGCTCGCCGTTGCGGCCAATGACGGTTTTATACGGCTCTTGATCCCACATGACCAGCCCCATCTCACTACGGGGGACAAGTTTCTTGAGCATGCCATCGTCGGTACCGGGCGTGCGCTCAAGCTGGATATCCTCGCGGCTGCGGTTGTCCACGGTCCACTCGATCATGTCCAGCGGCCAGTCACGGAGCGTCTCGACGGCGGGCTCTAGAGCGACGCGTCGGCCAGAGAACTGGTTGTAGACAAAGTCGTAGAAGGGTATATGGTCACGGCGGCAGGTGGCGTGCCACTGGCGGATCGCGGTGAGGGCAGCGGAGCGGAGCTGTGGAAAGATCAGGTGGTTGAAGAGGTTCTGAAAGACCATGCCTAGGAGCTCATCGTTGATGTGCGTGCGCTCCGACGGGGTCTTATAGGCAAGGCTTTGCATGTTCTTATCGTAGCCGTGCCTCGTGATCAGAAGCTGGGCGGCGTCTTTATACTTTTGCTTCTTGGTGACGTGATAGGCAACGCCTAGGTGTGCCAGAATCTCGGTGGAGTTGCCGAAGCGCTCCTCGTTCCAGTTGGGGTCACCATTGAGGCTCTCCGGCGACCAGTTACCCCACTGCGTTGCCTTGCCATCAATGTCCACTAGCACAAAGCCATGATCCACAATCCCCCCGACGATCTTATCCACCAGCTCCGCGACGCGCTTTTTCTCACTCTCATCGGCGGCAAGGTCGTAGTACATCGCGTAGCCGTACAGATGGCCGTCGATCTCGTCGGAGCTGGCATCGCGTTTCCAGAGCCACTTGCCGTCGGCGCTCAAGACCCAGCGCTTCTCAATGGGCTTCTCGCGCGGGTTGTCGCGCTTCATCTGGGCGAGCTCTTCGGGCGTGAAGGTTCGGTCGGTCTCATGGAGGGGGACGGTGCCAGCCGGCAGGACTGAGCGAGCGATAAAGTGTGGCGTCCCGGTCACTTCTTGGAGGAGCACCATGGCATTGAAGGCCGCGCGGGCGTTGGCGCGTGCCTCAGGGTTCTTGGTCACGGCGTAGCGCAGCGACTCCACGGCCATGTACATCCCCGTGTGCTCACCGTCGTTGTCATCGTCCTCGATAAAGCTCTCAGAGAGATCACCGCGTTTCTTGAGCACGGCCGGGCCGACCAGCCCCGGTGGGCGAATGTGCCGCTTGCGGACAATTGAGAGGAAGTAGTCCGCCTTTTCGGCGAGCGTGAGCTTCTTGCGGCGGATCGCGTCCACGCCGCCCGCGTTTGCGACCCACGCTGTGCCGTCGGGAGCGATCGCCACATCGCGTGCATCATCACGGGCCAGCCAGCGGCGGCTGTGGCGCAGAGAGAACTTCTGCGTCTTGGTGTCGTAGCGTGCCACCCCCAGCTTTGTGGCGATCCAGAGCCGCCCCTCTTTATCGGCAGTAATTGTGCGAGCATGGCGATTAGGCAAGCCCTGCGCCACGCCAAGAAATCTCACGCGCTTGGTGCCCTGGTAAAAATCCACGCCGCCGGTCGAGCCAATCGCAACCGTTCCATCGAAAAGGGTAGTGAGACAGTAGATATTGCTACTGAGAAGCTGTTCGGGCGTCCCGAAGCGCCGGGCAGATTTGCCATCAGAGGTGTTTTGAAGATACAGACCACTTGCCGTCCCGATCCAGACATGGCTCGCGTCCATGGGGGCAATCGCACGAATCGCCTGGTGCCAGCTCCCCTTGATCCGAGACCACCGATCACCAGGGTGACGAACCCAAACTCCCGTTGGTCCTGCAGCATAGAGGGTACCCTCTTTGGCTTGCGAGAGTGCACAGATGAGGCCAATCGGCTCAGATCGGACGTAGCTGTCTTTCTCGATAAAGTAGAGTCCCTGCCAGGTTCCGATCCAGAGGGTTCCGTTTGGCTCCGCTAGTAGGCAGTGGCACGAGCCCAGTGTCTCGCCCTGCGCATTCCATCCCATCGACGGTGTTCGCCACGTGGAGCCATCGCGCCAGAAAGCGCCCGCTGCCGTCGCGCACCACAGCCGTCCTCGGCCATCCAAGGCGACAGCACGGACATCGTTTTGTTTTTCGTTGGCGAGAGGAGCCGCCTCATGCCAGTCTTGCCAGTAAGGAGTGTCCGCGATCGGGATTTGCATGGCAAGCTATTAGCGACTTAGTAGGTACAATCCTGCCATGAAGTACCGAAAGATTGGGAAAACAGACCTCGAAGTTTCTGAGGTCAGCTTGGGCTGCTGGACGATGGGGGGGCTGAACTGGGTCAATGGGAACCCCAATGGCTGGGCCAACGTGGACGAGGACGAGATTATCGCGGGCATCAAGACGGCGCTTGATGCCGGGGTGAACCACTTCGACAACGCCGATGTCTATGGCAATGGAAAAGCCGAGCGGATGCTAGCGCGTGCGCTGGATAAGCTGGGCGTGAAGAGCGAGAGTGTCGTGATCGCCACCAAGATCGGGCACTTTCCCGGCACAGCGGCCCATGCCTACGAACCTGCGCATATCCGCCATCAGTGTGAGCAGAGCCTGATTAACTTGCAGCGCGAGTACATCGATATCTACTACTTCCACCACGGCTGGTTTGGGGAGCATCTCGAAGAAGCAGCGGCGACGATGGACGCGCTGGTGGCCGAGGGGAAAGTTCGCGTGAAGGGCCAGAGCGCCTACTCGACCGGGGACTTTGAGAAGGCCATTCCCGTGGTCAAGCCCGATGCGCTCCAGAGCTGGGCACACGCGCTCGATGACCAGTTTGTACGGCCCGGTGCAAAGCTTCAGGAGCTGATGGACGAGCACGGCTGTACGTTTGTGGCGTTCTCGCCGCTGGCCCAAGGACGGCTCCTCGACAAGTTCGACCCGGCCAAGCCCCCGACGTTCGAGCCCGGCGACCATCGGCTCGGCAACAGCGGCTTTGGCGCGGAGGCGATAGCCGCGCTCAAGCCCAAGCTGGAGAAGCTAAAAGCGCGTTTCGGGGAAACAACCGAGGATCTCTCCGCCGTGGCGCAGCGCTACATTCTGAATCTCAACAACGTCGCCTGTGTGATTCCTGGTTTTCGCAACGAGCGCCAGGTAAAGTGCAACCTCGCCGCTGTAGACCGCGAGCTGACTGATGCCGACATGGACTTTATCCGCGAGGTTCTGAAGTGAAAATTCTTCTCACAGGAGCCAATAGCAATGTTGGGCGGGGGATGATCCCGCGCCTGCTGGCGGCGGGGCACACGCTGGTGCTCTCGGATATCAACAAGCTCCCCGAGAAAGAGCCGTTTACGGGGCTGGAGTTTGTGCAGGCCGATGTCCAGATCGGGGTGGGGCTGGAGCGTGCGGCGCTAGGCTGTGATGCGATCCTGCATCTGCCCGCCTGGCACGGGATTCACTGGAACGCCAAGACGGAGGCGGACTTCTGGCGGCTGAACGTGGACGGGACGTTCTGGATGTTCCAGGCGGCTCAGAGCGCAGGGATTAAGAAAATCGTCTTTCTCAGCTCACAAGCCTGGCACGGCCACTACGACAAGTACGGCTTCACCAAGCGCATTGGGGAGGAGCTGTGTGAGTACAACAAGCAGCGCCACGGGATTCCGTATGTCGCCGTCCGCCCCGCCGACTTCACGCCCTACCGCGACTTTCTCCACTTTGGCTCACGTCTGCTCTATGGTGGCGTGGATCGCGAAGACGTTCTGGACTGTATCGAGGCGAGTGTTGCCTACACCGGCAGTGAGAGCTTCTTTGTCAATGCGGTGAAAGCCAACGCCTTCACCGAGGAGCAGACGGCAGGCTGGGAAGCGGACCCTCTCGCAACTTGTGAGGCGATCTTCCCCGGTTCGTGTGCGCTGGTCGAGAAATACGGCCTCGATGTCACGCGTCGCCCACACCGCAGCAACGCCGAAGAATCCCCGCTAGGCTGGATGCCCAAGCGACACTTTGGGACGTTTCTGGAGCGGCTCGCCGCACTGGATGAAACCGAGGCACGCGCCCTACGCTGCCCCTATGCGGGTTAGGAAATAAAAAAATGCACTACACAAGTTTGGGCCGAACCGGCCTTAAGGTCTCTCGTCTCTGTCTGGGCACCATGAACTTTGGCCCGCGCACCACCGAGCCAGACTCCTACGCGATCATGGACCGTGCGCTGGAGCTGGGGGTGAACTTCTGGGACACCGCCAATGTCTACGGCGGCAAAAAAGGCGAAGGAATCACCGAGCAGATCATCGGGCGCTACTTCGCTCAAGGTGGCGGACGGCGCGAAAAAGTCGTGCTGGCGACCAAGGTCTATGGCGATATGGGCGAGTGGCCCAACACCAGTCGCCTCTCTGCGCTCCATATCCGAAAAGCGTGCGAGGACTCGCTGCGCCGCCTCCAGACCGACTACATCGATGTCTACCAGATGCACCATGTCTGGCGGGACGCGCCCTGGGACGAGATCTGGCAGGCGATGGAGCTTTTAGTCGCGCAGGGGAAAGTGCTCTACATCGGCTCATCGAACTTTGCGGGCTGGCATATTGCCAAGGCGAATGAAGCGGCCAAGCGGCGCAACTTCCTCGGGCTGGTCAGCGAGCAGAGCCTCTATAACCTCAATGCCCGAACTGTGGAGCGAGACTTACTGCCCGCCTGCGAGGACTACGGCCTCGGGGTAATTCCCTGGTCGCCGCTTGCGGGTGGTCTTCTTGGCGGCGTGCTGGGCGATATTGATGAGGGCTCACGCCGGTCTGGCATCAAGCTCGATGATGCAGGCCGAGCGAAGATGGAGAAGTGGGAAGGCCTCTGTGCGGAGCTGGGAGAGTTTCCCGCGGATGTTGCCATTGCCTGGCTCCTGCACCAGAAAGTCGTCACCGCTCCGATCATCGGACCGCGCACACAGGCCCAGCTGGATGGTAGCCTGCGGGCACTGGAGATTGCACTCAGCGCGGAGACGCTGGCGAAGCTGGATGAGATCTTCCCCGGACACAAACCGTCGCCGGAGGGTTATTCCTGGTAAAATACGGGGCATGCAAACCCTCGTTATTTTTACCGCACTCTCTCTCTTGAGCGGAGCACCGCGCTCCGCTCAAGAGACACCGACGGCTCCCACAGTCGCCACACAAGCAGCCACGCCTGCGGTCGCGCGGGACTTTTTTCTCTTCTCCAAAGCGCTTCTGAATTTGCGTGAGGGCGAGATTTCCTCTCTGGTCACGATGGACGTGAAGGGTGAAGGCTTTGCCGTGGTGGTGCAGGCGCAGATCCGTCTCATTCACAAGTTCAGTGGTGCTTTTATCAGCGAGACGGCGGTGAAGCCGCCGCTGGGCGGAGCCGCAAAGCGCTATAAAGTAACGCACGATGGCAAGACTACTTGGGTTCAGGACCTGGGTGCCAAGACGTACGCGATCCAGAAAGTCAACGATGACAATGAGTTTCTCGTTCGTGGGCTGCTCTCCGGGCTCGCAAAGGCGGCGCTAGGCAAGCTCGAACCCGCCCAGCTCAAGCTCCTGACCGCCGCTGAGCCTACTCCCGAGCTTGCAGCAGAGCTCGAAGTGGCTGTTGCCAAAGACGACGGTAGCCTGAAAGTGCGCAACGAGATCGTAGCGGGTAAGCCTTATCGGGTTTATGAGCTCAAGCCCGACAAAGAAAAAGGGATTCTACTTATCTATGTCAATGCAGCAAACCGCCCTGAGCGTCTCACCATGGATCTAGAACAAGACAAGCTAAATATTAAGTTCGTTGAGGTTATCAAGAGCAGCTTGCCGGTTCTTCCGGCGAATACCAGCTTTAGATTTAGGCCCACTCGAACCATGAAGAAAGTGAAAAAGATAGACCTAGGAAATCTCTAAAGATGAAAATAGTGAGACAACAAAAAAAAGCGCCGCCTAGTGCGGCGCAAGCGGAGCTTGAGAAGCTCCAAAATGAGCTACGCCAGCGGCAATCAACGCTCTTTAAAGACCTAGATAAGCTAAAAGAGAGTGAGCAACAAAAAGCCTACGAGACGATTAGTGCGAAGCTGTTTGCGGAGTTTTGGCCCAAGTACCAGAAGCTCATCAATACCAGCACCGGCGGTGTTCAAGTCCGCGCCCGCATTGCCGCAATAAATGTGGTGGAGTTGGGGCGGAAGCCATTGCTCGTTGATCAGCTTATTGCCGATATTATCCGTGAGAACCGGGAGCTTCCTGAAGCGGCTCAGGTGGCCATGCAGCTGCGCTACCAAGGCTACAACGGCAAAGAGGCAAAAGTCAAGGCGCAGCTTGCCGCACTGGGGAGGTCTAAGAACGCTGCCGTGCAGGCCGCCGTGCTCTACGCGACGGCGGAGCTGACCAAAGACACCAATGCCAAAGCCGCTGTGCCACTCTACCGGCAAGTGGTCGCAAACTACCCGGCCACGGACTACGCCAAGCGCGCCAGAGGTGCCATCTTCGAGGCGGAGAACTTGCAGGTCGGCATGGTTGCTCCTGAGATCACGGGCCCGGATCAGGAAGGCAAGACCTTCAAGCTCTCGGAGTACCGGGGAAAAGTGGTGATCTTAGATTTCTGGGGCTTCTGGTGAGGGCCCTGCCGCGCGATGCTTCCGGCAGAGAAAGAGATGGTCAAGCGACTCGCTGACAAGCCCTTTGCTCTTATTGGAATCAATAGCGATGGCGACCGGTCGGTCGTCAATACAATCTTAGAGCGCGAGAAAATTACCTGGCGCAATGTGATTGATGGAAATACCAGTGGCCCAATTGCGACGGCCTGGAATATCAGTGGCTGGCCCACGATCTATGTTTTAGATAAAGAGGGCAAGATCCGCCACCGGGATCTGCGCGACGACGAGCTCGAAAAAGCGGTGGTCAAGCTTCTGGCGGAGGCTTGAGCCTCGTTCCCAGCGTGAGGCAAACCAGCCCGCCAAGCAGTATTCCCGCGAGGGTCTGGTAGGCAAAGTGGGCTCCTGACTCGACTCGCGACCATGCCATGAGGGCTGCCCAGAACCACCACAGTGGGGCAAGTTTTGGGTAGCGCTCGGTCAAGATATAGGCAAGGCAGACATGGGCCGCCGTGTGCCCGCTCGGAAATCCACCATCACCGCCCGATGGTCGGGCAAGCACATGAAAGCCGTGCCAGGTAATGGTTTTGATAAGCCCAAAGAGCACGGTCTCCCCTAGCATCACGGCCACGACCCAGAGCGCCAGTGCCTTGTCTTTATTGCGCCATGCCTGAGTCAGTAAGTAGCCCAGAACGATGACCAGCGCTGTGGTGTTTCCCTCTCTTCCGATGACTTTGGCGAGTGACTCAACGCCCAAAGCATTTTTGTGGTCGAAGGCAAACCCGATGATGGCTGCTAGGCCCAGCAAGGGGCCAGCCACGAGGTGTGGCGACTTCACCTATCTTTTCTCCGAGGGATTTCGGAGCACGATCTCGGTGTAGTCCAGCCCTGCGGCTTCCAGGGACTTATGCCAGGCGGGAAAACGGCGTCGTGCAGCCGTGATCAGGGCGGTGTCTTGGCGCTCCAGCGCTTTGGCATACAAGGGCTCGCCCTTTGCATGTCGCTCCTGAATCCGGCGCACGACTTCTTTCTCGTCCCAGTCATGGTAGCGGCGAATGGTGTCGTAGTCGAGGCCCGCAGCTTCGAGCGCGGCTCGCCAGGAGCCAAAGTGGTGGCGCTTGACAGCGGCAGCGGCAAGCGTGGGATCGAGCTTGAGGGAGACATGCCGCCACGAGAGATCCGCGTTTTGTGTCGCTAGCTCCTGAAGGCACTCGATGATTCGCTCATTGGTCCAGCTTCGGTAGCGTCGTAGCTCGTCGTAGTCCAATCCTGCGGCAGCGACGGCGAGGGGATAGGAACCAAAGTAGCGTACTGCGGCTCTGAGCAGAGGGAGGTCCTCACGAGCGAGGCCTGAGTAGGAGAGATCTTGCTGCGTTTCGTAGCGACGAAGAATCTCGCCAAGGATGGTGTCATTTGTCCAACGGGGCACAGGGGCTTATTCGGCAGGTCAATTCTGGATTCCTCCTCACCCGCGTTTTTGCACTCCGCACTCTTACACTGGTTCTTCTAACCCATCTGCCCTGAGACGCGGTATACTGAGCTCCAACGTATGCACTTTTTCTCTCGGTGTGGCGGTATCGCCCAGATTATCCAGCGCTCCTGAGCATCACACGGTTCGGGGTGGGCAGTGTCGCTCGCCTCTTGGGTTCGGCGAATCGGCGTGATTTTTGCTTCCAGGGGCGCTGCTTTGTTTGTCTCGCCGCCGACCCTGTGACCGTTTCCCAAACGTAAAGACTATGGACTATTCTAAGACACTCAACTTGCCGCAGACGGACTACCCGATGCGCGCCGATCTACCCACCCGCGAGCCGCTTTTTCAGGCACGCTGGGCGGAGCTGGACCTCTACCAGAAGTCACTCGACAAGCCCGCGCCCAGGGGGAAGTTTGTTCTCCACGATGGCCCGCCGTACTCCAACGGCAACTTGCACCTCGGTCACGCGCTGAATAAAACTCTCAAAGATATCGTCACGCGCTACAAGACCATGTCGGGCTTTTGCTCGCCCTATGTTCCGGGCTGGGACAACCATGGCTTGCCGATCGAAGTGCAGGTCGTCAAAGAGTTTCGCGAGAAGAAAGAGCCGTGGACGCCCGACACGCTCCGTGCCCGCTGCCGCACCTACGCCGCCGAGTGGGTTGCGGTGCAAAAAACGCAGTTCCAGCGCCTCGGAATCCGCGGCGACTGGGAAAACCCCTATCTGACGATGGCTCCGGCGTTCGAGGCGAAGATCGTCGAGACCTTTCTGGCGATGGCCCGCAAGGGCTATGTCTACCGTGGCCTCAAGCCGGTGCTCTGGGACAGTGCCAACGAAACCGCGCTGGCCAACACGGAGGCGGAGTACAAAGACCATGTGAGCCCGGCAATCTATGTCGCCTTCGAGAGCGTGAGCGAGCCCGGCCTGCGTGCGGTGATCTGGACCACGACTCCCTGGACCATCCCCGCCAATGTCGCGCTGGCCTTCCACCCGGACTTTGACTACGTGGTGGTCGAGACCGAGAAAGCGGGCAAACTCGTGCTCCTGGGCGAGCTGCTCGAAGCCACGGCAACGGCATGTGAGCTGGGAGCCGTCACCGTTCTGGAGACCCGAAAGGGCGCCAGCTTTGAGGGCGCACGCTTCCGTCACCCGCTGCCAGAGCTGGATCGTGACTCGGTGGGCGTCTTGGCGAGCTACGTCACGACCGACACGGGGACGGGAATTGTCCATACCGCGCCGGGTCACGGTGCCGATGACTACATCACGGGGATGAAGTACGGCCTGCCCGTGCTCTCTCCGGTGGATGGACGGGGGCGCTACACGGAAGAGGCGGGGCCGTTTGTGGGCCTTAGCACCGATGAAGCCAATAAAGCGATCCCAGAGCGCCTGGCCGAGGTGGGGGCACTGCTGGGGAGCTACAGCTTTACGCACTCCTACCCGCACTCGCCGCGTGCGCCGTACAAGCCACTGCTCTTCCGCGCCACGGTTCAGTGGTTCGTCTCGGTAGACCACGACGGGCTGCGTCAGAAAGCCCTTGATGGCATCAAGGGGGTTTCCTGGTACCCGCCTGCCGCAGAGAACCGCATCACCGCTGCCGTCGCCGGACGCCCCGACTGGACCGTTTCACGCCAGCGCCACTGGGGCGTCCCGATCGCGCTGTTCTATGCCAACGGCGAGCCCGTGATGGACGAAGTCGCGTTCGATGCTGCTGTTGCCGTGATCCGTAAAGACGGTGTCGAGGGCTGGTACAACACCGCGCCCGAGGCAATCTTGCCCGAAGGCTTTTCTTATAACGGCGTCGCCGCTTCCGACTTTGAGAAAGAAAAAGATGTCCTGGATGTCTGGTTCGACTCGGGAAGCACCAGCTTTGCCGTGCTCGCCTCTGGCGTCTGGCCCGACCTGGATGCCACGACGTGGCCCGCCGATCTCTACCTAGAGGGAAGCGACCAGCACCGGGGCTGGTTCAATAGCTCGCTCATGATCGCCTCCGCACTCCGTGGCACGCCGCCCTACAAAGCGGTCGTCACCAACGGCTTCACGGTGGACGAGCTGGGCTACAAAATGTCGAAGTCCAAGGGCAACACGGTTGACCCGCTGGGCGTGGTCGAGCGCTACGGCTCCGATGTTCTGCGCCTCTGGGTGGGCAGCATCGAGTACACCGAGGACACCAAGCTCGGGGACAATATCTTAAAGCAGCTCGCCGACAGCTACCGAAAGCTGCGCAACACCCTGCGCTTCTTGCTCGGAAATCTGGCGGACTTCAACCCGAACACCGATAAAGTCGCAAGTGAAAACCTAGACCCACTAGATGCCTGGATTCTCTCCAAGCTCTCAGGCGTGGTGAGCGAAGTCACGGCTGCCTACGACGAGTACGCGTTCTACAAAGCGACCCAAGCGCTGATCGGCTTCTGCAACACGGAGCTCTCGGGCTTTTACCTCGATGTCCTCAAAGACCGGCTTTACACGTCGCTTCCTGAAGACCCCAAGCGCCGCTCGTCCCAGACCGCCATGTTCGAGGTCGCGACCGCTCTGGTTCGCATGCTCGCACCGGTTCTTGTGCACACCGCCGAAGAGACCTGGGACTTCCTGCCCACGTGGGACGGCAAAGCCCAGAGCGTGCACCTCGCCGACTGGCCCGTCGCAGGCGAGAGCGATGCGGCGCTAGAAGCCAGGTTTGTGGCACTTCTCACCGTGCGCGATGCTTTCAATCTTCAGATGGAGCCGTTTCGTCAGGCGCTGGCTGCCGCACGTGCCGCAAAAGAGCCAACGGATGGCCTGATCTCCAAGCCCGAGGAGGCCCACGCCGCGATTACAGTCACGCCCGCGCTCGCGGAGGCAATCGGCTCCGGCATTGAGGAGCTTCTCGCCTTAGCGCTGGTCGTGCCCAAGCTTACGGTGACGGTCGGGGAGGCGCTTTCCGTCACGGTCTCGCCGGCTCCCGGAACCAAGTGCGCTCGCTCCTGGTTCGTGCGCGAAGATGTCGGCTCTGACCCGGAGTACCCCGAGATCTCCGCCGCACAAGCCGCTGTCGTTCGCGAGCTGGTTCGGCGTGGAACGATCCCTGCTGACGGAGCGGTATAATACTTCGTCATGCCTAAACGCCTCGCGCCTGCCGGGTTCTATCTCCTGGCAGGCGCTATTGCTATCGTCGACCAGGTGGTAAAAGCCATTGTTATCGCAAAGATTCCCGTTCACACGTCGGTGCCGCTCTGGCCCGGGGTTTTTCACCTGACTCATGTCCAGAACGATGGAATCGCCTTCTCGATGCTGGCGGGAAAGACCTGGCTGATTACGATTGCCTCGATGGTGATCATGGCGGGGATTGTATTTTCCGAGCGCAAGGCAAGCGGCGGGCTGGATCGGTTTAATGGAATCGCGCTGGCGTTGCCGCTTGGGGGCGCACTGGGCAATTTAATTGATCGGCTACGCTCCGGGCTGGTGACCGATTTTCTCGACTTCCGGGCGATTAACTTTGCGATTTTCAATGTCGCAGACACGGCGATCACAATTGGCATCTGCTTACTGGCGATCAAGAGCTTCTTACTGACCGACTATGCCCCTGCGAAGCCCGAGCGCACTGAGCTTACTGAGGAGACAACCTAGATGATCCCGGTTCTCTTTCACATTGGCTCGTTCCCCTTGCGCTCGTGGGGACTGCTCCTCATGATTGCTTTTCTCATGGGCGCGCTACACGGCACTAAGCTCGCACCGCGCTACGGCATCAAGCCCGATGACCTCTGGGACGCATCCCTGGCGGGGCTTTTTGGAGGCGTGCTGGGGGGACGGCTGGGGTATGTCCTCCAAAATATGGGCGAGTATCTCAAGAACCCTGCGCAGGTTCTGAACTTCATGAGCGGGGGGATGACTAGCTTTGGTGGGATGCTCGGTGGGGTTGTGGTTGGTTTAGCCGTCTGTAAGAAGAAGGGGATGAATCTTTGGGATGCCGCCGATGTCGTTGCGCCGTCGCTGGCGATCGGGTGGTTTTTTGGGCGCATTGGCTGCCTGCTCAATGGCTGCTGCTACGGCCACAAGTGCGATGTTGCCTGGAAAATGAACTTCTACCCAGACGAGCACACGCAGGTTCTCGGGGTTCATCCTACCCAGCTCTACGAAGCGCTGGGGATGGTGCTAACCTATGCCACTCTTATGTTCATCACCAAGCGACGGGTATTTCGCGGTCAGGTTTTTGCGGCGTTCTTGGTGCTCTATGGCATCGTGCGCTTCGTGGTCGAGTTTTGGCGGGAGCAGTCTGGCGTGGAATCTGTGAAGTCAGGCCTCTCCACAGGGCAGTGGGCGAGCCTTCTGGTGGTCGTTGTGGGGCTGGCACTGGGCAGTGTGCTGGCAAAGAAGAATAAAGTTTGAGTTGTTTTTGTCCCCCCGCCCTGCGGGGGTTAGGGGGCGGTTTCGTATGATTGAGCTAGTTGTTACCGAGGCGGGCGGGCGTTTGGACGCCTTTCTGGCCGCACACCTTCCCGAAGTCTCCCGTGCGCAGGCGGCGCGCTGGATTGATGAGGGGGCGGTGCTGGTGAATGGGAAAGCCGTCAAGGTTTCCTACAAAACGCAGGCAGGAGACACGATTGCGGTCACGCCGCCACC
>Ga0315904_10004516_pt1 | contig 19819 bp, 17 predicted proteins | sample LakEriMetagenome_6_FD_203529 | JGI IMG/M metagenome (GOLD analysis project Ga0315904, IMG submission 203529) | Freshwater fungal communities from buoy surface, Lake Erie, Ohio, United States - Buoy 12 MA120 | ecosystem: Environmental > Aquatic > Freshwater > Lake | place: USA: Lake Erie, Ohio...
CCCAGATTGAGCACGCCGGCGCGCTCGCACAGCAGCACGCCCAGGGTGCCCAGCAGCAGGGGCGTGGCGATGCGCAGCACCGCCACCCAGAGGGCCTGGCTGCCCAGCAGATCGAGCAGTTCGGTCATCGGGTCGGGCTCCGCAGCGCGGACGTGGCTGACATCGCAATCATCGCCAGCGCACCCGCCAGCGGGCGAGCAGGCCCGCCACCAGGACGGCGATGAGCGACGTCGCGACCATCACGTCGGCCAGGTAGGTGGGCACGCCGACCGCGCGGCTCATGGAATCGGCGCCGACCAGCACGCCGGCGACGAACACGCTGGCCGCGATCACGGCAAGCGGGTGCAGGCCGGCGAGCATGGCGACGACGATGCCGCTGTAGCCGTAGCCGGGCGACATGTCGAGCGTGACGTAGCCGGTGCGGCCCGCCACCTCGACGGCGCCGGCGAGGCCGGCGAGCGCGCCTGAGAGCGCGGCGCAAAGCACCACCGTGCGGCCGACCGGCACGCCCGCAAACGCCGCAGCCCGGGCGCTTGCGCCGATGGCGCGGATGTCGAAGCCCCACACCGTGAAGCGCAGCAGCACCCACAGCAGCCCGGCCGAGGCGAGCGCGATCAGCAGCCCGCTGTGCAGCCTGGTGCGTTCGACCAGGCGATCGAGTTCGAGCTCGGGATTGAGCGAGACGCTCTGCGGCCAGCCCATCGCCAGCGGGTCCTTCATGGGGCCATCGAGCAGCGCCGACACGCCGAGCAGCACGATGAAGTTGGCCAGCAGCGTGGTCACCACCTCGTCGACGCCGAAGCGCGACTTCAGCAACGCCGGCCCGAGCAGCAGCAGCGCGCCGGCGATCGCCGCGGCCAGCATCGTCGCCGGCAGCAGCAGGGCCGGTGGCCAGTCGAGTCCGGTGCCGCCGTGCATCCCGCCGATCGCCACCGCGGCGATCGCCCCGGCGTAGAGCTGGCCCTCGCCGCCGATGTTGTAGAGCCGCGCCCGAAAGGCGACGGCCGCGGCCAGGCCGGTGAGCATCAGCGGCGTTGCGCGGGTGAGGGTCTCGGTCAGCGCGAAGGCCGAACCGAAGCCGCCCGCGATCATCAGCGACCAGGTGCGGCCCACCGGCGCGCCGGCCCACAGCACCAGCAGCGAGGCGACGAGCAGCGTGAAGGCCACCGCGACCAGCGGCGCCAGCACCAGCCCGAGACGCGAGATCTCGTCGCGTCGCTCAAGCCGCATCGCGCTGCCCTGCCGGCGCGGAGCCTGCCATTGCAAGGCCGATCGCCTCGCGCGTCCAGGCCTGAGCCGGACGCTCGCCGACGATGCGGCCGTCGTGCATCACGGCCACCCGGTCGCCCATGGCGAGCACCTCGTCGAGGTCGTCGGAGATCAGCAGCACCGCCGCGCCCTGGTCGCGCGCCGCCAGCAGCCGGCGCTGCACGAAATCGACGGCGCCCACGTCCAGCCCCCAGGTGGGTTGGTGCGCGACGATCAGCCGCGGCGGCATCGCGCCGGCCACCGGCGTGAGCACGCGGCCCAGGATCAGCTTCTGCATGTTGCCGCCGGAGAGCACGCGGGCAGGCGCGCCAGCGCCGGCGCCGCGCACGTCGAAATCGTCGATCACCCGTTGCGCCTGGGCCCGCGCGGCCGCGCGGCGCACCCAGCCGGCGCGCATGAACGCGGGCGCGCGCAGCCGCTCGGCCACCGCGTTCTCCCAGACCGGAAGATCACCGATGAGCCCGACCGCGCGCCGGTCCTCGGGCACCCGCCCCACGCCGCGCGCAACCAGCCAGCCGGGGTCGGCGCGCAGAGCCTCGTCGCCCAGCCGCAGCTCGCCCGCGCTGGCCGAGCGCGTGCCGCACAGCAGCTCGGCCAGGTGGCGCTGCCCATTGCCCGAGACGCCGGCTATGGCCAGCAGCTCGCCGGCCCGCAGGTCGAGATCGAGTTCGCGCAGCCGCTCGCGTCCGCCGCGCGCGTCGGGCCGGGTGCTCACGCCACGCAGCGTGCAGACCGCGGCGCCGGGGGCGCACGCCGGCCGCCGCTCGACGGCTTCGAGCTCGTGGCCCACCATCCAGCGCGCCAGCTGCGCGGGGTCGCATCCGGAAGCCGGCGCCTGCGCGACCAGTCGCCCGGCGCGCAGCACCGCGATCCGGTGCGACACCCGCAGGACTTCGCCGAGCTTGTGACTGATGAAGATCACCGCGAGCCCCTGCGCGACCATCTCGCCGAGGACCGCGAACAGCGCCTCGCTCTCCTGCGGCGTGAGCACGGCCGTGGGTTCGTCGAGGATCAGGATGCGCGCGCCGCGGTACAGCGCCTTCAGGATCTCGACGCGCTGCCGCTCGCCGACCGACAGGTCGCGCACCAGCGCGTCGGGATCGGCCGGCAGGCCGAAGCGGCGCGCCAGGGCGACGAGGCGCTCGCGCGCCGCCTGCCGGCGGGTGTACGGCCACCACAGCGGCTCGCTGCCCAGCATCACGTTGTCGAGCACGCCGAGGTTGTCGGCCAGCGTGAAGTGCTGATGCACCATGCCGATGCCGGCGGCGATCGCCGCGCGCGGATCGCCCGGCGGCAGCGGCCGGCCGTCGACGACGATGTGCCCCGCATCGGCCCGGTAGTGGCCGAACAGGATCGACATGAGCGTCGACTTGCCGGCGCCGTTCTCGCCGAGCAGGGCCAGCACCTCGCCGGCACGCAGGCTCAGGCTGATGCGATCGTTGGCCTGCAGCGCGCCGAAGCGCTTGCTGATCTCGACGATCTCGAGCACCGGGGCGGCAGCCGCCCCGTTCTCGTGCTCAGCGGGCGCCACTCGACTTCGGCTGGGTGTCGTCGACCTTGACGACGAACTTGCCCGACAGGATCTCGGCCTCGCGCTGCCTGACCCTGGCCACGATGGGTGCGGGCACCTTGCCCTCGAAGGTGCCCAGCTTGGACATCTCGGAGCCCTTGTGCTTCATCATCGAGTACTGGCCGTAGTCCTCGGCGATGAACTTGCCCTCGCGCACCAGCTTCAGCGCGCGGTCGATGGTGGGCTCCATGTGCCACAGCGCCGACACCACCACCGTCTCGGGGTACTGCGGCTGCGTGTCGATCACGTTGCCGATCGCCAGCACCTTGCGCTCCTTGGCGGCGTCGCTGACCCCGAAGCGCTCGGCGTACATCACGTCGGCGCCCTTGTCGATCATCGCGAAGGCGGCCTCCTTGGCCTTGGGCGGATCGAACCAGCTGTTGATGAAGGTCACCGTGAACTCGACCTTCGGGTTGGTTTCGCGCGCGCCCGCCATGAAGGCGTGCATCAGCCGGTTGACCTCGGGGATCGGGAAGCCGCCGACCATGCCGATCTTGTTCGACTTGGTCATGCCGCCGGCGACCAGCCCGGTCAGGTAGGCGGGCTCCTGGATGTAGTTGTCGAAGACGCTGAAGTTCGGCCCCTGGGGCTTGCCCGACGAGCCAAGCAGGAACGACACCTTCGGGAAGTCCTTGGCGACCTTGCGCGCCGCGGCCTCGACGGCGAAGGCCTCGCCGACGATCAGCTGGTTGCCGCCGTTGGCGTACTCGCGCATCACCCGCTCGTAGTCGGCGTTGGTCACGTTCTCGCTCGCCTTGTACTCGATTTCGCCACGCGCCTCGGCGGCCTTCAGCGCCTTGTGGATGCGGCTGACCCACTGCTGCTCGAAGGGCACCGTGTAGATGGCGGCAACCTTCAGCCTGGACTGCGCGAGCACGGGAACGGGGCCGGCGGCGGCGAGGGCGGCTGCGCCGGCAAGGAGGCGGCGGCGGGAGGCGGCGGGAGCGTGCGGCGTCTTCATGGCGGTGACTCCGAAGGGGGTTGGCGGAGGGGGTTGGCAATGATGGGCGGGACGATCGGCGACCGGCGGAAACGGCGCGCGCCGGACCCAACCCGTGATCATAGAGCCAAGGCGACGACGGACGGCCAAGGCCCCCGGACGGGCGGAGCCTCTTGCGCCCATCGGGTCATGGTCACTCGGTTGCATCGGGCGCACAATCGGCCACTCCCCGTTACGACCGCTTCATCTTGGCCACCAACCTCTCCGCCAACCCCACGCCGATCGCCCGGTTGCTCGCCTGGGTGCGCGCGCGACTCGGCAGGCGGCCTGCGCCACCGGCGCACGCGCGGACCCCATCGCGCACCCGGCAAGCCCCGCGCAAGGCGGCCGATCCGCACGCTGCCGTGCCATCGTCGCGCGGCCAGCGCCGTGCGGCTGCCGACGCCGCGGTCGCAGCGCCCGGGCCCAGGAAAGGCACCAGCGTGGTACGCAGGCCGCTGCTCGACCGCCGTGGCGGCGTCGCCGGCTTCGAATTCGTGGCCATCGGGCAACGCGTGCCGCGGACGGTCATCCCGGACGATCCCGCACAGGCCGCCGAGCGGGCGATCGCGCTGCTCGGGGCGATGCGCCCGACCCTGCAGGCCGGCCAGTTCGCCATCGCCGCGATTCCGCTCGAGGTGCTCGCCATGCCGGTCGTGATCGAGCACATGCCGGTCGATGCGCGCATCGCGTTTCCCGACCTGATCGAGCTCGATCAGCGGCGCACTTCGCTGCTCGAGGCAGTTCGCCGCCGCGGCGGCGTGCCGGGTGGCTACGGCGTGCCATTCCGCGGCGCCCGTTTCGTCCTTGTCGAAGGCGACGGGCTCGATTCGGCCGGACTGGGCGCGGCGGCGGAAGCCGCTCGCCGGGCCGCGCCCGGCATCGAGGTCATCGCGGTCGGCCTGCCCGACGTCGATGCGATCGAGGCCGCGCTGGCCAACGTCGTCGATTTTGCCGGTGGTTCGCTCGAGAGGCGGCGCTCGTCGCGCAGCTCGGCCGAGCTCTCCGCGCAGGCGCAACGCGTGTGCGAACTCATGAACGCGGTACTCACCGGCGTCGAGCTGCCCGAGCTCGCCGCCGCCCTGCGCGCCAACGTCGGGCTGTCGTATCACCTGCTGCGCCACGTCAACAGCGCCTGGATCGCGCTGCCGCGCACCGCGCAGTCGGTCGACGACGCCGTGATGCTCATCGGACGCGACGGGCTGTTCCGCTGGCTGGCGCAGATGCTCGCCGCCGAGGCTCCGCCCCGGCCGAGTTCGCGCGCGCTGCAGGAGGTTGCCCTCGCCCGTGCACGGCTGATGGAACTGCTGGCCGAATCGCAGGCGATGCCGGGCACGCCGCCCTTCACCACCGGGCTGCTGTCGCTGCTCGATGCGATGATGGGCCTGCCTATCGGCGAAGCGCTCGCGCCGCTGCACCTGCCGCAGCCCGCGCTGCGCGCCCTGGTCAACGGCGACGGGCCCTGGCACCCCATGCTCGATCTGGTCCGCCGGCTCGAGCGCCGCGACATGCAGGCCGCCAGCGAGCTCGCCGAACTATTCGGCGGTCTCGACAAGGTGAGCGCGATGTCCGACGAGGCCTGGGCGCTGGCCCGGGCGGCCAGCGCCACGCCCGCCTGAGGTTCAGCGGCCGCGAAAGCGGGCGTCGCGACGTTCGCGGAAGGCGGTGGTGCCCTCGGCAAGATCGTCGGTCTGGCCCACGTCGTGGAACGACCGCGATTCCATCCTCAGCGCCTCGTCCATCGGCTGGCCCACGGCCCGCTTCATCACCTCCTTGGCAAACCGCTGCGACAGCGGCGAGCGGCTGGCGAGCATCTGGGCGTAGGCCATCGTGCGCTCGAGGAGCTGGGCCTGGGGCACGATCCGGTTGACCAGGCCGATCCGCCAGGCGTGCTCGGCGTCCACCCGCTCGCCCGACAGGATGATCTCCATGGCATGACCCATGCCGACGATCTGCGGCAGCCGGATCAGGCCGCCGTCGCAGGCATGGAAGCCCCACTTCGCGTCCTGCAGCGCGAACTCGGCGTTGGGCGAGCAGAAGCGGATGTCGCAGGCAAGGGCCAGCTCGAAGCCGCCGGAGATCGCAAACCCGTTAACAGCCGCGACGATGGGCTTGAAGATGTCGAGATTGCGGGTGATGCCGCCAAAGCCGGGCCCGTTGGTGAAGCGGGCACGGAACTCGGGCGCCGGACGGCGCGCGAAGTCCATCGTGTAGGTCTTGAGGTCGGCGCCCGCGCAGAACGCCTTGTCGCCCGCCCCGGTAATCACCGCGACGCGAGCCTCGTCGTCGGCGTCGAACCGCCGCCAGATCTCAACGAGCCTGTCGTTGGCGTCGAAATCGAGCGAGTTCATCTTGGCGGGCCGATCGATGGTGATCAGGCGCACCGGCCCGTGCGCTTCGTAGCGGATGTCGGTCATCGCCGGAGGATAACCCGACGCGCGGCCCTGCCGCCCCTCAGCCGGCCGCGGGCGCAACGCGCCGGGCGGCCGCCTGCTCGAAGGCCGCCAGCCGCACGCCGAAGGCGCCCGCCTCGACCGTGCCGGAGCTTGCGACCACGGCGGGACGGGGCACGGTCTCGACCAGGTGGCAGGCCACCCGATGACCCGCGCCGACCTCGCGCAGCACCGGCTCCTCCTCGCGGCACCGCTGCTGCGCGTGCGGACAGCGGGTGTGGAAGCGGCAGCCCGGGGGCGGCTTCATTGCGCTGGGCACGTCGCCGGCGAGGATGATGCGCTGGCGCTGCGCGCCGGGGTCGGGCACCGGGATCGCCGACAGCAGCGCCTGCGTGTACGGATGACGCGGCGCGGCGTAGAGCGTGCGCTTGTCGGCCATCTCGACCAGCTTGCCCAGGTACATCACGGCCACCCGGTCGCTGATGTGCTTGACCACCGCGAGGTCGTGGGCGATGAACAGGTACGAAAGGCCGAAGCGCTTCTGCAGGTTCTGCAGCAGGTTGACCACCTGCGCCTGGATCGACACGTCGAGCGCCGACACCGGTTCGTCACAGACGATCAGATCGGGGTTGACCGCGAGCGCACGCGCGATGCCGATGCGCTGACGCTGGCCACCCGAGAACTGGTGCGGATACCGGCGTGCGTGCTCGGGCAGCAGCCCGACCACGTCGAGCAGCTCGCGCACCCGCTGCACGCGTTCGGCCTCCGAGCCGATGCCGTGCACCTGCATCGGCTCGGCGATGATGTCGCCGACGGTCATGCGCGGATTCAGCGACGCATAGGGATCCTGGAAGATGATCTGCAGATGCCTGCGCATGCGTCGCATGTCGTCGGCTGGCAACCCGGCGATCTCCTCGCCCTTGAAGCGCACCGAACCTCCGGTGGGGTCGATCAGGCGCAGGATGAGCCGTCCGGTGGTCGACTTGCCGCAACCCGATTCGCCCACCAGCGCAAGCGTCTCGCCGCGGGCGATGTCGAAGCTGACATCGTCGACGGCGCGCACCTGACCCACGGTGCGCGACACGACCACGCCGCGGCGCACCGGGAAGTGCTTGACCAGCCCGCGCACCGACAGGATGGGCTCGGTCATGGCTCGACTCCTTCGGCAAGTGCCTCGACGGGCGCCTTCCAGCACGCCACACGGTGCGCGGTGCCCAGCTCACGCAGCGGCGGCTCCTCGGCGTGGCAGCGCGCATCGGCAAACGGACAGCGCGGCGCAAAGCGGCAACCCGCCGGCTGATTGGCCGGGCTGGGCACCGTGCCCTCGATGGTCGAGAGGCGCTCGCGATCGACATCGAGGCGCGGAATCGAGCCCAGCAGCCCGATCGTGTAGGGATGCTGCGGATCGGCGAACAGGGCCTGCACGGGGGCGCTCTCGACGATGCGCCCGGCATACATCACGATGACCTCATCGGCGAGCTCGGCGATCACGCCGAGATCGTGCGTGATGATCAGGATGGCCATGCCCAGGCGCTGCTGCAGATCGCGCAGCAGCTCCAGGATCTGCGCCTGGATGGTCACGTCGAGCGCGGTGGTCGGCTCGTCGGCGATCAGCAGCGCGGGCTCGCAGGCGAGCGCCATCGCGATCATCACGCGCTGGCGCATGCCGCCCGACAGGTGGTGCGGGAAGTCATCGAAGCGCTGCGCGGCCGACGGGATGCGCACGAGCTCGAGCACCTCGATGGCGCGCGCCTTCGCCTGCTCGGGGCTCATGTCGGAGTGCGCGCGGATGGCCTCGACGATCTGTCGCCCGATCGTGTGCACCGGGTTCAGCGAGGTCATCGGTTCCTGGAAGATCATCGACATGCGCCCGCCGCGCAGCAGTCGCCGCGCCTGCGGCGACATCGCGAGCAGGTCGTCGCCCTCGAAGCGGATGGCCTCGGCGCTGACCTGCCCGGGCGGCGATGCGACCAGGCCCATCAACGAGAGCGAGGTGACGCTCTTGCCGCAGCCCGACTCGCCGACCAGCCCGACCGTGCGCCCGCGGCCGACCTCGAAGCTGATGCCGTCGACGGCGCGGAACAGCCCGCGGTCGGTCTGGAACCAGGTGCGCAGCCCGCGCACCTCGAGCAGCGGGCCGCCGGCGGCGGCCGTGGCGGGCGTGGCTGTCACGGCGAGACGTCCAGGCCCTTGTAGAAGGTGTACTGGTACAGCATGTGCGCGCGCGCGTTCTTCAGCTTCTTGTTGGTGGTCTGGTACATCTTGACGTTCATGACCGGGATCCAGAGGTGCTCCTTCATCACCTTCTCCTGGATCTGCGCGTGCGCCTTGGCGCGATCGGCCTCATTGGTGGCGATGCGGCCCAGACGCATCCACTCGTCGACCTGCGCGTCCTTGTAGTTCATCCGGTTGGGCACCGGCATCTGCGCCGAGTCGAAGTAGAAGTTCATCATCTCGCCGGCCGACAGGTACGGATAGGTGACGGTCCAGAGGTCGAAGTCCTGGGCGCTCAGCTTGGCCGGCATGATGGTGGAGTCGAGCGCCGTGATCTTCCAGTCGACACCGATCTTGCGCATGTAGCCCTGGATGGCCTCGGTCATGCGCGGGAAGTACGACACCTGCGGGATGTACACGATGGGCGCCAGGCGCTGGCCATCCTTCATGCGGATGCCGTCGGGACCGCGCTTGGTCCAGCCGGCCTCGTCGAGGAGCTTGTTGGCGCGCGCCACATCCTCCTTGACGATGCCCTTGGTCCCCGGCGCGAAGTCGAGCGCGTTCGGATGGACGTAGGTGTAGGCCGGGTCGGCCTGACCGAGCATCACGGCCTTGGTGAGCTCGGCGCGGTTGATCGCGATGCTCATCGCCTCGCGTACCCGACGGTCGTTGACCAGCGGACGGTCGGACTTGAACCCGAAGTACATCAGCTGGAAGTTGGGGTTGGCTTCCTCGACGTTGAGCATCGGCGACTTCTTGGCCTGCTCGATGAACTGCGTCGGGAAGTGGGTGGTGATGTCGAAGCGTCCGCCGAGCATCGCCGCGAGCCGGCTCGAGTCCTCGGGCACGGTCTTGATCGAAAGGCGCTCGAACTTCACCGGGCCCGGGTTCTTGTACATCGAGGGGCCCCACTTGTACGCATCGTGCCGGCGCAGCACGACCTCGGTGCGCGGCTGCCACGACACGAAGCACCACGGCCCGGTGCCATCGACACCCTTGATGCCGTAGTCCTTGCCGAGCGCGTCGACGCTTTCCTTGTTGTGGATCGCGTTATTGAACATCGTGAGCTGCACGAGCAGGTCGGAGTAGGGCTCCTGCAGCTCGTAGACCACCGTGAAGGGGTCGGGTGCGGTGAGCGACTTGATCTTGCCGGCGCGCCAGAGCATCGGGCCCTTGACCTCGCGCTGGCGGGTGAAGCTGTAGACCACGTCGGCGGAGGTGAACTTCTTGCCGCTGCAGAACTGCACGTCGTCGCGCAGCTTGAACGTGTAGGTCCGACCGTCGGGGCTCACCGTCCAGGATTTCGCGAGCAGCGGGATCGGCGTCTTGCCGTCCCAGTCGAGCGCCACCAGCGTGTCCTGGATCATGTTCACGACGTCGGAGGTCGGCGACCAGGTCGTGCGGTGGCCGTCGTAGTGCGGCGCATCGAGCGACTTCATCATGTTCAGCGTCTGCGCCTGTGCACCCGGCACGGCGGCGGCCAGCGCGAGCGCGGCCACGCTCAGGAATCGCTTCATCGTGGTCTCCTGCATTGCTTCGTTGGGGAGTTCGGGAGGGATCGGGAACCGGCCTTCACTGCTGCAGCCGCGGGTCGAGCACATCGCGCACCGCGTCGCCGAGCAGGTTGGCCGCCAGCACGATCACGAAGATCGCGAGACTGGGGATGGTGGCGATGTGCGGCGCCATCAGCAGGAAGTCGCGGCCCTGCGCGGCCATCATGCCGAGCTCGGCCTCGGGCGGTTGCGCGCCCATGCCGAGAAAGCCCAGCGCCGAGCCCACCAGAATCACCTGGCCGAAGCGCAGCGTGAGGAACACCGAGATGGTCGAGATGCAGTTCAGGGTCAGGTAGCGCAGGATGAGGGTCCGGTTGGACACGCCCACCGCACGTCCCGCCTCCATGAACTCCTGCCCCATGATGCCGATCGCCGAGCCTCGCGCAACACGCGCGACGTCGGGCACGGTGGACACCACCAGCGCGATGATCACGGCGGTGAGGCCGGCGCCGAAGATCGCGGCCACGGCCAGGCCGATCAGGATGGCCGGGAAGGCCAGCATCACGTCGACCAGCCTCATGATCCACGGGTCGAGACGACGGTAGAAGGCCGCGAAGATGCCCAGCGCCGCGCCGATCAGGCCACCGATCAGGACGCCGGCCAGGCCCATGGCCAGCGTGTTGCGGGTGCCGTAGAGCACGCGACTGAAGATGTCGCGACCGGTGTTGTCGGTGCCGAACCAGTGCTCCGCGTCGGGCGGAGCCATCGGCTTGGTGAGGTCGGTGTAGTAGGGATCGTACGGAGCGAGCAGCGGCGCGAAGACCGCCGCGAGCACGACCACCGTGAGCACGATCGCAGCACCCAGCGCCACCCGGTCGCGCGCCAGCCGCGCGAGCACGCCAGCCCGGGTGCCAAGGGCGGCTGAGGGAGCCGCGGTCGCGGCGGCGCTCATCGGGCCCTCCGCTTCGCCAGGTTCGGGGTCATGAGCGCTGCACCCGGGGATCGAGGTAGACGTAGAGCACGTCGACCAGCAGGTTGATGAGCAGGAAGGCCATCGCCAGAATCATGATTGCGCCCTGCGCGACCGGGAAGTCGCTGGAGACGATCGCGCCCACCGCGAGGCGCCCGACCCCGGGCCACGAGAACATGGTCTCGGTAACCACCGCGCCGCCGAGCAGGAAAGCCGCCTGCAGCCCGATCAGGGTGACCACCGGGATCAGCGCATTGCGCAGCGCATGGTGGACGATGACCACCGACTCGGGTAGCCCCTTGGCGCGCGCCGTGCGAACGAAGTCGGCGCCGAGCACCTCGAGCACCGCGGTGCGGGTGATGCGGGCGATGGGCCCGATCAGCACGCTGCCCAGCGTGAGCGCGGGCAGCACCAGCGAGGGCAGGCCGCCCGCCCACACGGGCCCCGTGCGGCCCGTGAAAGGCAGCAGATCCCACTTGAAGCCGACGAACTGGATCAGCAGCAACCCGATGAAGAACACCGGCATCGACACCCCGGCCACCGAGATCGCCATGATGAATCGGTCGAGCAGCGAGCCGCGCCGCACCGCGGCCAGCGTGCCCAGCGCCAGACCGATCGGCACGGCCAACAGCATCGCGCCGAGCATCAGTTCGACTGTCGGACCCACGGTTTCGGCGAGTTCCTCGCCGACCGACTTGTTCGAGATGATCGAGCGGCCGAGATCCCCGCGCGCCACGCGACCGAGGTAATCGGCGAACTGCACGAGCACCGGACGATCGAGGCCGAGGTCCTGCCTGACCGCCTCGACCTCCTCGGGCCGGGCGTCGGGGCCCGCGATGATGCGTGCCGGGTCGTTGGGCACGACCTGCAGCAGGCAGAAACAGAGAAACAGGACGCCGATCAGCGCAGGCAGCGAAATGATCAGTCGTCGGACGATCTGCGGACCCAACCGTGTCTCCTGCGAACCCTCGCCGCGCTAACCGTGCGCACGGCGGAGCGTCTGCGCGCTCCTTGGGGTCGGGGCGTCTGCGCGCCCTCGACCCGCGAAGAATCTGACAGGCGCCGATAGGCCCCGTCAATGCCGTGGGATTGGCGCCGTGTCGATCCGCGCTTCGATGGCCGTTGACGCGCGTCGGCGCCGCGGCGGGTCAGTCGTCGAGCAGCCGGAAACCGACCATCTGCTGCAGCGCTTCGAGCGCCGGCCTCGCCTCGCCGACCTTGATGGTGCGCATGCCCATGTCGCGCGCCGGCTTCAGGTTGATGCCGAGGTCGTCGAGGTACACGCAGGCCGCGGGCTCGACGCCCAGGACGTCGGTCATCATCCGGTAGATGCGCGGATCGGGCTTGCGCAGGCCCGCCTTGGCGCTCTCGATCACGTGGTGGAAGAGCGCCATGATCTCGCCCTTGTACAGGCCGCCCATCGGGCTTGCGCCCATCGCCGTGAAATTGTTGGTGATGCACCCGGTCTTCATGCGCGCGCCGATGCGGCGCAGCGCCTCGACCATTTCGGGGCGGATCTGGCCCGACAGCAGCGGCAGCACATCGCGGCCGCGCACCTCGTGGCCAAGCGCCCGGCTCTCGGCCGCGAAGGCCTCGTCGAAGGCCGCGAGATCGAACTCGCTGCGCTCGAGCCGCGCCCAGGCGTTGTCGTGGGGGTTGGTCGCGTTGACCGTGCGCAGGAAATCCCTGGGCAGCCCGCGCTCGCGTTCGAACCGCCCGAAGGCCTCGAAGGGGCTCGAGGAGATCACACCGCCGAAATCCCAGATCACCGCCTGCACGGAAGACACGATCGCACGCTCCATTCGTCGGGAAGCGGCGAGGATAGCGCAGCAGACCGCGGGGCACGTGACCCGTGCGATAAGTCATACCGCGAGCGGCGCAGGGCATGCGAGCCTCACTGGCGTCGGTTCTCCGATGCTCAGGCCCCGCCCCTCCATCGTCTGCCATGTCTCCTTCCCGCCTGTTCCGCACCCTCGTCTGCCGCGCTCCTCTGGTCATCGGCACCGCCGTCGTGGTGGCGAGCATCGTCCTGCTGGCGAGCTTCGGTACGCCGACGTCCTACGACGCGCATGCGCTGGCCCGCCTGGGGCCGCTGCCTGCCGATGCGACGGCCGGTGCGCGTGCTCCGTCTTCCCCGGAGCGCGCACAGGCGCTGGCGAGCGATCGCGTGCTGAGAGCCGTCACCGACGAGCTGCGACTGACCGCCGACCCGAGCGTGCGGGCGCTGCGTGAGCGCCGCGGCGACACGGCGATTCCTCTCGATCTCTGGATGGTGGGATGGCTGCGCCAGAGCCTGACCATCGAGGCGACCGAAGGCTCGCCGATGGTCAGGGTGGGCTTTCGTGCGCACGACCCGGTGCTCGCCGCCCGCATCGCCAACGCGCTGGTCACCGCACCGCCGGCACCGGCCATGCCGGCCACGCCTGCCACATCGCCGGCCGCCGCCGAGCTGCGCCGGCGGCTCGCCGAAGCGGCCGACCGGCTCGCCCGCGCCCAGCTCGAGGCCGACCTGGCCGCCAGCGATCCGGCGGCCGGCGCGACAACGAACCGCCAGCGGGCGGCAAGCGATCCGGCCCGGACCAAGGCGATCAGCAATCACCGCGACCAACTCGCCGGGCTGCAGCAGACCCTCGATGAAGCCCAGCGCGCACTCGAGAGCCTGTCCCGACCGGTGGCGGCCCCCCGATCGACCGACCCTCGCAGCGGTCTCACCGTGGTGGCTGCCGCGGCGCCCGCCAGCTCCGGAGCGCACGCCGATCTCGCCGCGCGCATCGCGGCAGGCATCGGCGCCGGCCTGCTCGCCGGCATCGTCGTGGCGCTGGTGATCGAGCGCGCCCGCCGGCCGGTGCGCGATGCCGCCGATCTGGTGCGAGCCGCCGGTCTGCCTGTGCTCGGTTCCCTGTGCGACGCCGCCGATACCCGCAGGTTGCCAAGCACGAACGCCACGGCGCCGGGCATGCCCGACCCTCCCGTGCTGACCCGCATCGTGTCGCAATCCGGCCGCCGCGGCCTTGGCGGCGATCCGGGCGCCGCCCGAGCCTGAGTCCTGGCCATGCTTGCTCCCTCCAAGCGCCGCGCCGCCGCGGCGGCCTCCGAGCCCGGCGTCGCTGCCATCGGCACGCTGCTGCTCGAGGACGGCCACCTGACGCAGGCGCAGCTCGAACAGGTCCTGATCGCCCAGAAGCGCCGTCGCGGCCGCTTCGGCGAGCTCGCCGTCAAGCTGCGCTTCGTCTCCCAGGCAGCGCTCGACGCGGCGCTCGCACGCCAGTACTCGGGCCAGACGGGACTGGCCGGACCGCGCCGATGGTTGCCCGACGACCTCGTCGTCGCGCGCGAGCCCGGCTCGCGATTCGCCGAGGCGATGCGCGCGCTTCACGGCCAGCTCGTCAGCCGGTGGTTCGGCGACACGCCCGCGGAACGCGCGCTGGTCGTGTGCAGCCCCGATCAGGGTGACGGGCGCAGCTTCGTGTGCGCCAACCTCGCGGTCGCGTTCGCGCAGCTCGGACACGAAACACTCCTCATCGACGCCGACCTGCGCGCGCCTCGCCAGCACGAGATCTTCCGCATTCGCGACCGGATGGGCCTGTCGGCGATGCTGGCCGGGCGCGCCGGAATGTCGGAGGTGCGCCGCATCGGCGATCTTCCGCGTCTGTCGCTGCTGCCGGCCGGCGCCGTGCCGCCGGATCCGCACGACCTGCTTGCGCGCGGAGCCTTCGATGGGCTGCTCGCCGAGCTCGCCGGGCACTACGATGCGATCCTGATCGACACGCCGGCCGCCCGGCACGCGGCCGACATGCTGCCGCTGGCATCGGCCGCCGGCGCGGCGCTGCTGCTGGCGCGCCGCGACCACACGCGCGCGCCGGAGCTGTCGCAGCTGTCCGGGGAACTCGGCGCCGCGGGCGTGACCGTGCTTGGCGCCACGCTGAACAGCTGCTGAGCTCAGCCCCCGACCGGGCGGTCCGTGCTAGCGTTCGCGGCCACGCGCCATGCGAGGCCACTTGCGCTCACCCTCAGGATCCGCCAGCTTGCTCCGACGCACCCGCTGGATGATCGCCGGCCTGGCGCTGGGCGCGGTCTTCCTGTGGCTCGCGCTGCGCGATGACAGGGCCACGGAGGCTGTGGCCGCGCTTCGCCAGGCCCAACCCGGATGGCTGCTGATCACCTTCCTCTGCGGCGTGGGCTTCACCATGACCAAGGCGCTGCGCTGGGCGCCGCTGGTCAATCAGGTCGCAAGCGTGCCCCCCGGGCTGGTGCTGCGCGCGATCTGGGCCGGCACCGCGGTCAACCTGGTCGTCGCGCACACGGGCGAGCTGCTGCGCGCAACGCTGATCGCCCGCCGCACCGGTGCCGCCGCGGCGGCAGTCCTCGCAACCATCGCCGTCGAGCGTGTCTTCGACTTCGGGGCACTGGCCGTGCTGTGCGCGGCGGGCGTGCTGCTCGACGGCCGGCTGGCCGAATCGCTGGGCGTGGCAGGGGCGATCGCCGCCGCCGTGGTGGCGATCGGGCTGCTCGCCGCGCGGCTGCTCGGCGCGCGCATGCCCGACGGCGAGCAACCCCCCGACGGCCGCCCGGGCGCAACCCCGGAAGGGCTGGCGCCAGGTGGCTGGCTTGCCGCTCTCGGGCGGGCCGCGCGGCGCGCGCGCGCCTGGCTCGCCAACCAGCGGCAGCGCGCACGCGCCGGCCTGACCGGGCTGTCCGACCCGGCGCTCGCCCGACGGGTGGCCGTCCTGTCGCTGGTGCAGTGGGTCTGGGTGGTCGCGGCCATCTGGGCCAGCGCGGCAGCGGTAGACGCGGCGCCGTCGCTGGCCGGGTCGCTCGCCGTCTTCGCACTCATGCTGCTGGGCCTGACCCTGCCGGCCGCGCCCGCGCACCTGGGCACCACGCAGCTCGCCTATGTCGCCGGTTTCGCCATGGTCGGGCAGTCCGGCGCGCCCGCGCTGGCGGCTTCGCTGGTCTACACCGGCTGCGTCATCCTTCCACAGCTGGTCGCGGGCGGCGTGCTGGCGTTGTCGCCAGGCACTAGAATGGGGCTGACGCGCCCGTCCGTCTCGGATCCCTGACATGGCCACCCCCTTTCCTTTTTCCGCGATCGTCGGTCAGGACGACATGAAACTCGCCATCCTCATCGCGGCCACCGATCCCACGGTGGGCGGGGTGCTGGTGCTGGGCGATCGCGGGACCGGAAAATCGACCGCGGTGCGGGCCCTGGCCGCGTTGCTGCCGCCGATGAAGGCCGTTGCCGGCTGCCGCTATGCCTGCGATCCGGCTGCGCCGCCCGGCGGCTGCGATCAATGCGCCACGCTGCGGCCTGCCGGTCGGCGCGTTCGCAGCCAGGAGGTGCCGGTGCCGGTGGTCGACCTGCCGCTGGGCGCCACCGAAGACCGGGTCGTCGGGGCCCTCGATCTCGAACGCGCCCTGGGCGAGGGTGTCAAGGCCTTCGAACCGGGCCTGCTTGCGCGTGCGCATCGCGGCTTCCTATACGTCGACGAGGTCAATCTGCTCGAGGATCACCTCGTCGACCTGCTGATCGACGTCGCGGCTTCCGGCGAAAACGTGGTCGAGCGCGAGGGCCTGAGCGTGCGGCACCCCGCGCGGTTCGTGCTGGTGGGCAGCGGCAACCCCGAGGAAGGCGAGCTGCGCCCGCAACTGCTCGACCGCTTCGGCCTGTCGGTCGAGGTTTCCACGCCGACCGAACTCGCGCAGCGCGTCGAGGTCGTGCGCCGGCGCGACGCCTTCGAACGCGATCCCGGGAGCTTCCTGGCAACCTGGCAACCGCAGGACGACCGCATCCGGCGTCAGCTGCTGCGCGCGCGCGCCCGCCTGCCCGGCGTCACCACGCCGGATGCGACGCTCGAGCAGGCTGCCCGGCTGTGCATCGCGCTGGGCACCGACGGCCTGCGTGGCGAACTGGCCCTCATCCGGGCGGCGCGAGCCCTGGCTGCGCTCGAGGGCGCCGCCGAGGTGGGCCTGCCCCACCTGCGCCGCATCGCGCCGTCGGCCCTGCGCCACCGCCTGCGGCGCAACCCCCTCGACGACACCGGCTCGGGAACACGCATCGAGCGGGCGCTCGCCGAGGTGTTCGGATCGGCCTAGCCCGTGCCGGCCACGCGCCCACCCGAAGAGGGCGTCGGCAACGACGCCGACGCGGCAGCCGCCTGCCTCGCATGCTGGGCCGACGCGCTGCGCGCGGCCACGCTGCTGGCGGTCGATCCCCACGGCCTGGGCGGCGCGGTCATCACCGCCGGCCATGGCCCGGTTCGCGACGGCTGGCTGGCCGCGTTGCGCGCGAGCCTGCCGTCGGCCAGCCCCGTTCGGCGAGTGCCCCTGCACGCCGGCGACGACCGGCTGCTCGGCGGGCTCGACCTCGCCGCCACGCTGGCGGCCGGCAAGCCGATCGCCCAGCGCGGCCTGCTTGCCGAGGCCGACGGCGGGGTGCTCGTGCTCGCGATGGCCGAGCGGCTGAGCGAAGCGACTGCGGCCCGGCTGAGCGCCGCACTCGACACGGGTGAGGTCACCGTTGCGCGAGAAGGGCTGGAGCTGCGCCAGCCCGCGCGCTTCGGCGTGGTTGCGCTCGACGAGCGCGTCGCCGACGACGATCGCCCGCCGGTGCGCCTGCGCGAGCGCGCCGCCTTCCACATCGACCTCGCCACCATCGGGCTGCGCGAGCTCGACGCGCTGCCGCCAGCGGGCATGGACGTGGCCGCGGCCCGGGCCCGACTGGCCGAGGGGGTTGCCGTCGACGACGAGGCGTTCACCGCCCTCGCGGCGGCAGCGCTGGCGCTGGGGGCCGGATCGACGCGCGCCGAGTGGCTGGCGCTGCGCGCCGCGCGCGCGGCGGCCGCCCTCGACGGTCGCGATGCGGTCGAGCCCGATGATCTCGCCCTGGCGGCCCGTCTGGTGCTCGCGCCGCGCGCCACCCGCGTTCCGACCACGGTCAACGAGACCCAGCCCGACGAACCGACACCCGAGGACCCGCCGCACGGCCAGGCCGACGCCAGCGCGCCCGCGCCACCGCCACCGCCGGCGAACCAGGCCACCGAACCGCAGGACGCGACGCCCGAGGCGCTGCCGACGGATGAACAGCCCCTGCACGACCTGCTGCTCGCGGCCGCGCGGGCAGCCATGCCCGCTGGCGTGCTGGCGCGGCTCGCGATGGAGCGCGCCGGTGCCCGCCAGCCCGGCACCGGCGCTGGCGGCAGAGCAGGCGCCGGGCGCGAAGGGCGACTGCGCGGCCGGCCGCTGGGCGCACGCCCCGGCGCGCCGCGTGACGGCGCGCGCCTGGCGCTCATCGACACCCTGCGCGCGGCGGCGCCGTGGCAGGCGCTGCGTCGGCGCGAACGGGGCATTGCGAGCGGCAATGCGCGCATCGTCGTGCGACCGGCCGACTTCCGGATCACCCGGCTGCGACTGCGCAGCGAGACCACCACGATCTTCGCCGTCGATGCCTCGGGTTCGTCGGCGCTGCACCGTCTGGCCGAGGCGAAAGGCGCTGTCGAGCTGCTCCTTGCCGACTGCTATGTGCGGCGCGACCGGGTCGCCGTGGTGGCCTTCCGGGGCCGCAGCGCCCAGCTGCTGCTTGCGCCCACCCGCTCGCTGGTCCGGGCGCGCCGCGAGCTTGCTGCGCTGCCCGGCGGAGGTGGCACGCCGCTGGCCGCGGGGCTGGACGCAGCCGGCGAGATCGCCCGAGCTGCGCGGCAACGCGGTGGCACACCCGTCGTGGTGGTGCTCACCGATGGTCGCGCCAACGTCGCGCGCGATGGCCAGGGCGGGCGCGCCCAGGCCGATGCCGACGCCCGCGCCAGCGCCCGGCGACTGCGGGCCGAGGGCATCACCGCCCTGCTGCTCGACACCTCGCCGCAGCCGCAGACCCTCGCGCGCGAGCTCGCCGCCGCCATGGGAGCGGGCTACCTGCCGCTGCCGAGGGCCGACGCCCTCGAGGTTTCCCAGGCCGTGCAGGCAGCCGCGCGCACCGGCCGCGGCCTCTGACACCCCGGATCGTCGATGCTCGAGGGCTCCGGCCCCCTGGTGTGGGCGCGTGACGGCCCCTGCTGGCCCAACCGCGAGGCCAGCCTGTTCGTCGACGCGGGCGGGCTGCGCTGGCACGTGCAGCGGATGGGCCGCGCCGATGCCCCTCACCGGATCCTGCTGCTGCACGGCACCGGCGCGGCAACCCACTCGTGGCGCGCGCTCGGGCCCCTGCTTGCGCGCGAGGCGCGGGTCGTGGCGCCCGATCTGCCTGGCCACGGATTCTCGAGCGTCGCCGGCCGCGAGAACTGCTCCCTGCCCGGCATGGCCCGAGCCCTCGCAGCGCTGCTGCGCGAACTCGACGTCTCGCCCACCGTCGTCGTCGGTCACTCGGCCGGCGCGGCAATCGGCGCAAGGCTCTGCCTCGACGGCGCGATCGCGCCGGGCACGCTCGTCAGCATCAATGGCGCCTGGCTGCCTTTCGGCGGCCCGGCTGCCCGCTTCTTCTCGCCGGCCGCGCGCATCCTCGCCGACTCACCCATGGCCGCGTGGCTGGTCGCGCGGTCGGCTCGCGATCCCGGGCTGGCGCGGCGCCTGCTCGAGGGCACAGGTTCCCGGATCGACGATACGGGCGAACGCGCGTACGCCCGCCTGCTGCGCAGTCCGGCGCACATTGCAGGCGCCCTGGCGATGATGGCCCACTGGGAACTCGGGCCGCTGCTGCGCGAGTTGCCCGCCCTCGGGCCCCGTCTGCTGCTGCTTGCCGGCGCGGCCGATCGCACGGTCTCGCCGACACAGTCGGCCCGGATCGCGCACGCGGTCACCGGCGCCCGGCTCGAAATCCTGCCCCGACTCGGCCACCTCGCCCACGAGGAAGCGCCCGATCTCGTCGCAGCGCGAATCCTCGCAGCCGCTGGCTCGGCCGCGCCGTCCGCCCCCTCCTGCTGAAGCTGCCGTCGGCAACGG
>Ga0315904_10004521_pt1 | contig 19806 bp, 32 predicted proteins | sample LakEriMetagenome_6_FD_203529 | JGI IMG/M metagenome (GOLD analysis project Ga0315904, IMG submission 203529) | Freshwater fungal communities from buoy surface, Lake Erie, Ohio, United States - Buoy 12 MA120 | ecosystem: Environmental > Aquatic > Freshwater > Lake | place: USA: Lake Erie, Ohio...
GCTGTCAGAGTATGAGCTAGGGCAAGCAGATGGTTTGCGCTGGGCGCTGGATATCATTAGGGAAATAAAAAGCCCCGAAGATTAAACAACTAATCAACGGGGCCGGAATATATGATACCTCCAGGATATCAGAAAAAAGGCGATGCAGTAAAGATAAACAATGTAATTGATAAGGTAGTAACTAAACTAAGGAAAAGTATGAATAAACCAGTGCAAAACTTTAGAGATAAAGGAATTGATGTTGCAGTGTGGAACGCTAAGAACGGTGGCTACAGCTTTACTATCCGCAAGACGTACAAGAATAAACAGTCGGGCGAATATGTAGAGACTAAATACCTCTATAAAGAAGAGTGCGAAAAGTTGATCGAGCTGCTTCAAGAAGCGGTAAAATACGCAAGCAACAGAGCAGAACACAACGAGGAACACATAGCATCGGGCGGTTTGAGCAGTAAAAAGAGCGCCGCAAAGCACGAAGATATTGATATTGATGATCTGCCCTTTTAATCATGTATAGCATTAACATTCCATTATCTGCGATAGAAATGTACCAGGCTGGTTGCGCTGGTATGATGCGCCGACTTGACGCAATCAAAAAAACACGCAAGGGACTGTTTGCGCCAAACGCTGTCTGGGACACGGATATTGAGGCTGCTGGTGCTGAAATGGTTGTAGCTAAATGGTTGGGTCGTTACTGGCACGCGCTGGCTAACGATCCAACCGTTTTAGAGGGCGATGTAGGAAAGTATCAAGTGCGCCACACTCGACACGAAAACGGGTGTTTGGTGATATATCAAAAAGACAAGGACGATGCAGTTTTTGTGCTAGTGGTAGGGGGCTATCCAAATTACATGATAAAAGGATGGTTACCTGGCGATAGAGCAAAACAAAAGCAATACTGGCGCGATAATGCACAGCACCCAGCCTACTTTGTGCCTCAAGATGCGTTGCTTGATCCAACCGATTTAGAAATGAGTGTAAAATGTAGAGAGTTATGAGCAAGACACTTGAAGAGAAAGCAGTTTTAATGGAGGCAGCTTACGATCAATGGTTGCGGCAGCGACAATCTAGCATTGACCATGTTGGGTTTGATCCAATTCATCCGCTTTTTGCTGGTTGGATTATAGGATTTGAAGATGGAGTTTCTGCTTGTAAAAATGACAAAATGTTTAAAAATATAATTCTTTTAATACTTGGACTAGGATTAGGCAGTTTAAGATGAGTAAGACACCTGAAGAGATGGCAAAAGAAGCATATGAAGTAGGGTTTGCATGTGGAAGATTAATGACTAAAGAAGAACTAAACAAAACTGTTGAAATGTTTCAATGGAGCCCTAATCCTTCTTATATAATTACTGGGTTGTTTTGTGCGCTTACATTTGGATTTGGCTTAATAATAGGAGGTTGCAAATGAAAACATCTGAAGAGTTGGCAGAAGAGTATTGTAAAAAATATTGGGATGCTCATCCTGAAACATTTGTAGATGGCTATAATGCTGGCTACAACGCAGCAGCAGCAGAGTATCAAGAGAAACTAAATCAGTTGAGACTGGAGCGTCCTGCGTTTAAGAAGCACGAAATAGAAAATCATATTTGCCAAGCTAACGCAGATGGATACAAGCGAGGTTACGAGCGAGGATTAATTGCTCGCAACGACTGGATATCGGTTGAAGAAAAACTACCAGAAAAGGACAAGCGTGTTCTTTGGTACAATCCAACTCTTTACAGTCCAATAGTAGTTGACTCGATTGCGCCTGACTGGAACGGACGCTTAGAAAACAACACATATACGCATTGGCAGGAACTGCCTGAGCCGCCGAAGGAGGAAGAATGAGTTGGATTGATGTAACAAAAGAGCTGCCTGAAGAAGGCAAACCAGTTTATGTGATTGGTAAAGATAAAGAATGTGTTCATTTATCAATACTGAAAAATGGAGTGTGGACACTTTATAAAGGAAGTGAAGTTACTCACTGGACACCAATGGAAACTCGCATTGAATATTCAAAGCAAAATAAATGATTGACTCATTTTTAGACTGGCTTGCATTTGAAGGTGGCATTCTTTGGATCATGAGCTTGATGATTGGAAGTGTAGTTTGTATCGTAATAGCATTTTGCCTTACTCACGAATGTGCTCGATATGAAACTAAGGTTACTGAAAAATCTCCTGTATATGTAAAAGTTGGAGTTGTTCTCGTGCCGCTTGGTGGAGGCCGCAAAGAAGAAACTACTTGTGCTGAATGGAAAGAGAAATAACTATAAATGAACGCAGATATACCCCCGCTTAAAGTCTGGATAGAAGCTAAAAACTTAAACGGTAAAGAAGGTTTTGAACATGGTTACGCAATCGCAATACAATCATACAAAGCAAGAGCGCTACAGTTCCATGTCTTACTCGAATCAGGTGCTCACTTTCGTCATATCCCTCTTCATTGGCTTTGGCACGATCCTGATGCTAGCGACCCTGCTGAGTTCTCTCTGGAACTTCTTCAACTATGGGATTGTTTCAGTTACCGCCCCGTAGTAACCACCTTTGATATACTCAAAGGCTACCAATGTGACGCACTGCTTAAAGACAAGACCAAAGTATCGGGCACATACTGGTTTACGATTGACTGGCTGCCTGATTCTGAATCTGAGTCTGCTTTCCTGCTCCAGCCCGACCAAAACAAATGCGCCCACGTCATTCTGCTTGATAACGGACAAGTCGCAGCTCTGCCTACCAACAGAGTTGTTTTTAAGGACGCCTTTTTCATTGGCAATACTCCAGATGCAGCATCAAAAGGGTATACTACTCTCGATACAATCTGGAGCGCAGAGGATTGCAACCGCTGGTCAGTAGCTAACAATGACAAAACCTATTACTAACTTGCTGAGTAGCTAGTATCCGCTACACTATCCTCATGCGGGATAGGCGCACCCTACCTTCCATCCCAGACCGCCCTATTACCTTTGCATCTCATGCAGAGTATGCTGCTGGCATCCTATTAGAACGCTACATAGGCGATTTTGAGCTAAAGACTGGCGCTACTTTCCAAGTTCCTATAGGTCACAACAAAACTTGTGATTTTATGATAAACGGCGTATTCGTAGAGTATCACCCCTGTAACCTTAACCACGAGTTTGATGATAGGCAGGCGCTCCGCCGCTTTTGGTCAGCAATCAAGCACGTTAAGCAACCGTTTAGAGATCACATCGTAGCAGCAGTCTCAGACGAACTAAGCGAAAAATACTACCGCCGCCGTAAGTTCTTAGTTACAATGCATGGAGGTAAAGACTCTGAGTTGATTGTTTGCCGTACGCCTCAAGACCTTTATCGTGACGTAATCAAGCGATTCAGTGCCAATCCGCCAAGAGAGGCTAAGTTTCTACAAGAGTTCCAGAACTTAGCTAATGAGAGATTCTAAATGGTAAATTCTAGGGCTAAAGGGGCTAGAGCAGAGCGTGAGCTAGCCAATAAGTTAAAAGAACGTGGTTTCACTGCCAGGCGTGGACAGCAATATAGCGGCGCTAATGGGGATGCTGACGTCGTTTGCGAAGAACTGGCATCATATCATATTGAGTGCAAGATGGTTGCTGCACTCAACGTAGACAAGGCTATAGACCAAGCTACTAGAGATTGTGGAGATAAAACTCCTATAGTATGTCACCGCAAGAACAACCGCCCCTGGTTAGTTACAATGTATATTGAAGACTTTCTAAAACTAATTAAATGAAAGAAGATATTGTTGCAGAAGATATAGACTTTCCTGCAACGCCAGAACACATACTGTGGCTAGCTGTTATTGATAGAGCTATTGCAGACTACTGCACGCCAGCTCAAGAACTAACTCCTTACTTCAAAGCTGATCTTTATAGCTTCTTTTTTTGTAATGAGCCCAAGCCATACAATTTGGTCTATATCTGCTCAATGCTGCTAGATCGAGAAGATGCTGTAAAAAAGATACGCAAGCGCATAAGTAACTACGCGCCAAAAGAAAAGCATCGCAGCTTTAGAAGTAGCAGCTTTTAGCGCTTCTTCTTATCAACTACTGACCAAACCTGGGTAGCGCCGTAAAGCACAGCACCAGCAACTACAGGTTCAACAGCTTTTACTAGACCGTCTGCCTGATCTTCAGTAACGCCAATGGTGAGCAAACTACCAGCAGCTAAAGTGAGCAGATGTCGGACGATGGAGAGTAGTATTGGCATAATAACTCACGAGTGTAACTAAACGTAGACAAGGGATACCTACAATCTCGCTTTCTAGGGTCTATAAACTCGCCCCTAATGCAGTTCATCCAGTATTCCCAATAGAATTGTAAGTCGCAGTGCTGATACTTGGCAACCCAAGCCTTCATATCAACCGTAGTCCCGTCTATCCCATCCAAATCCACTATACACGGGGCAAGTAAACTTGGATTAACTCCATGTTTTTCACAGGTATATCCTGACAAACAGCGTCTCCGGTATGGATTGTCCACAATGTTACAAGTAGGCAAAGCAGCAGATACAAGATTGGCAAGTTCTCTTCTAGCTGGTTCATAAAGGTCGCACTCCAAACATGGGCTAACGTAACAGGTAAGATCCTTCCCTTCTATTCGTCGCCTAAATCGTTTTAGTATTACCGCAAACCTTTTTCGTAACCTGCTTTTTGGCTTTAACGCCGCCCTACTAGCTGATGCCGCTGTATAGCCCCATAACGCCTCATAACGCCCGCAGCGCTTGTTTCTCATGCAGGGGCTTTGTATAAGGTGAGCCCTAATTACCTTTGGTCTAGCATCATTTAACAGAGGCTCTAAGCATTTGCATCGAGTGCCAAAAGTATTCTCTAGCCAGCTAAGAATTAGCTTATCCTGCCCCTTATACAGCTCTTCAACGCCCTTACAATTAAATTCAGGGTGACATACCCCCAACAAGCTAGGCGCTTGAGCTTCTACTACACCCATTAGTGCTAACAGCACCAACAGGACTTTCATTTTGCCAGCACCTTATCTAGCTTGGTTTCTATCCTATCAAGCCTAGTTTTTATGTTAATTAGCTCCGCTTGAATTACTTGCACCTCTACACTGGTTCGGTACTTGTTCTCCTGCAATTCCTGTAAGCTGTTTTTTACGCTGCGATAATCTAATCCAATGATCGATACGAGAACGCCAATAGCCATCTTGATAGCTAAGTCTATCCAGTAACGTAACTCTGTAATGTCGCCAGTCATTAGTGAACACGCCCCCCTCCGTAAGCATCGATAACTACTAACTCTGCTTCGGGAGTACCCGCCATTAGATCCATAAAGCGATTAAACGCTGACCTACTAGCTAAGATAGCCGACTCACTTCCAATTCTTCCAAACTGCATACCAAGCAAGATGCAACCATGCGTATCTTTATGCGTATTACCAGCATGGAACAAGATATGATCACGCTCTGGTACATCCATAACTTGCCAAGTACGACCAAACTTAGGGCTTTGCCTTGGCATAACCTTATACCGCCCTACAGGTATGCAGCTAATCTTACGTTCATTAGCTCGCCAAGCATCCTCTAACGTAACAAACTCAGGCATGTCGTTCACGCACAACACGCCCAAGGTAGCGCCGTTATATTCAGACACTCTAACAAGCCTTAGCTTCATTGTGGTGGCTCAGGAAATACAATTAGTTTTGGATCGTCATTCTGTTGCATCATGTCGCGAAGTTCTTGGCGATAAGTCGCCCATACCGTTGCATCAACGGGAACATCGGGAAGTTGCGTCCAGTCTGATGCGGCTAGTTGGCGGTTTCGCCACGCACGAATCGACTGCCGTATCATCTCGTTTGTTGCCGTTTCAGGGTTCCATGTTCCTGCTAAAACATCCTGCCAATTCATTGTTATACGCTCCTGTAAAATCCGTTTGCCCAAATAGCTCGCAGTGCGCCAGTCAGAAATTGAGTGGTGGAGTCATAGGTATAAAATCGAAATTCACTGGCGGAATGTGCAAATACTAATCCGGCCAGGGACGTTCCTGCTGGTTGCACCAATGCTGGCATAGTTTGATTTAGTCCATCCAAATTAACTGGCATTGATACACGAGCGTATAAAGCCGAAGCGGTATTTTGCGTCCACGATAAATCAAATTGCACTTCAACACGCTTTCCATTTTTGCGAAATCGAGCATTGGTCACCACGCTTGACGAGGTTCCAGCTGAAGGTGTGACCGTTGGCGTCCATGTCTGCCACCCAGTCGGCTCGTTTGTAATAACTAAATTCGTCCCATCATAAACTACTTCCATAATGGCTCCCGCCACCCATGTTCCTAATGTTGGATTGGTACCGTCCTCGTTGTTTACAATATTTTTTGCGCCAACACTGTTAATGTTTAATGTGTGAGCCGTTGCAACGCTACCAGTCGATCCCAAGCCGCTACCAATCTTCATCCTAAATTTTTGCCCAGCTTTGTAAGCTGTAATAGCAGGAGAGGCGCTTGCAGTTTGTGCAGTAGCAGTGCCGCCAGTAGTACCAAGCCAAATGTAGTCTCCATCCTGTACTTGGGCTACTTGAGCTAATTCGGTTCTAGCCGTAGAAGCAGCAGCATTGGTGTATTTAAAGCCGCCAAGGTTAAGATTGCCGGTAGCAGCATTAGATCCATCTTTGTTTAAGCACTGATTAATGCCCGTAGCAAAGTCATTATCCTGAGTATCATGGCGGCCAGCTTCTATGCCTATGCCAAGGCTGGCATCACCAACCCAACCGCCTGTACCGTTATTTCCTTTCGAGTAAGACCCCGCAGCCCAAGCGCACATAACTATCTCTCTTTTTTCTTATTTCTGTTAATCATTGATGGTGACGAATAAAAACACACGTTGCACCTACGATACCCATTACTAGGAATAATGTAGGTTGTCTCTGGTTTCCATTCATGACCACGACGACAATGCGTTGCAGCCTTTTTTATTGCCGCTGCTTTTAACGAACCTTTCACGCAAACATTATCAATGTATTCCTGCTTTTTGTCAGGAGATAATTGTTTCCACCAATTCTTGTACCCTTCAGCATTATGGCGGCTGGCGTTTTCTTCTGTTGTTACTGCTTCTAAATGGTCAGGGTTTACGCACCCCTTATTCTTGCAAAGATGGTCTATAGTTAAGCCGTCAGAAATCTTGCCCTTGTGCCATTCGTAGCTAATGCGGTGAGCTTTGCTTTTATGCTTAGACTTATGAAAATGAGCATAGCCATCTTTGTCATGCCATCCTTTCATTTGCCAACATTGCGTAGGAGTAACGTAAACACGCTTTAAGAAACGTTCATAAGATTTAGCTTCCTTGCCTATTAAGGCCAGCATAATTATTTCCTATGCTTCTAAACTAATGACTTTTGACACATAGTTCCTAGTTTCTTTAGGAACCTTAACTTCATCAAGAACACTTTGCCACGTTACTTTTTTACCAGCGGCTTTTACCTTTTTGATAGCTCTATCAATGTTACCTGGGCCCCAGTTGTATGCCGCTAGTGCTAGTTCCTTGCTGCCATACTTGTTAATCATCCGCTGTAGATACTTACTGCCACCCTCTACGTTCTCTTGCGGGTCTTTAGGATCTACGCCAAGCTCTTTAGCTGTACCTGGCATAAGCTGCATTAACCCTGTAGCACCTTTAGGGCTAACAGCTTCTTGCTTGCCGCCTGACTCTACTTTCATTACAGCTTTAACAAGACTAGGCGGAGCAAAGTCTTCGCCTGTAGGAATGCTGATGTTTTGCTTGCCTACTTTAACTGATTCTGGGGCTGGTGCAGATTCGCCTCGTAGCGCCTCTATTTCTCTTGTAACGGCTTCAATCTGAGCGTCTATGTCCATCTCAGGAAGTGCAGCAGGTTCCGTTACTGAAGGTTGTAAATCCTTTGGAGCAGCTTTGCCGGCGATAGTAGTCAAATCACCAAGGCTAACAGCGGCAACTTCTTTAGGCATTGCTTTGCTTAAATTAGTTGCAAGTTTGCCAGCAAGGTTTTGCCCTTTAGGAGTAGACAAAGCTCGCAAAGTAAGAGCGCCTAAAACACCTGCGCTAACATCACCAGCAGCAGCACCAAGAATAGCTCCACCAGCAAGACCTGCCCCGCCAGTAGTATTAAGCAACTGTTGTACTTTGCCGATGTCATAATCAGCACCAGTAGCCTTAAATCCACGCTCAATAATAGGACTAACTACAATCAAGTCCTGCTTTTGCTTGTTAAGGTCTTTAACTTCAGGCGCATACTTTTCAATATGCCCCTTCATATCCCTGTAAAGAGTACGCCAAAACCCAGGGTCAGATTGAGGTGAGTTTTTCCAATTTTCACCGATAATCTTTTTCTGCTGATTCAAGTATACAAGACTTCCCTTGCCCTCTCGACGCAAAGCATCTTGCAAGCTAATAACTTCGTTTAGGTATTTATCAACATCGTTAGCTGCTATATTTTTAGAAACATACTCAAGCGTTTTATCAAACGAAGGTGAAGGGACTGGCCCTACTTTAGCTTCTGTTCCTTTTAGAACAGATTGAATTGAATCTTCTGCTGCTTCTTTAGCGGCTTGTAGCTTTGGATACATAGACTCAGGGTCTATGCTTTTACCAAGAGTGCCTTTCTCAATAAGATTATCAAAGCTCTTTTTAAGCTGAGTAGTAGTATCGCCTTCTACTGTTTCAATAATAGCGTTTTTAGCTAGCTTATAATCAGAAGCCCTTGCGCCTCTAGCTTTACGCTGTAACCCCATACCAACATCTTCTAGCGATGGAGCAATAGATGATGCAGCTTTAGCAGCACCACCAACAGCGGCAGGAGCAGCTAACGCTCCTACCAATCCAGCATAAGGCGATTCTGGCGCAATCGCTTGCCCCGCTTCGCTGCCAAGGTACGCCGCCAATCCTGTGCCAGCCTGACCAAGCAACTTAGCTTTAGACAGAGGCGATGGAGTAAGAAAGCTGATTAGCTCTTGTGCTTCTGTCTCTGGTCTAACGCCAAGAGTAGGCGCTGCGGCTTCTGCTCCTGCACTAAGTAATTTGCTTAATCCAAAAGTTTCTACGGGAGCACCAGCGTACTCTAGCCCCTTTACTACAGGGTATGACAATACATCTGCTAATCCAGCACCAGCCCTAGCAACGCCAGTAGGAACATCAAACGCAAGCTGACGCAATCCATAGCCACTAGGCTCTGCTGCCGCTACAGGCGCAGGGGTAGCCAATGCAGCTTGCTCTCTAGCTATCTCAGCTTCCAACGCTGCTATTTGTGCGTCTATTGGATCCATTACTTTCCTGCTTCCGCTCTCATACGCCGCAATTCTGCTAACTGGGCTTGCAACTGTTCTAGTTTTTGCATCTTATCAGACTCAGGAACGGCACTAGCACCAGCCATGCCACCTTGTTCGGTCATCCATGAGGCCCAGTCTTGTCGCTGTGGATTGTAAACGCCCGCAGGGAATACCTGCTCGCTCTTGTACTGTCGCCAGATAGCATCGGCTCCAACAGAGCTACCCTTACTCTGAACATAGCTTTCTAAAAAGTCAGCATAGTCTTGCTCTATCTTGCCTATTGCTTCCATTCCAGCAATAAGCCTAGCGTTTTCGCTTGGAGTATTTGAAGAACTAGGACCAGCTCCCATAAGAAGTTTGGTTTCAAAGTCTGATACTGCGCCAGGCGAACGCAACATTTGCACCATTCGAGGTCTTACGCTATCAAGAATCTTTTGAAAATCCTGTTTTTCCTGTTGAGTTGGACTTACAATAGCTGCTGCCCTAGATGCTAAATCTCTTGGCCCACCAAGCAGCCCGCCAGTCATGCCAGCGCCTTCCATTCCAGCTCTAGCTGTAGCAGCTATTTCTTCTAAGTTTGCGCCTCTTGCACGTGATGTTTCTATTTTCTTTCCAGCTTCTTTAGTTGCTGCTGTATCAGGTCTAAGATTCTTTTCGGCATATTCTGCTGCTTGCCCTGGCGTCATGCCTAGCGTAATACCACGAGCAATTAAAGCGTCTCGCTTGGCTTGCATGTCCGTTGCGCCCAGTAAAGGCTTGCCTTCTGCGCCTACCATTGGCGCTGTCATATCAGGAGCTAATGCTGTAAGAAGTTTGCGCCTTGCTTCTGCTTCTCTTGTAGCTTTTGTTGCGGCTACTTGTTCAGCTAGCGGACTTATTTCAAACTCTGCTGCGGTAGTTAAGTCGGCTAGTTTTTCAGCCTGTTTTAGCTTTCTTTCTGCTTCCTGCTGCATTAACGCAGTTGATAGCGTAGAAAGCCTAGATTGATTCATTGGGTCAGATACGCCGCCGATAAAATCAGTGCGCTCCTGTGGCGTTGCCAAAGTCTGCATTTGATTAGCTAGCGTGTTAAGCTCTAGCGTATCTCTAGCGGCTTGCTGTCTAGCCTGATAGCCAAGCAAGGACTGAAGCAGTACAGAACCAAGGCTAATACCTATAGCTTGTCCAGTAGAACCGTAAGGATTGATTAGCTGCGGCGTCATCTGCCCTAGCGTTTGTGCAGCTATGCCGTAGCCTGTATCAGCCCCAGTGTAATTTAAGCCCTGCAATGCTTCTGCTAATGTTGCCATGTTATTTCAATGCCCAGTTAGTTATTCCAGCACCAACGCCAGTAGCAACACCTTGCGCTACATTAGCCCAAGGGTTTTGTTGCTGTCCTTGTCCATAACCTCGTCCAAGAGCCTCTGCTTCCATACGCTCATATAGATTTGGCCCTTGCTGCCCACCGCCGCCGCCTCCTCCACCACGAGGTTGGTTGCGAAGCATCCAACGTTGATTACGTCTGTCTAATTCGGCCTGTCGTGCTTGCCAATCTTGTTGCTGTTGCTGCTGTTGCTGACCGTACTGAGCCCCAATACCAGCAATATAAGGCTGCTGAATAGCTTGCCACTGCTCATACGGCATCATAGCTAACTGCCCAGCTTGCCCAAAGCCTTGCTGCTGAACACTGTAAGCTGCTTGTTCTGCTGCGCTCATGGCTTCTTGTTTTGCCATATCTTCGCGCTCGTTTTGTTGACGCATAAGCTCTTGAGCTGCGGGGCTTGCTGGATCTAATCCTCGCTCTGCTATCTGCTGCTGCAAACTTGTACGCTGTTGCTCAAACTGTCGCTGATTACGGCGCTCAAATTGCCCCATGACATTCTGCCTAGCTCTGTCCATTTCTTGCTGAAATCCAGGCTCATACTTTTGCTGCATCTGGTAAGGGTCAAAGTTTTGAAACCGATCAACTACTCCTTGATATGCCTCACCAGCGCCCATAAAACCTTCTTCTGTTACAGATTCAGGCGTTGGCCCTGTAGGGACTTGAGTAGGTGGGGCTGGTGCTTTACGTCTTTGAGACATATCTTTTTTAGGGGCGCTTTTCTGCCCTTTTAATACATTGCCGTATTGATCTTTATAAGTGCCTGGGCCAGTTCTATTCCATTTACTAGCACCACGATTAGCATTTTTTTGTGCAGCTTGCTGTTGTGCAGGAGGCTGTTGTGTTCCTCTTGCAGGGGCTTTAGTTTTTTTAGGGTCTCTTGTAGTTGCGCCTCTTCTAGCCATAGTTATACCTGTCCACCCATATCGTAACGTATTTCAAATCCTAGTATTTGCATGGTTGAGTTTTTTAAGGAACCACCAAATCGTACCGCTGCACAATGGCCCTGCCCCTTAACTGCAAACCTATCAAATATGTATTCCAAATCAGCAGACCAAGGGCTTCCCCAAGGACTACCCCAAGGCGTAAATACACCACTAGGTGTAGCAACGGATGTAACCGTAGAAGCCCGTCTAAAGTCCACGTCTAGCCCCAGGTTAAGCGTAACACCCCGCTTGGTACGCATGATAGGGCGAATGTCTTTGAACGCCTTGTAATTGCCCCTAGAACCGTAAAAGCTAAATGCTGTGCGGCCACTGTAAGCTATCGCCTGGCTGGTAGTAGAAGTAACCGCATCAGCCTGGCCAGACTCACCCTCCCAGATTATGCCCGCTGAAGACCCATAATACGGGTGCCCATTAAACAACGTGGAAGCAAGTGCATGCTCATCACTATACAACTGAAACAATGTCCAGCCTTTAGTGTCTATACTGTAAACTAGAAACTTGCATCCAATACCGCTAGTAGGAATGCTAATATACACCCGCCTACCTTGAGGCCAAAAAAAACCTGACCATTGATGGTCAAAAGTTGTTTGTGATGCGTACTCTGATATTAGTGGGTTTACTTTTTGACTAACTACGTTTAGTGCTGCTTCTGGGTCAGACTGAAACAAGCCAGAAATAGGGACAATGCCCTGCTCTGTAATTATCCAAATGTCATTGTTTACTCTGATAAAAGCGCGATAACCAAGGGGCTTGCCTATGTAGTATCTGGCAACTAAACCCCAAGTTGTAGGGTCACCAGCATAAGTACCGCTATAAAAAACAATCTCGCCCTCAGAACTACAAGCCCAGAAGTAGTCTTGAGCTGCTACATTGGCGCTATTGCTATAACTGCCAATACCAACAAGGTAGCCACCCCTAGTAAAGACGTACTGAAAATCAAAAGCAGTGAGAGCAGGAGTGCCACCTGTACCAGTAACTTGCAAGCCGCCATACCATACCTTTGCAGTATTAGCCTCTACAAAATACAGGCGCTCTTTGTAAGCAGTAACATTAATAAGAGTGCTTTTTGTAACACCAGTAAACGTAATATCGGTACAGTTGCCAGTGCCTGTATAAACTTGAGCGTTATTTAGACCGTTACACAGGTAAATGTTGTTGGCGTATGTTATCCACTGCCAATCGCCGCTAGTAGGTGTTGTAGTCCCTGTTTTATCACTAACCACACCAGCGGTAGTCATTGAATAAATCTTAGTAGCGTTACACGCTATAAGTTGGCTAGTGCCATCTTTAAGATGTAACGGTGCAAGTAGCTTAATTGGGTTAGATGTCCCAACATTTGCTATTTGCTGATAGCCAAGTCTAACAGTAGGAGCGCCAGCCCCAGGAAACACGTTTACCAATTCCAGCGCAAAAGCTGGATCCATGTTGTCTATTGGACTTACTAAGTCCAACCCGCCATAAGGCGGTGACATTGTAAAGCCCTGAAAGGCCATTGATTATCCTACTTCATCGGTTGTCCCCAAAAATTCCTGCGATCATAAAATCCTGCGGGAATGTTTGAGTTCTGCTGTTGTGACTGTTGACCTGCTGGCGCAGCTGGTTGATAGGCTCTTTCCATTGCCTGGTTATATTGATTCATCGCTTGCTCACGAGTACCGTATACTCCTGGGCTTAAACGATAACGGCCACCTTGATTAGCTGATGGTTGCGGCATTTGCGGCATATTTGAAAGTTCTGGCGTTGGATACCTATACATCTTATCTGGCGGCAGTGCCTCGCCTGTAGTGTTAGTTGGGAATATAATTTGCTCTAATCTATTAACATCGTTAAGGTTAAATGGCCTTCTATCGGGGTATGTAACCATAGGAGATGGGCCACCTACCAAAGAGGTTGCTCCTGGCTGCCATGGCGCGCTACCACCAGCAGGAGGTTGTGGTTGTGGTTGTGGTTGCGGTTGTCGTTGGATAGCCTTACCGCCAGCTCCAACTAATCCACCTTCTGCGCCTCTATACACTCCTGGCGACAGTCGCTCCATTGGCTTTTCGCGTGGAGGTCGTGCTGTTACTGGAGGGCTAATTTCTGGGCGTCCTTCTGCGGCAGCTTGCTTTTCTTGTTTTGCAGCTTTTCTAGCCTCACCACGAAGCACAGGATTTTTTGTCATTGCGCCACGCCTTGCCATATTATAGCTCCTTATCTTTTTTGTTATCTTTCTTTTTTGTGTTGTTGTAATTAACTTTCAAAGCTTGTCTAACGCTAGTCGCTGGCTTTACAACGCCCTTATCATTCATGTACATGCCAGGGCTAACGCGCACTACTTCGCCTTTTGGAGGTCTTTGTATTGGAGCTGGTGGCGTTTGTACGTTTACTCCCGCTTGCTGTGCAAATGTTGATTTGCCCAAAACAGTTTCTATATTTTTAAGAACATCTGCTTCAGTTTGTGCGTTGCTAGTTACGGCATTAACTAACATGCCTGTAAAGTGTCCAGGGTAAAACTTCTTCTTTGGATCATCTGCGCCGTAGATGTTGCGAATCATTGGCTCAATTTGATCTGTTGCAAACTTAGCTATTGGATTTGACCAATCAACATCCCAAGTGTTGCGAGTAGTTTTTCCATCAATGTTTTCGCCAACATTTTGCAGTTTAGTTTTGCCACCAAGTCCAATGTTGTACTTAGAACCGTCAGCTAGCGTAACCATGTAATCTTTATCGGCAACGCCAGTTTCTTTTAGCGTCCCTCTAAAATCATCTCTTATGCGCTCAGGTAATGACTTGCCTGATTTCATCATTGCGCCAATAGAGCGCTTACCAAGCAAACGAAGACCAATGTTTGCAACAGCCCCAACTCCGGTCATATTAGCTAATTGATTTGTCCAATCAGCTCTATCTCCACGACCACGCACAATATCTTTCATGCCTGTTTCCCAAGCATTATTGATAATTGCTGCTCCTGCTGCGACTGGTAAAGCTACTGAACCAATAGATCCAAGAGTAGATCCTCCTGTTGTTGCTCCTGTGGTTGTTGCTCCTGCGCCAGTAGCACCAGCGCCTGTAGCAGCGCCAGTACCAGCGCCAACAGCTTTAACTCCTACTATTTTTGGAACAGCTAATGCAGTAGATGTTTTTGCGCCTCCAAGTGCGCCTAATTGATTAGCAAGATATCCTGTACCTACAGCACCTAAAACAGCACCTCCGGTTTGTGCTAACCCTGCTTGTTGTTTGGCAGCGGCCTCTTCTTCAGCAATTTGCTCTGGCGTTTTAGGAGCACCAAATATAGCTGTGGTTTGGTCGTAAGCTGCACGATGAGGAAAACCATTACTGGTAAGCCAAGCATAGTACGCTTGTGGATTGCTTCTAGCAAATGCTGGAGCTTCAGGAAGAAACTTGTTTTGATCTATTGCCATTATATCCAAGTCCCAAACACAGCTACACCGTTACGAGCAAACAAGTTGCCCCTTACTTGACCTCCAGCAAAGATAATTTTGCCGTTCTGGTCACGACTAAATTCTTCATTAAGAGCAACATCAAACCTTGGGCGAATGCTATCTAACCCATGAATTTCAGCAAACCGTTCTAGTATTCCCTGCTCTAATAGCTTTTCTTGAAAAATGCTTGTATCAGTATCAGCAAGGAATTGATTGTAAGGGCCGCTGTAATAATCCCAAGTTACGCCCCCGTCCGACGCCGAACCGCTAGTATGCGTTGGAGGCGTCGCACCCGTCGTTCCACCCGCTGTAGTCGTGTAGTAATTCCCGTTATAGAAACAGTACGAGTTTGCGGCAAATGATGTTGAGGTTGCCCACGTTTTAGGTCTGACAGAGCGGTCAGCAATATATTCAAAAATAATGATATTGCCACTATAAGAAGTGCCAGGAGTCGGAGAGATAAGAAGTTCGCTATTAGTAATACCCCTGATTTGAAAGCGTTGATATACTGTAGTATTAAGCCCAAACCCCCTAATTTCTGCATATTCCTGCTCCGTCATTGGCCCCAACACCCTCCAGCGAGTTGAGCTATTCCAGAACGTCTCGTAATGATAATACGAAAATGCAGCAGGTAATTGATAAGTAGCCTGACCATTGACCAAAGTAATTGCGCCAGAAGCGTAACATTTCGGCCAAGGGTAGGCTTCAAAGATGTCTCGATTGATACGGTTAGCAATGGCTAAAAGCTGCTTGGTTGTAGTCTCTGTAGAAGTCAGAATGTTTGACTCAACAGTGTACCCAGCTTCATCAGCAACATTTTGTATAACCGTAGCTATGCTCATGCTTTCTTAGGACGCCCCCTCCGCTTTATCGGCTCATCAAGCTCTTCATCGCCATCAAAGCCTTCTTCCATAGCTTCTTCTACAAATGCTTTTCTTTGAGGTCTGAGGTCAATCCCCTCATTGGCTTCAACGCGCTGCATAAACAACTCTAGCTTGTGCTCTAGTGCTGCTGCTCTAGCTTCAGCCTTTTCAAGCTGCTGCTTCATTTTAGCCACGTCATTTTGCGTACTATTTGCTGCCTCTAACCAATCTTTGGCTAGTTTTACAAACTTAGACAATGGCCCAAGTTTGCGTTTTACATCATCAGTAGCAGCAGCTAGTTGCTCAACAGTTTTAAAGCCAAGATATTGCAACTCGCGCATTGCAGACCCTGACATCATAGGCCATTCAGCAAGCGGGGTACCCTCTAGAACCGGCTCAGAGCCAGCCTTAAAACGAGCATATAGCTCTGGATACTCCTGCATATCCTGCGGTTCAATACGTCTAACCGTCTCGTCTTGCCCAGGCCACTGAATGCTAATGGAAGGTATCTCATCAAATATAGGGCGGCCCTCTTTTGCCGTCTTTTCTCTATTCTCATTGTAAGAATAGAAAAACTTAATGTTTGCACCAGAATAACGCTTTTTCGGTTGGGAATTGCCCGACATTATGGACTGCCAATCGATTTGTGCCATAGATTTAATCTCCTTAAATAGGCGTAATCGATGGTATTATACGCTGCAAATCACTTCCTGCAACCACGTTATTAAAATGCTCATATCCGTTATCGGTAACTAAAGTACTAACAATCCAGGTAGAATACGTTGCCGCAACCTCTTCTGGGGTCATCCCCTCAACCAAGGGAAATATGCCCTCATTTGCTTGATTTATAATGTCAATAAAACTCTGCCTTGCTTGACTTCTGCACCCATAATGCGTTGCCGGAGATTGCCCATTGGCAGATAATTCTACGGTAAAAGTATTTGGGCCAAATCCCAGTTTTTCAGCAATGTAATTACTAACTGCTTTGTTGCTAGCAGGGACGATAATAACAACGCTATAATTCCACTCACTCACAGAGCAATCCCACATTTACCGCCAACAAACTTTTCACCCAAACTAATAGTTCCTGCACTAGAAGCAGCTCCCCTAATAATTAGTTGATGTAGTTGGCCATTAAAAGAAATCTGATTGCCAGCGCGTCGCCCTATGTATAAAGCGTGATTTTCAAAATTTCCTCCACCCGCCTGTGTTCCGCCTACGGTAGCTAAAGTTGGCGTTGCTGCATTAACGCGAGGCACAATTTCTGTAATTGTAGTACTTTGGCTTAAATCTAAAGAACATGAATGCACGTTAGTTATTGGTGCTGTAAAAGTAGATAAAATCAAAGCAACCGTCTCACTGCCTCGCATGGTATAATAATAAGCAAAGCTGGGATGTACCCAAAATGCAAATGATCCAGCTTGCTCGTTTGTATTTGTAGATGTTTCGCAAATAATTTGAAACGAATCAGTAAGCTTTCTTACACCAGCCCAAAAAGTAACTTTGTTTGTTGCGCTTAAATTTACTGAGCTAGCAGTTAGCCAATCATCAGAGCCATCAAACAACAGGTAAGATAATCCCCCAGAAACAGTATAGGTCGGTCTGGCAGAATCAGTAGATTGCGTAGCATGAGCCCCATTACCGCTTTTATCTAAAATTCTACCTACTGGCTGCCCCGATGCTGTTACTGGAATAGTTCCAGCAGCATCTTGAAACAGCGTAGTTATATCGCTTGGATCATACCAGGCTCCCTTTTCTCCCGATGCAAACAAACTTGCAGGGCTAAACGAAGAGCCTTGGTTAAGAGAGCGTAATGTAGAAATGCCTATATACATTAGTATAGTGCTACAATGTTACCAGCAGTTGTTGCGGCCATAACGCGACTAACAAAAAGTGGTAACAACACTCCAGTATTGGGAACTGTTATTGTTACAGCGGCTGTATCATCTACGCATTTAATGCTTAAAGTTCCGCTGCCACCAATCCACAAAGCCCTACAACCAGTTAAGTCTGTTGTATCAGATGGAGTTACAGCAACAAGTTTTCTAGCGCTAAACAATGCGCTTGGATTAGAAGGGGTAAAATCTGGCATATAACACCTATAAAATCGGGGGGATTGCTCCCCCCTGTAAATTAAGTGGCTTTAGTAAACTTTAGGTAAAAATAAGATACTCCGTTAGATACCACTACAAAGCAGTTAGTATCAGCGTCGTTATCTTTAACAATACCTACAAAACCTGTTCCTACAGTTGCAGGAGCGCCGAACGAAGTGGTTAACTCTGCTGCTGTTGGGGTTGTATCATTTACGTTATTGATAGCCATTCGAGTACGAACACCACCTGCTGTAGCATTTACAGCGGCGGTGCTAGTAACTACTGCAAAAGTGCCATTTGACACTTCCGTAGCTTGCTCTGGTGGCATACCAAGACCAATAAGATTAGTAACTGTTGGCATAAAATCTCCTTAAAACGGGGGGCTTTTACACCCCCCATTTAATTAGTTTACCTTGAGATGAGCTGTTGCAAACAATGTAACAGTTCCTGCCCCAGTAAGCGTCTCTAGCCCTACAACGTAAGCAATCTTAGTTGTAGAAGCGTCGTCAGCTACGCCAGCAGTTGCTGTAGTGTTAAGGTTAGCCTTTGCAGCATACGATGCAGCAGCCTTACCCTTAATACCTGAACCAGTTCCGCCAGCCATTGTGCCGCCAATCCATACCCAAAGGTATTCGTTGTCAGCAGCAGCTATCTGAGCTACTCCTACTGCAAGATTTTGCGAACCTGCATTTGTCGTTGTGAGCATAGCAGCCTGACCATCGTTTTCGATTTTTACGAAAGCGTACTGATCAATAGCTCCATCAGCCTGAACAAATACAAACTCACCATCTGGGGTAGCTCCAACAGTTCCTACCTTTACAGGCAATGGAATAGTTGTTCCGTCCCAAACTCTAAGGTGATTAACTCCGAATGATCCAGTGATTGACATAATCTATTCCTCCACTAATTAAGCGTAAATTACAGCTTGAAGTGCAGGAGCAGCACAACACAAGTTGCCTTCCACGATAATAACCGTGAAGAAAGCATCCTGGTCAACTGGCCTAGCCATCTCCGGAGCGAGAGGCTTGAAGTCTGCACCACGAACCATATCGAACGTCCAATACTTAGTATTGAGAAGTCGGCAAGAATTGGTCTCAAGAACTGCTGAACCAAATCCACCGTCAAATACGAAGTCACAACCGTCATAGCTGAGAACACGAAATCCAGCTACAGCCTTCTTTGCAGGAAGCTGAATACGCTGAATTGCAGTGAGCGAGCTATGTAGGAACTTCCAAGCCGTACGATCCATAAGACCCAAGTCTGGCTGCTCATCGCCACGAGTGATCTGGCTGATAGCATCAGTGATCTGCTCCTGAACATTTGAAGCCGAAAGGGTTACGTTTACTGCAAGGTTACGTGCCCAAAGGTTTGTACCACGATCAATCGTTCCGTACGTGCCAGAACCAGGCGAAGTGGATACAGCCTTCTTGATACCGTCAAACTCAAGTCCACCTGAACCAGTGCCATCGCCACGAAGCGAGGTTGATACGGTGTTCTTTAGACGGCTGATAGCTGCCTTCATCTTCATCTCAGCCAGGTCGAGAAGCATAGCCTCGTCCCTGTTTGCACGACGATCTCGTCCGCTGATTGCTACAGGCTCATAAACCTGCTTGATAGCGAAACGGAATGCCGTTGCATCATCGATAGCTGAAAGATCGAACGAATCAAATCCAGCGTAGAAGCCTCCTACAGCCGCATCATTGTACATGATAGGCTTGCGAAGCTCATATCCACCGGAGAATTTACGAATAAGACCTTGCTCATCAAGCGATGCCAAAAGCGGGTTGTGGTGCAATACCTCATCCGCAATAGCGTCCGACTGATCAAACAAGGTAGCTACGATTGCTTCCTCTAAGTTTGCCATTTTAGTTATCCTTTATACGTTTGGGATAA
>Ga0315904_10004523_pt1 | contig 19801 bp, 22 predicted proteins | sample LakEriMetagenome_6_FD_203529 | JGI IMG/M metagenome (GOLD analysis project Ga0315904, IMG submission 203529) | Freshwater fungal communities from buoy surface, Lake Erie, Ohio, United States - Buoy 12 MA120 | ecosystem: Environmental > Aquatic > Freshwater > Lake | place: USA: Lake Erie, Ohio...
CAAAAGTGCAATAATCGCTACATTCTAAAAGAGCTGGTCATTCTGATCTCTCCCTATGCACCGCACATTGCGGAAGAGTTGTGGGTGAAACTGGGTAACGCACCCGGAACCATCAGTCGACAGCAATTCCCTGAATTCAACGAAGAATATTTAGTTGAATCCAGTTTTGAGTATCCTGTTTCATTCAACGGTAAAATGCGATTCAAGGTGAATCTCTCACTGAGTCTTACACCGGCAGAATTGGAAAAGCACGTACTTGCCATGGAAGAAGCAACGAAGTGGCTTGAAGGTAAAACACCGAAAAAGGTCATCATTGTTCCGGGGAAGATAGTTAACATCGTGCTGTAACTTTTGAGCTTAAATCTATGTTCAAGGGCCATGAGATTTTCACTGGCCTTTTTTGTGCTTTGATGATAAGCGGCATAGTTGGGCAGGACACCATCCGAATCAAGCCGCCCGCCCACCGAACGATCTATGGTGAGGCGTTTGGACAGGCTTTGAACTATTCCATGAACTAAGTGAACACCCTTTATTAAAGACAAAGGACTTTTTTAACGCTTTAATACGCTGTTACTTTTTACCCAATTGGCTTTTTGAGAAAAAATAAAGCCATGAAGACAGTCAACTTATTTTTTGCGCTTACCATTTTCGGATCTCTGTTGGCCCAACAAAAAGCATCTGTAGAGGTTACGGTCCAACACGCAGACGGAAAACCTTATGTGGGAGATAAGGTGTTCTTTGTAGGCCAGAAGACCAAGTCAACTCTCAGTGGAGTAACCAACAAGACAGGGAAATTTCTGGTCGATCTTCCCGAAGGAGACATATACGACATCCGCATTCTGGCTATAGGTGATGAGGTAGAGTACAATACGATTGAAGTTCCGGAGATCTCTGCTGATCTGGCATTTGAAAAGATGGAGGTAACGATCATGTATGAAGCTCCAAAGAATTACACACTCAATGACCTCAAGTTTGAAACGGGAAAATCAACCCTACTGACATCGAGTTATACGTTATTATCGGATCTGGTTGAGATCATGAAACTGAAACCGGACATGCGCATCGAAGTTTCAGGACATACGGATAATGAGGGAGATGAAGCATCCAATCTTAAACTTTCCAAGGAACGTGCAGAATCTGTTAAGAATTATCTGATCTCCAAGGGAATTGTCGGGGGACGGATCACGACCGTTGGTTATGGGGAAACCCGACCCGTAGCCGATAACAGCACTTCTCAGGGAAGGGCTAAGAACCGAAGAACGGAGATCAGGATCTTGTGAGTGAAATTTGGTTTTAACAACTGTAAATCGTACATTTCATTTGTGTTTTTGGCATAAGCTTTGCTCCCGCCGAATGACTTAAATTCGAATACTATGAAAAGGTTGTTCTACATTCTCGGCACATTCGGTCTCTTTCTGACCCTGACTAGCAGTTCAGAAGTAACATATCCAACCGTAACAAATAAGTCCTTCCAGGTTGGCGAAAAGCTTCGCTATCGCGTAACGTACGGTTTCATGGATGCAGGGGAAGCCATTTTGGAAATGAAATCCACTTCAAAAAAAGGTGCTAATCGGGAACTGATCCATGCAGTTGGTACCGGCAAGACACTTGGCGGGTTCAATGCTTTCTTTAAAGTGGTGGATACCTACGAAACATTTCTTGACAAGAAAGGAATTTTCCCATGGTATTTCGTCCGCCGAGTCGATGAGGGAGGGTACAAGATCAATCAGGATTATACCTTTAAGCATGATAAGTACAAGGTAGATAACGGTGCAGGTAAGGAATTCAAGATCCCGGTCGGAATCCAGGATATGATTTCTTCCTTCTACTATGCAAGAACTCTGGATTTCAAAGACATGAAAAAAGGTAAGACTTTTGAATTCAAGTGTTTTATGGATGATGAGATCTACAACCTGAAGATCAAGTACGTAGGTGATGAGATGATCCATATCCGTAAAGGAAAGTTCAACTGTCACAAGTTTGTTCCGGTTGTTCAGACAGGCCGCTACTTTAAAAGTGAGAACGACGTGAACTTCTGGGTCACCAACGATGCAAATAAGATCCCGATCCTGGTCAGAGCAAAGATCCCGGTGGGTACTGTTAAAATGCATCTGGTGGAATGGAGCGGGCTGAAGAATACCCTGTCCAGTAAGATAGAGTAAGCGTACTAAAAGATAAATACTTCAAAATGAACCACTCTGACAAGGGTGGTTTTTTTCATTTTAGGCGCCTTTAAATAGGACTTTTTTAAAAAATCTTGCTAAAAATTGACAAAAGTGAATTTCGTATGGGTTTTCATTTATTTTTGCCCAAAAATCTGTTATGATCAGCGGATATCAGCCAATAGAGAAGGAGCAGGTGGGGACGTTGCATTTTCCGGCTACAGAGGTACTGCGTTCTCAAGACGAGAGAAAGATGCGCCGAAATGATCTTGACAGAGCGATCGCCCTTGGTAATCTGGAGCACCATAAGGTGAAGATCTACTTCGAGGATGCGAAAAAGAAACTTGTTGTACACACAACGATCTGGGCTGTTACAGAAGAGGCGATCGTCCTCAAGCAGAATGTAACGATCCCGATCAGAAGGATTCATAAATTAGAAATTTAAAGAGATGTCGAAAAAGAGGTCTATTATCAGCTATGACAAGCTATCGATCGATCAGAAGAAGCAGATCCTGAAAGATTTTCCGGATGGATACATCAACCATCTGACGACCATCAAGACTCCAACAGGTGAAATGCTGGATGCATTGATTTGGGAAACAGATGAGGTGATCTATTTGGTGAAGATTAACAAGGTTACTCCAAAACCCGCGGTGGTTGATGATGAAGAAGAAGAATTCGAAGACGACTTCGACAAGATGGACGGCATGAAAGACGATGACCTGGATTCTGACGATGATGAGGAAGAAGAGGATTATGATCGTCCGGATGAAGACGAAAGTGATGAGGATGAAGATTGATCGATAGGATAAAAACTAGAAAAGGCCGCTTAAGCGGCCTTTTTCTTTCAGAGTTAATTTTGTTTAATCGTTGAGTTTGAGTACTGCCATGAATGCTTCCTGTGGAACCTCAACTTTACCTACTTGTCTCATTCGTTTCTTTCCTTCCTTCTGCTTTTCAAGTAGTTTTCGCTTTCGGGTGATGTCACCACCGTAACACTTGGCAGTTACATCTTTCCTTAAAGCCTTGATAGTTTCACGGGCAATGATCTTTGCTCCAATGGCTGCCTGAATTGGAATTTCGAATTGCTGTCTCGGGATGAGGTCTTTTAGTTTCACACATATCTTTTTACCCAGTTCGTAGGCATTGCTTCTGTGTACAAGAGCAGAGAGGGCATCCAGCTGTTCCCCGTTCAGGAGCATATCCATTCGAACGAGATCCGAAGTCTTGTATCCAATAGGATGGTAGTCGAAGGAAGCATAACCCCTCGATACGGACTTCAATCGGTCATAGAAGTCAAAGACGATTTCTGCGAGCGGCATTTCGAAGGTAAGTTCCACTCTGTCCTGAGTCAGATAAACCTGATTGCGCAGTTCACCACGCTTTTCAATACAGAGTGTCATGATTGCTCCGATATATTCCGATTTGGTGATGATCTGGGCTTTGATGTAGGGTTCTTCAATGCGGTCTATTCCTGCAGGGTCCGGAAGTTCCGAGGGATTATTCACGATGAGTGCCGTTTCAGGGTCCTTTCGTAGGTAACACTTGTAGGATACGTTTGGAACAGTGGTGATCACCGTCATGTTGAACTCGCGTTCCAATCGTTCCTGAATGATCTCCATGTGCAACATTCCAAGGAAACCGCAACGGAATCCGAATCCAAGAGCAGCTGAAGACTCCGGTTCAAAGACCAGAGATGAATCGTTCAGCTGAAGTTTTTCCATCGAATAGCGAAGCTCCTCGTATTCATCTGTTTCCACTGGATAAATACCTGCGAAGACCATTGGCTTTACATCTTCGAATCCTTTAATTGCAGAATCACAAGGATTTGAGGCTAGTGTGATGGTATCCCCCACCTTGACCTCGTTTGCTTGTTTAATGCCAGAAATGATATATCCAACATCTCCGGCACGCACCTCATTCTTTGGACTGAGATCCATCTTTAAAATACCGACTTCATCGGCGTTGTAATCACGCCCTGTATTGAAGAACTTAACACGGTCACCTTTTTTGATCACTCCGTTAAGCACACGGTAATATGCAATTATCCCCCTGAAAGAGTTGAAGACTGAGTCGAAGATCATCGCCTGTAACGGGGCATTTTCGTCACCCTTGGGAGCTGGTATGCGGTTGATCACTGCCTCGAGGATCTTTTCTACACCCAATCCTGTTTTTCCGGAAGCCGGAATGATATCATCCGGATCACATCCGAGAAGGTCCACGATCTGATCAGAAACTTCTTCAGGCATCGCGCCGGGAAGATCCATCTTGTTCAATATCGGTATGATCTCAAGATCATGTTCAAGTGCTAGATAAAGGTTCGAAATAGTTTGTGCTTCGATCCCCTGTGAGGCATCAACGATCAGTAAAGCTCCTTCACATGCGGCGATAGAGCGCGAAACTTCGTACGAAAAGTCCACGTGTCCCGGAGTATCGATGAGGTTGAGCACGTAATCCTGTCCCTGAAACTTGTAGTTCATCTGGATTGCGTGACTCTTGATCGTGATCCCACGTTCTCTTTCAAGATCCATGTCATCAAGGGCCTGGGCCTGCATCTCCCTCTCAGAGATAGTTCCTGTCATCTGGAGTAGCCTGTCGGCCAGGGTACTTTTCCCGTGATCGATGTGCGCAATGATGCAGAAATTTCGAATGTGCTTCATAATCGTTTATCCTGATCCGGGCATTTATTTTTCTGTATCCGGACAAGCGGCAAAATTACGCTAAAAAAACTGATTTTTTCCCATTATGACTGCACAAGCAATCTCTTCGGCCAACATTTATCGGGCTAGGGTCATGTCAATACGTTCTTTGTAGAATTTTACGGTGTTTGAAAGTTGTGATGGATGCAAAAAGAAAAGGAGGAACTGGCATTCCTCCTTCTCATAACCTAAACTACTACTACTACTTATGAAAACTAACTTTTACTTCAGTTTAATGATTTTCAAATTGTGTGCCAATTTTCGAATCAAGTATCACCTCAGTAACTGCTACGTTTCAATTAACGATGAGAGAACACGGAAAGTATCCATTTGTTCGTGCTTTTAACGTTTTTTAATAAATATACCCGGGTAGTGAATCCTGCTGTATGTCAACATTGAATGGTTGGTATTTTTCAAAAACCGTCGATCAGGACCGATTTAAATCCATTATTTTCGTCACGATGAGTTCAACTGCAGATAAGTTTAGTAAAAAGGGAGTCCGCACCAGCTATATTTCGACAGTGATCGGGATCTCTCTTGTTCTTTTTATGATCGGCCTCGTGATCGGCGGCGTGCTGGGATTGAATAATGTGCAGAAAAAAGCCAAGGAAAGTTTACAGGGAGACCTGTTCTTTCGTTCTGAACTTAATGAATCTGATATTAAGCAGATCGAGCAGGAACTCAAGACGTGGAAGGAATTTACTGAAGTGTATTTCGTTTCACCGGACAGAGCAAAGGAAGATTTCGCCGGTACAGGACAAAACACCGAAGAGATCCTTGAAATCTTCGAAGGCGAGAATCCATTGCCACCGACAGTTGGATTTAAACCAAAAGAAGAATATGCAACCAAAGATGGAATGGATGCTATCAAGAAGAAACTGCTCAATGAATATCCTGATCAGATCGATGAGGTAAACTACGATGAAAGCAGTGTAGAATCGGTGAATCTCGGTTTTAAGCAATTTGCCTTCTTAGTACTTGCCGTTGCGATCCTTCTTATTGTGGTGGCCGTTGCCATGATCAACAACACTATCCGTCTGGCATTATACTCCAAGCGTTTTACTATTAAGACGATGCAACTTGTTGGAGCGAAACCATCGTACATCAGAAGACCCTTCCTGCTACAGGCCGTTTTACAGGGTGCAGTTTCTGCATTGATCGGTATTGCCCTCCTCATGACCCTTTTCTTCGCACTCAATAATGTACTCGAGTCCTTTGAGATCAGCTATTCACTGGAAACCTTCCTCTTGTTAGTTATTTCCTTGCTGGTTATTGGAATCGTGATCACATTTGTTTCTACCTGGTTCGCGCTTAACAAATATTTGCGCATGAAGCTGGATGATTTATATTAATTTTGAGCCTTATGGAGGACAAGAAATCACAATTCGGCTTTCAACCTGAGAATTACAAGATCCTTTTAGCGGGTCTTGCTGTAAACATTCTGGGTTTCATTTTAATGATCGGTGGAGCAGCCGAAGATCCAAATACGTTCAATGAGCAGGAGTTGTTCAGTTCGACACGGATCACATTGGCTCCTATTCTGATCGTAGCCGGATATGTCGTGATCTTCTATGCCATCATGCGTAAAAAGAAGGTCAACAAGGACTAATCCTGAATTTTTATGGGTGTTGTTGAAGCAATCATCCTCGCTATCATCGAGGGCTTGACAGAATTTCTTCCGGTTTCATCGACCGGGCACATGATCATTGGTTCTACGGTGATGAACATTGCTTCGGATGATTTCACCAAGCTGTTTACCGTTGCCATTCAGTTCGGGGCAATACTCTCTGTTGTTGTGGTCTACTTCAAACGATTTTTCCAGAGCATCAATTTTTATGTAAAACTTTTCGTGGCATTCATTCCGACAGGGGTGCTCGGCTTATTACTCAAATCCCATGTGGATGCGTTATTGGAGAATATTTGGGTGGTGGCCTTCTCTTTGTTGATTGGAGGAGTTGTACTCATCTTCGTAGATAAATGGTTCAAGGATTCTGAAGAACACGGTGACACGGAAGTGTCATACAAAACAGGATTTATTATTGGTCTTTTTCAGAGTATAGCCATGGTTCCCGGTGTTAGCCGTTCAGCTGCTTCCATTATTGGAGGACTCACGCAAAAACTTACCCGACAAACCGCTGCTGAATTCTCATTCTTTCTCGCGGTTCCAACCATGTTTGCGGCAACGCTGAAAAGCATGTGGGATGAAAAGGATCTCCTGCTGGAGTCCACTAATAGCGAATGGATGCTACTGTTGATCGGAAATGTGACAGCCTTCATCTTGGCCTATCTGGCGATCAAAAGTTTCATTTCCTTCCTGAACAAACACGGGTTTCTCTATTTTGGTTACTACAGGATCGTTTTGGGGCTGTTGCTGCTTATCCTTCTGTTCTCAGGTGTTGAACTCTCGATGGTAGGATGAAAAAGAGTGACATTCTGGATGGCATGACCATCCTGGTTGACAAGCCCTTGGGCTGGACCTCATTTGATGTAGTGAACAAGATACGTTGGAATCTCAAGAGGAAACTGGGCGTAAAAAACATTAAGGTGGGACATGCCGGAACACTTGATCCTCTGGCAAGCGGCCTCCTGGTTATTTGCATTGGAAAGCATACGAAACAGATCGAATCACTGATGGCAGGAAAGAAAACCTATACAGGTACGATCTTGCTTGGGAAAACTACACCATGTTTCGATCTTGAGAAACCATTTGATGCCGAGTATCCAATTGACCATATTACACCTCAAATGATCGAAAAGGTTAGATTGGATCTTATTGGAGAGATCGATCAGGTGCCACCGGTGTTTTCAGCTAAACAAATAGATGGGAAGCGGGCTTATGATATTGCACGTGCAGGAAAGGAGATCGAGTTAAAACCAAATCGTATCACCATTGACGAGCTTGATCTGGATATAGCACGATTTCCGGAGATCGATTTTAAGGTCACTTGTTCAAAAGGCACGTACATCCGAGCCCTTGCCAGGGACATTGGTGCATTGCTGGGTTCAGGGGCAACACTTATCGCTCTGCGCAGAACACGGTCTGGTGATCAGGACATTTCACAGGCCAGATCTGTCGATGATTGGATCGTTGGAATCCAGGCTTTGGACATGAACGCTTGACAAGGCCTCTTCAATGTTGTATCTTTGCAGCCTTCAATTATCGATATTCTTTTAAATAAATCAGTTTATGAGCAAAATGAAACTGTCAGAGTTCAGCTTCGATCTACCGGAGGAACTTATTGCAGAATACCCAAGTGAGAACAGAGATGAATCCAGATTGATGGTGGTCCACCGTGATTCCGGTAAGATCGAGCACCGCATGTTCAAGGACATCGTGGAGTATTTTGGTGACGGCGATGTGATGATCATGAACAACACTAGGGTTTTCCCGGCCAGAATGTATGGCAACAAGGAAAAGACCGGTGCCAAGATCGAAGTTTTCCTGCTTCGTGAGCTCAACAGAGAAAGTTTGCTTTGGGATGTACTTGTTGATCCGGCAAGGAAGATCAGGATCGGGAATAAACTGTATTTCGGTGAGGATGATTCTCTCGTAGCAGAGGTGATAGACAATACTACTTCACGAGGACGGACTCTCCGCTTTCTGTTCGATGGACCTTATGAGGAGTTCAAGGCAAAGATCACTGAACTGGGAGAGACCCCGCTTCCGAAGTATATTAAAAGAGAAGTTCAGCCTTCAGATGAAGACCGTTATCAGACGATCTTTGCTAAGGTTGAGGGTGCGGTAGCTGCTCCAACAGCAGGGCTTCATTTTTCCAGAGAGGTAATGAAACGATTGGAACTGAATGGAGTGAATTTTGCCGAAATCACACTGCATGTGGGCTTAGGCACGTTCAGACCGGTAGAGGTTGAAGATCTGACCAAGCATAAAATGGATTCAGAGCAAGTGATCATACCGGAAAAGGCCGTCAATATTGTTAACGATGCAAAACAGAACAGGAAGCGTGTATGTGCTATTGGCACAACATCGATGCGTTCAATAGAGTCTTCAGTTTCTACTGATGGTTTACTTAAGCCGTACGATGGATGGACCAATAAGTTCATCTTCCCGCCATACGATTTTAGTATTGCTGACTGTATGGTCACCAATTTCCATACACCGCTTTCAACATTGTTAATGATGATCTCTGCATTCATGGGACATGACCTGATGATGAAGGCTTACAAGGAAGCGGTCGATAATAAGTATCGTTTTTACTCTTATGGTGATGCAATGTTGATCCTCTGATGGATCGCAAACAATACGAGGGGGGCTTAGCCCCCTTTTTTTGTTCCCCCGAAAAGGGTGAACCTGAGAAAGACTTCTTCCCAAAATGATGGGTTATTAGGCTGTTTGAGGTTACCATCATTCGAAAATGATTACTTTTGGAGCTATCAATTAAAAATGGAGTCCAGACCGAGTACAGGCTTTTCCGGGAAGATCAGAACTTACATGGTCTTTACAAAGTTCAGGCTTTCCTTTTCTGTCATTTTATCTGCTCTTTCGGGTTATTTATTTGCAGGTGGTTCGGACGCATTGGTGATCACTGAATTGCTCGTTGGTGGACTTCTGGTTACTGCTGCTTCGAACGGCTCTAATCAGATCTGGGAAAGACAACTTGATGCCTTAATGAAAAGAACATCAAAAAGACCGATCCCGGCCGGACAGATGTCTGTCACTGAGGGATTGATCGTGGTTGCTGCGTGCCTTTTAACCGGCTTCTTTTTATTACTCGACATCAATCTTCCTTCAGCGTTACTGGGATTGGCAGCCTATGTTTCCTATGTGTTCGTGTATACACCAATGAAACGAATGACCCCATGGGCTGTTTTCGTAGGTGCATTTCCGGGTGCTATTCCGCCTATGTTGGGTTACATCGCTCACACGAATGATTTTGACCTGATGTCAGGGGTTCTTTTCTTTATTCAGTTTATGTGGCAGTTTCCACATTTCTGGGCCATCGCTTGGGTTGTTTATGATGATTACAAGGCAGGTGGCTTCTCACTGCTGCCGTCCAGTTCTGGCAGAGGTAAGGAATCGGCATTTCAGATCCTCGTATATTCGCTCGCCATGATCCCGTTCAGCCTCCTCCCTTGGATCCTCGGTTGGACCGGAACATCCACATTGATTATTGCCACAGTTTCAAGTACGGTATTCTTCCTCTTTGCTTACAAATTGTTCGTTACCTGTGAATTGAAGGACGCTAAAAAACTAATGTTCGCATCTTTTGTTTATTTACCGGTCATTCAGTTTTTGTACGTTTTTGACCGAATCTAAGATAGATCGCCATGAGAAAGGATTTTGAAAAAGAGCTCAGCCCTGAGGTCAGGGAAAGGATGAAAAAGAATCTGGTTTACGTGGGCATCTTTAGTATAGTGATGCTTTTTGCCGGGTTCACCTCTGCTTACATTGTTTCAATGGGAGATTCTTTCTGGTTGAAGTTTCCTCTGCCTGAAGAGTTTTGGATAAGTACAACCGTAATCGTGCTTAGTAGTGTCTTCCTTCAATTGGGAGTGTTCTTCATCAAAAAAGGTAAATTGTCAAAGTTGAAGGTATTTATTTCGTTAGCTCTTTTATTTGGTTTGCTCTTCATCTGGTTCCAGTTCAAAGGGTATGGTGCGTTGATCGATAAAGGTGCTCATGCGGTGAACAATCACATCATTGTGACGGATGGAAGGTATGGAGACTACTATCTTATTAAGTACAGGGGTAATTTTATCGAAGTTGATGGTAACCGTTTCATGATGGGCGGAAAGGATCTTACAGATTCCGAAATGAAGGGGCTGCAGCAGTTCATGAGTCAGTTCGAAGGTCTGGAAAGAGGAGCCCAACCTACTGTTTCTAATTATGGAGACGACTTTATTCTATACTTGAACAATAGTCCATTGGGACTGATCGGCGGTAAATTGAAAACCACAGAGGGGAAGGAACTGGAGTATACTGATCTGTTGAGATTAAGTCAGCTTGCCGTCAATATCAGAGATAAAAGAGGCGATTTCTTTGTCAGAGGAGAATATGGAAAGGATTTCACGCTGTATTTTAAAGGAAAGGAATTACAGTATGTCAATCGTGAATTACAACTCGACGGACGAAAGCTCGACAAGTATTTACAGAACAGGGCTATGGAATCGGCAGATACGGCAACATCCTACCTCTATTTGATCACTTTTGTCCATTTGCTGCACATATTGGTAGCGATCATCTACTTGATCAGGCTTGTAATCCGTTCATATTCACGAGAATTCACCTCTCACGAGAATTTGAGTTTGAGAGTAGGGGCAATTTTCTGGCACTTTTTGGGCCTTCTTTGGATTTATTTGTTGCTTTTTTTACTTTTTATTCATTAAACTTGCACAAAAATATTTTTCAAAATGGCAGGACACGCTACCAACCAGATTGATAACGCTACGCTATGGGGAGGTAAGATTTCTCCTTTCAGTACGAGCTACGGTAAATTGATGATGTGGTTCTTCCTTGTTTCCGATGCCCTTACATTCGGAGGGTTGTTGGTTGCATATGGATATACACGACATGATTGCCAGGATGCATGGCCGATTGGTGAAGAAACGTTCAATTCGCTTCCGTTTTTAGGTCATGGCTATCCATTGCTTTACGTTGCCCTAATGACCTTTATACTTATTGTTTCATCTGTTACAATGGTGCTTGCTGTTGAGGCGGGACATCGTCTGGATAAGAAAGGTGTGGTCAAGTGGATGATCGCAACGATCATCGGAGGGTTTTTCTTCGTGGGTTCACAGGCTTGGGAATGGTATCACTTCATTCATGGATCTGAATTCGGAAAGATCGAACTGGCAGATGGTTCTCAGGCTATCGTTAAAGGTCACTTTGGAGAGATCGAAAGCTTCACAGTTGAAGTTGCTGGCAAGCATCACAAGAAAGGCGAGAAGATCACGGAAGACCTTATGCATACATTTCAGCATGCTGCCCTGGACGGTCACCTAACGGAAGGAGGAAAGATACATTTACATGATGGTTCAATTGCAAAGATCAACAAGAAGGCAGACGAGCATATGGAGTTGATCGTTAAGTCGAATGGTGGAAAGCATAAAGTAGGAGATAAGATCCACGGTGCAGAAGCTGAGAAGATGTATTATGCATCTTTGTACAGTGGTGTTCCTAACAAAGTGATCTACGGCGCGAACCTTCAGCAGAATGAATATGGTCCGCAGCAGTATGGACAATTCTTCTTCTTTATTACAGGATTCCACGGGTTCCACGTATTTTCAGGTGTTGTGATCAACATCATCATCTGTATAGGTGTTGCAATGGGGGTCTACCATAAGAGAGGGCATTATGAAATGGTGGAGAAGACAGGATTGTACTGGCACTTCGTCGACCTTGTATGGGTATTCGTATTTACCTTCTTCTATCTTGTTTAATTTGATATTCTATCGGCTATGGAAAGAGACGACATTATTGAATACTCACTGAACCACGACGCAAGCGGGAACGTTGCTCCGTTGCATGGCGAAGAAGCCGGTAAGGCTATTCGCACTAAGATCTGGAAAGTTACAGCGATCCTGACGATCATTACGATCCTCGAAGTAGGTGTTGGTGCCTTCGCTGGTCGCGCAACTTCTTCCGGGATGACATGGGAAATGATCAAGTGGGGGTACATCGTCCTCACGTTGATCAAGGCTGCATACATTGTTCTTGTCTTCATGCACCTTGGTGATGAAAGAAAAAGTATGAAGTACGTCATCCTTGTGCCGTATATCCTGTTTATGATCTATCTTATCTTTATATGTTTGATGGAAGCGCTGGCTGTAGGAGACGCCTGGGCTACATACGGAGGATAGACCAGATATGGCTGAAAGAACTAAAGCCGGACGAATAAAAGTATTTTACGTATTCTTACTTTTATTTGGTCCGGCTCTTTTATTGATCTTTATTTCTACCCGAGGTTGTCAGCATAAATTCAAAACACTTGAAGATTATGGTGCAGCTTCCGACTACAAGATTGTATCGGACGAAGGTAGATCATATACATCTCGCGATTTTAAAGGCGATGTAGTGTTGGTGACCACACTGCAGGAAACCTGTCCTGATAGTTGCGCAATTTCTTTCTGGCATCTGGATCAGTCGATATATCAGCACATAAGAAAGAATAGATCCAAAAAACTTAAAAGAGTTAGAATCATTTCATTTGTAACCGACGGTAAAGGGAATCCTGTTGAGGATCTCTCGGTCATCAGAAGAGCTGTTGAGGACAACGTGGAAGAGTATGATCCTTCAATATGGATCCTTGCCAAAGGAGATGCGCGAGCCATGTACGATTTTGAGCGTAATGGTCAGTCATTGATCCAGGAAGGCGATGCCTATTACGGCGGACAGGGGTTTCAGGAATTGATGCTCCTGCTCGATAAAAGGAATCATCTTCGGATGGTCCTTTCAGGAAAGACAGAAGGGATGGTGAGGAGAATGAAGGAACATATCGCTCTTCTTCAAAAACAATACGACAAGGAGCGCGCTGAAAAGCAAAATTGATATGAGGTTTCGGGATTTGATGAATGTGTTGGTGGTATTGCCGCTATGTATTGCATGTACGGGAAAAACGGGGAAAAAAGAAAGAGTTCTGCCCATACTGGGTAATTATGATATTGAATACAGCTTGGTTGATGGAGTCGAAGCCGCAGACACTATCTATCCGACAATACCTTATTTCCATTACCTGAACGAAGATTCCATTCGCATTACGTCTAAAGATCTGAAGGGTAAGATCTGGATAGCAGATTTTTTCTTCACAACGTGTTCCACGATCTGCCCCAGGATGACGACACAGATGAAACGCTTGAATGCCCTGACCCGTGACGTGAAGGATCATGTGCAGTTCATTTCATTTACGATCAATCCTGGATATGATCAGCCTTCCGTTCTCAAGAAGTACCGGAAAAACCATGGAATAAATGCGGAGAATTGGGTGTTTTTAACCGGAGATGAGGAAGAAACACACAAGTTGGGGATCGAGAACTTCATGATCGCTGCTGGTCAGGATCCGGATGCCGTTGATGGGTATGCCCATTCAGAGGCCTTTACGCTGGTGGATAAGGAAGGTTATGTAAGAGGTGTTTATAACGTGTCTGATCCCGATCAGGTGGATCAATTGGATAAGGATATCAGAAAACTGTTGAAATATGAGTACGACATTAACTGATCCAAAGCAGATCAAAAAGGTTCGAATAGCCTTCATCGCAGCTTCGATTGCTGTTCCTTTGATTGTTGCATTGCTTTTTGGCGTTCAGATAAAGGGGTATGACCTTTCCTTCTTGCCGCCGGTCTATGCTACTATCAATGGACTTACGGCATTGGTACTCATCGGTGCACTATATGCAATTCGAAGTGGGAACCGAGATCTTCATCGAAAAATGATCAGACTTGCACTGTTATGCTCATTATTATTCTTTGTTGGCTACGTAGCTTACCACATGACATCCGAACCGACATTGTACGGAGATGAGGATGGTAATGGGGAGCTTAGCCTAAGTGAGATTAAGGGAATTCAAAACTCAGCTTTGTATTACTATGTACTTCTCATAAGCCATATTCTTTTGAGCATTTTTGTGATTCCTCTGGTTCTGTTTTCCTATTTCTTTGCCTGGACAGGAGAATTCACAAGACACAAAAAGTGGACTAAGATTGCCTTTCCAATGTGGTTATATGTGGCTGTTTCGGGTGTGGTAGTATACCTGATGATTTCTCCTTATTACTGATGAGGAAGGTATTCTGATAGTCTTTCCCAGACACGTTTAGCTGCGTTGTCCCAGCTAAACGATTCACTGCGCCGAAGCCCCCTTTCGGACAGGTCATTAAGAAGTGCTTGATTTGATGAAAGTATTATCAGTTGCTGACAGATCGAATCTACATTGAATGGGTCACAATAAACGGCAGCATTTCCGGAAATTTCAGGCAAGCATGAACGATCCCCTGATAAAATCGGAACACCACATTTCATGGCCTCGACTAATGGAATTCCGAATCCTTCAAAATAGGGAACGAAGGTCAATGCACCTGCTGCACCCATCGTTTCAGCCAGTTTCTGCTGATCCAGCCTGCCTGTGAAATGGATGAGATTCATATTTTCCGGAGACAATTCAATATTTAGCCCTTTACCTTTCCACATCTGCTCACCAACAATGACCAAATGCCAAGGAGAGGTGGCGGTACTCAAGTAGCTCTGATAGGCCTGTAAAAGACGGTTCAGGTTCTTTCTTGGGTGGATCGACCCGACGAACAGAAAATAGGGTTTTCCCATACTGATGCCATAACGTATCTTCTGAATGTCGAGTGATGAAAGGGGTTTGAATTGATCAGACGCACCGTTCCAGATCGCGGTGACCTTTTGTGGTTGAATCGTATAAGTTTCGCAAATATCCTTTTTGGAACATTCAGAAACCGTTATCAGGTGATCAGCTTTTTTAGCAAAACGCGGAAAGTACCTCCGGAGATACCACCTTGCAGATGAAGGCAGATCCTTGGGATAATGTTCGAAGTTAATATCATGGATCGTGCATACCTGTGGAATATCTGTACGGAGAGAGAGATAACCATCCGGAGAAAAAAACAGATCCAACTTATATTTTTTAAGTGCACGAGGTATAAGCAGATCGAACCAAAGAATAAAAAGCAACGGGTGGCGTGCAGCCGGTCTCAGTACTACGGGAGTGACATTCTTTCCGAAAATGAATTCAGGATGGTAAGGTCTGTCGAAAAAGAAAATAAACTCGTGTTCAGGATGATCTTCAACCAATCGTTTGCAAATTTCGTAGGTATACCAGCCGAATCCTTCCATTTTACCATGGATGAGAAAACGAGTATTGATACCGATCCTTGCCAAACTCAGAAATTGTGGATGTAGTTGAAACGTTTTTCCTGACCTATTGTTGTTTCAGGCCCGTGGCCACAGTATACAACGGTTTCTTCCGGAAGGGCGAACATTGTTTCAAATATCGATCTCTTTAGTGTTTCAAGGTCGCCGCCAGGAAGGTCGACACGCCCGAAGCTACCGCTGAAGAGCACATCGCCGTTGATTACGAATCCTTCTTCCGGACAATGATAAACGACATGTCCTCTGCAATGACCGGGTGTATGATATACTTGCAATCGGATTCTTCCAAAGACGAGATCTTCACCTCCTTGCAGGACCTTTGTGGGAAGCGGGGAAGACTTATAGCCTCCAAAACCATACAACGCGGCATAGGAATCAACTCTTTCCAGAGTTTCAATATCCTTTTCATGAAGGTAATGATCCACGGGATAAGTCTGTAGTACAAATTGATTCCCTAATATATGATCAATGTGCGCATGGGTATTCAGGAGCGCCAGCACGTTAAGTTCATGTTCACGAATGAATTCAGTAAGCTCCCTTTCTTCATGCCGTTCGTAGCACCCGGGATCGATGATCACACAATTATTGAGATCATCAGCGAGAACAAATGTGTTCTCCTGAAACCCATTGAAGGTGAACTTATATACCCTGATCATAACGCAAAATTAGTATTCCATTAGAACATTGGTAATCAATTGGTATCGTTTTTGACAAGCACGCTTATATTTGTAAAAATTTTAATCTTATGAGACTACTGTTCATTTTTTCAGTGTTGGCGATCCTAACTTCGTGTGGAGTAAAAGTTCCATATACCAATGAGATACGTGATGAGTTCGGTTTAGATAGTGACAAGAATGTGAAGAAGGTACAGTTTTATACTTCAACAACAGTTATTCTTGAAAAAAGTAAATCATCTGGAAATCAAGGGACTTCAGATTCCGGAGCCTTGGTGACCAACTCAAGCAAGGAGGAGAACAGGATCATTATTCCGGTGAACACAAAGTGCATTTTTGAAGGTTACGGCCCCGAGGGTGAGCTGATAATTCGATTTGAAACAGGTGTTGGAAAGACCCTGACATTCGCCGCTCGACCCGGACAGCAAACCAGTAAGTATTATCTGGTTGCAGATTGGTCGAGCCAGAAAGGTGGTGAATTGAAATACGGCAGTGAGTCCTACACCGTAGCGTCTTCAGCCGGAAATGTTCATTTGATGGTAGTGCTTAAGAAGCTTCAGCGTACAAAGAGAAAGGATCGCATCGTTAAGGGAATGAAAGTGTGATCTCCCTGATTTGCAACAGATTTAAAACTGGCTTAGGCCAGTTTTTTTTTGTTTCTATGAATTGTTAAATTTTCGAGAAACCAATCTTTTCAAAATAAAAAAATATACATCCTCTAATTTGTTATAAATTCAAGGCAACTATTCATGACCCTTTGCGTCATTGGGCGGAGAATAAAGTAACCTAAAACTAAAATCGCTTCTGTAAAATTTTTAAACCATTACAATCATGACTAAAATTAATTATTTCACGCTATTTATATTGTGTTTTCCACTTTCAATGTATGGCTTTACTCCTGCTGATAAGTTAACTGTTGAAAGTAGGATGTTTAATTACACTTGGTCATCGGCTTTTAATCCACTGAATAATGAAATAACATTAATCTCTATGGATGAAAAAACAGTGTATGTTTTAATTAGCACGAATGGAGTCGTAGATCAAAGCCAATATTCAAAGGCAGAGGAAGTAAACGCACATTTCTTGACTACAAAAGGTGTTATAGAATGTTCTTATGCCTGGAACAGCAACATGATGAAGTTAGTTTTGGATAAAACAATCGCTAAAGAAATACTAATAAATACTTTTGGTTTTGCACCAGATATCATTGTCAATTTATTCTAACGTTTTTAAAACATTCACAATGAATAGAGTATTATCATTGTTGAGCGTAGGGTTTCTTTTTCTATACTCATCATATGTTACAGCGCAAGGTGCTACATGCGCCACTGCAAATCAAATTTGTGGAACTACTCCCCCTTTTCCTGCGAACACCACTGGAGGAACAGCTGTTGGCTCGGTGCCAGGCAGTGTTGGGTGTTTGGGATCTACCCCCAATGAATCATGGTATTTCTTTGAGGTGGCTACAGCTGGTGCTGTTGCGGGTTCAATAACGAATTCAAATAACGTAGATGTTGATGGTGCCATCTTTGGGCCATTTACCAGCACAACAGTCGCGTGTGCTGGTCTCACTGCCGGCAATATTGTAGCTTGCGACTTTTCAGCCGCTGCTACTGTACCATTCAGTTTCAATGCCATTCCAGGCATCTATATGGTTTTAATCACAAATTTTTCAGGAAGCCCGACAACCATTGACCTTAGCTTTACCGCTGCAAGTAATGACCTGATTGATTGTATATCTGAAAGTGCCGATTACAGCATTTGTGAAGGTGCCGCACCTCAAAATATGACAGCAACGGTGTTAACACCAAATGCTCTGTGCCCTCCTGCAACAACTACAGTTACTTGTACTACAAACACGCCTGCCACAACTGGTTCATATACTGGAACTGTTACTACATCTGTAAATGCAAGCTGTAACATATCCGGGATTCCTGCCGGAGCAACTGTTACCAATATTTCCTACTCAATTGTTGGTGGCGCTCTTAATGGTTCATTTTGTCAAGAACTCCGTGTTAACGTTGATGGTCCGGGAACAACTTACGATATTACAGGTGGTGCATTAGTCGGAGCGACGGGTTCCTGCACGCTCGCTAGCTTAGCAGGTGTTGGTGGCTGGTCAGGTTCTTCGACAAATAATGCTAATGGAACTTATACATTTTCATTTTATGAAACTTTTAATGATAACGCCGGCAGCCAAGATTTTTCTGTAACACAGATACAAGTAGTAGTAACGTACCAGTCTGGTCCCTCCCCTGCATTAACATGGTTTAACACTCAAACTGGAGGCGCTGCCATTGGCACAGGCTCTCCATTACAACCTATTGGCGCATCCGGTTCAGATGTTCCGAATACAAGTACTGCGGGCGTGTATGATTTCTGGGTTGGTTGTGGTAGTGGTGGAATACGTTCTCAAGTTCAGGTATTTATTCACGATGTGCCTACGATAACATCTACTAGCGTCGTGTGTGCTGGGTCAACATTTACTGCAACAATAAATGTACCGGCAATATCAGCCTCACCTACAGGCTGTTCTTGGCAATACTCCTTTAATAATGGTGCAACTTGGGGATCGTCTAACACATTAACAGGTATTGCTCCGGGTTCTCCAAATCTTACTGTTTTAGTTAGGAATTCTTGTAGGACTCAATGTATTTCAGCAGCTGCAACAATTGTTATTCCTTCAGCCATAACCCCAACTTTTAACCCTGTTGGGCCGTTTTGTGCTGGGTTCGCAATTCCTGCTTTGCCAACAAATTCAACAAATTCACCGGCAATAACAGGTACATGGTCGCCAGCTATAAACAATACAACAACCACAACTTATACCTTCACCCCGACGGCAGGTCAATGTGCAACAACCACGACATTAACCATTACTATAAATCCACTTCCAACGGTTGACGCTGGAGCTGGTCAGACAGTATGTCAGGGTACGAATGTGACCCTCGCGGCAACCGGGGCCCCTAATTATACCTGGAATAATGGAGTTACACAAGGTGTTGCTTTTGCTCCGCCTTTGGGACCTACAACCTACACGGTAACTGGAACTTCGGCTGCCGGTTGTGTGAATACTGATCAGGTGGTTGTGACAGTTAATCCTATTCCAACGGTCAATGCTGGTCTTGATGCAACCATTTGTTCGGGAGAATCAACAACACTCACGGCTACAGGTGCAACGAGCTATTCATGGAATACTGGAGCAACAACAGCTGCTATTACGGTTACACCAGCTGCAACCACTACCTACACTGTTACGGGGACAGCTCTTGGATGCACAGCGTCGGATGCAGTTACGGTAACTGTTTCAGGAGCTGCAGCGATCAATGCAGGGCTTGATGTGGCTATTTGTACAGGTCAATCAACGACACTTACTGCATCAGGAGGAACAACTTATACCTGGAATAATGGACTTGGAGCAG
>Ga0315904_10004524_pt1 | contig 19798 bp, 10 predicted proteins | sample LakEriMetagenome_6_FD_203529 | JGI IMG/M metagenome (GOLD analysis project Ga0315904, IMG submission 203529) | Freshwater fungal communities from buoy surface, Lake Erie, Ohio, United States - Buoy 12 MA120 | ecosystem: Environmental > Aquatic > Freshwater > Lake | place: USA: Lake Erie, Ohio...
TGCCCGTGTAGAACTTGCGCATCTCAGCAAGCTCTTTGGTCGTGTAGTTACCAGCTACGTTGTACTTCTCAGACTTCTCATCAAACAGCTTCGCCGCCATCTCCGGAGTGACGGGCTTGGCCTTGCCAGCAGGTCCAACAAACTTGGCGTGGTTGTTGGGGTCGTTGACGATTTTGTCCAGCATCTGACGGTACTTGACCGCATCTGCTTCTTTGGTTGTCGGATGAGCAAGACTCTCCAGAATCTTCTTACGCGCTGCGTCTGCTGCTGGTTCCAGCGGAACTGTCTTGATGTACTTGACTTTGCGGCGCTCCGGCTCGTGCATGACGATGGAGTAGCCATGCAGAACTTGCAGGGCCTCATCAACTGTCAGCTTGTGTACGGTGGCAAAGTTCTCGATTGCCTTGTGGACATCATTGGTCTTGCCAGCAAGCCTGTTGACGAAGTTCCACCATGCGCGGCCTGTAGCCAACGTGGCTTGTGACCAGACGTTGTTGATCTTGTCGCCCGTGTAGATGATCTTGCCGAAGGCATCGTACTTTTCCTGGGCGCGTTTCAACGGTTCCTGAGCGTTCTGGAACTTCCGCACCACGTTCTGCCAGAAGCCTTGGCTCTTGAGCGCCTGCACAATCGTCGGACGCTCAGCTTTACCAGCAAGGGGCAGTGCCTTCTGAATTTCTTCGGGGGTTCTATCGAGCTTCGGGGGTGCCTTCTTGGTGACACCGGCTTTGCCCCTTGAAGGCAATTCCGTTCCGGCGTCTCTCTGCTGATAGGCGCTACTCCTAAGAGACGTCAACTGTGCCTCAATGTCAGCTAATTTTTGCTTAAGCTCAGGCAAATCTCTCCCGAGCCATTGTGCTTGTTCCTCCAGCACTGCGCGTTTATCGGGATACTTTTCAGCTTTTTCTTTTTCTTTTTGAACTTTTGATTCGGTTTCAGCTATTTTTGCGTTTACGTTGTCGTAGTCTTGCAGCAACACCATAGCCAGCCCAGTCTCAGACTCACTCCCAAGCATTTGCACCCAAGAAGTGTCTTCCCACGCAGCGGATTTAGAAAGAAGTTCTGTCCCAATACTTCCCTTACCAGCAATCCGCTCGATGCCGCCTTCAGGTGCGGCAAGGATGTCTTGGAACGCCGACGAGATTTCCAGCAGCAGATTGCCCTTGTACCCAGGCTCAATGAGGATGCTGCGACGGAGGTTGGTGATCCCCAGTTGCGTGACAAGTTCGCCTTTGACAGGGGCTATCTTTGCTTCAGCGGCATCCTCGGGGGTTATCCCTTCGCCCTCTTGTGCAAATAGCTTCTCCGGCTGCAGCGCTTCTACATCAGCCGCGCTCAGCTTTCGTTCTTCCCTGCGCTCCGCTGGGGTAAGAGTGCCTTCCTCAAGTTCAATTTCAGCAAGGCGCTCTTCCGCCGCCGTCAGATCCTTTTTCTTCTGGGCGGCAAGTTTTCCTTTTAGCTCTTCTTCACGCAAACGCTGCGCGGTCTTCGTGGTGACACGAGACTTCTCAGTGGGCAGATAAACCTTTTGAGTACTCGCAGAGGGCGTAAACAGACGGTACAGATACGCCAGAGTGCCTGTGAAGTAATCCCACAGGTTATCGAACATGGAGTCGTACAGATCACCGACTTCCCGTGCAGTCTGAAGTACACGTGGGGCTTGCCCCGTCTTGGCCGTGGCCTTAGCCAGCCGAGGGATGCTGATGTTGGCGAGTTCTTGTTGGAACGGCCCATCCGTCATTGCATACGCGATGAACTCGTAGAGGTTCTCAAAAGCGTTGGGGTACTTGCTTCCAATCTTGTTCTTTGCGGCACCAGCAATCTCGATGAGGTGCTCTACAGCTTTGATCGACCGAGCATCGAGCTTCGTCTTGTCAGAGAAATACTGATTGATGATCTTGACTGTGGCTGCGTGCGTCAGTTCGTGCAGCAGCGTAGCTTCATCAAGACCGTTCGGCCCCAGGTAGATCGTGTTGGTTGCAGCGTCGTACTTGCCAATCTCATCGAACACCATGTTTTCGTCGAACACGATGTTGACGTTGAAGTTGTCAATACGCTGGAGTGCATTGGCAAGCGCTTCGTAGACCTGACGAGAGAACCAATTTCCTTCTTTAGTGCGAGAGAGGATGCCTTTCGCCCCGCCTTCTTTTTGGCTGGGCTTGTATCTGCCAAACGGTTCTCCTTTCGATACCTCGCCAGGAGCACCACCAAGATACCTAAGCACCGCTTTGACATCACCCGCCAGCAGCTTGCTGAGAATTTCATCAGGGAGGATCGCTCCCTTACCGGCAGGCTGAGCTTTCCTAGCGCGTTCAGCGGCGCGAACTATCTCGTTCTTGACCTGGGACTCAGCAGATTGCAGGGCTTCGCGCCGCTGCTGCTCTGCCTTCTCCGTTTGAATCTGCTTGCGGATAGCGCGAAACGCTAGGTCCTGCTCGTTTGCAGAGTCTGTCTTGTTGATGGTCGTGAAGAGGTTCCTCGACGCTTCAGAGAGCGAACCCCAGGTCGGGAAGGAATACGCAAGGCCCGTCTTCTGGCCCATGACCGGGCGCTGCCGCTCGTATCTGTACCGCGCAGAGACTTCTTCCTTGGCCTTAGCGCGAGCTTCTTTTCTCGCTTCTTCCGTTTTCGCCTTTACCTCTTCAGCCTGCTTCTCTTCAGGCGTCAGGCCAGCAGTGACTCCGCGCACTGCCTGACGGCCTTCAGCCTCGGCCTGCACGTTCTTGGATTGCAAGTACTCTGACAGCGCTTGAGCAGCCTCGTCGTGCTCAAACTGAGAGTTATCTCTTATGTGCTCCGTGAAGTAGACACGCTTTTCTTCAGGACGCAGCTTGTCGAACTCAGGCAGGTTCTCCTGATCTGATTCAGTCGTCTGATTGAAAGCCTGCCGAGTCTCCTCGTACAGCAGCTTCTGTTCTTCAGGGATGACAACCTGTCGCTCAGGCTTGATCTCCTGCGCAGCAATCAGCGACGGTTCAACGTCAGCAGCCCGCGTAGCCAGCCCACCAACTTCAGGGGCAGCAATCTCAGACTCCAGGGTCATCGCGGGCTTGACCCGCGCCCAGTATTGACGCGCAGTCTCGCCGTCTTTGCGCACAACGCCAAGGCGTTTGCCTTCGGCTTCTAGTTCTCTCTCACGCTCTTTCTGAGCAGGGGTAAGTTCAGCAGCGCCTCTCGTGAAGAAGTCTTCATCTTCACCGAACGCCGCATCAAACTTACCGATCTTCTCCTTAAGACCGGGTGCTCCACCCACCACCGGAGGCGGTGCCCCTTCCACTTTTAACGGAGGGCTCGGTGGGGGTGGAGCAGGCGGTGCAGCAGCAGAGGGTGTCGAGGGCGTTACTGCACTTGGCTTACCCAACTCAATGAGCTTGGGCTCATCCAAGAAACCTATAGCAGCAGTGAGCTCTAGGTCCTCATATTCATCCGCCTCTTTGGGGGTGAGTTCGCGCTGCGCCTTTATCGTGAAGAGTTCGTTGTACCGGTCTTGCTCTTCTTGTCTTTTACTTACTGGAGGGGGCTTTGCTCCTTCTCCTCCAGCAGGTTGTCCAGCATCCTCGACAGGAGGAACCACTCCACCTGGGACAGTGGTTCCAGCCCCTTCGGCGGCGGGTTTTGCACCGGGCTCGCCAGCCACTTGAACGCCTGCTCCACTTGGCGGGGTGATAGCTTCTCCAGCATCTTTGGCTCCAGTCAGCGATTTCAGTAAGTCTTCCACGCTCATGTCGGGAGACACAGAGCGTGTTGCGGGGGCAGGGGCTGGGGCACCTGCAGGTGCCGGGGGAGCGGGTGGGGCTTCTTCCTCTTCTTCCTGAACTGTTGTGCCAGCGGGGGGAGGAGGCGTAGTTATACCTGGGAATTGCTTCGGCGCTTCTTTGCGCCCAGTGGCTACGTCCGTAGTCCCAGTGATAACCCCTCCACCGATACCGCCCTTCAGGAAGGCATCCACTACGCGGTTGAAGTTCTTCTCGCTGAAGAACTGCTGATTCTCATCAACAAACTTCTCGGCGGCGGCAGATGAAGTTTCCTGGGCGGCTTCAGTCCCACCTTCAATCAGGAAGCCCTTGCCAGCACCCTTGGCGAAGCGCTTGTACCACGCCCCCATGATCTGCTCTTCAGGAATACCCGCCTTACGTACTTTAGCAAGTAAAGTAACAGGCATAACAGCATCCAGCGCTGCATTGAACCCACCGAACGCAAGGGCTGCACCGAGGTCTTCTTTGCCTGTTGCTTCCTTAATATTCTGGTAGACCTCAGGGATGTTCTGCGCTGCAGACCCCGCAAACGCACCCGCCGCCTGATACTTCAGGGCTTCGCGCTGAGCAGCCTTGACCCCCGCCGCAGTAGCGGCGTCGATTGCCGCCTTAGTGGGCGGTCCCATCTTTGCGGCTTCAGCCAGTAGAACCCGCTCAGCAGCTTCTTTGGCGGCGATGGTCGCACCGCGCCCAGCGACACCCGCAAGTCCACCCGTAAGGATGGCAGGTAGAAGGGAAGCAATGCTTTCCCCGACGGCTTCCTTGGCGTAAGTCCAGGCGTCACCGAGACTCTTAACGTCTGTGTACGAAGGAACCGCAGCGGGCATCTCCCGCTGAATCTTTTGCTGAGTAGCGGCGGCTTCTTTCCACTGCTTCTCCGCGTATTCGCCAGCGCCTACGGCACGTGCCGCCATTGCCGGGAGGACATCTCCTAGCAGAACCCCAGTCTGGTAGAACCCGCGCTTGACAGCAGGGACGAACCCGCCCTCCGGGGGAGGGGGAGGCGCAGAAACCGAACCTGACAGCCCTCGTATGTAATCAGCTAATTGCTTAGCTGACTGCGTATCCCCCGCTGCATCGGCTTTTTCGAGGGCTCTGTACAGACTTTGCAGGTCAGCCATGTTTTATGACCCGTACTTGTTGAGTATCGCTTTGATGTTAGGCGGAGGCTCTTGCCCGGATGATCCTCCACCCATTCCGGGTATTTCCAAACCGAGCGACTCATAGATCTCACGTTTCTTCGCTTTGGCAGCGTCCTCAAAGACTTTCGGATTCTTTATATTCGTCATTCTTAACATTTCGCCAGGACCTTTTTCCCACTCAGCATACCGCTTATAGGCTTCCGCTCTATTCTTTGTGTGCACACTTTCTGCGCGGGGCGCGCCCTTCACTGATTCGTGCGCAAACTGAATGGCTTCAAGTTTTTGTTGAGTAGTAGCAGTCCCCGGTTTACCCCCGGTCAACTCGTTGAGTTTGAGACCTTCAACTCGATGGATTTCTTCAAGCTCACGCGGCTTCATCATCTGAGTCCGCCGACGATACTCTTCCAGTTCTCTTTGCGCTTTGTGGTTGAGTTCTGCTATTGTTTCTGCAGAACGCATTTGCTTTTCATCGGTCTCTGCCTTCAGCAATTGAGGCGCAAAGTTAGCGCGGATTTGTGCTTCTGCCGTCAATTTAGCGTTCTGTGCTGCGCGAAGCGCCTCGGCTTCTTTACCTGCGGTGGCAATATCTCCATCAGCAAGTGCTTGATTACGGTTCGCAAGAGCAACACGTTCCGCAGCAATAGCATCCATGCGCTGGCGCTTGAGCAGGTTGTATGCTTCATCAGATCGCTCCCATCCCTGCTGAAGCTGCGCTGATGCTTCTGATCCTCTACGCCCACCAGCCACCATTGAGGATGCGCCGCCAAACCCGGTCAGGAAAGTAATCAGATCTTGCATCCCGCGCTGATCAACGCGCTTCTTGCGCTCAGCTTCTTCTTGGGCATCAAATGCCTCAAGCTTTGCAAGACGCTCTCGCTCTGCCTTCCCAGGCTCAATTCCACGAGCGCGGTACACGGCCTCTATTTCCGCCCGGATCTGCTCTGGAGTTCTTGCTTTGCCTGGATCGACGCGACCAGCAACACTTAACGCTTCCCCAAACTGACGCTCTGATCCAGAGGGAACAGGCGGTCCAACGAGCGCAGCAATCCCTGTGTCAGCAGGCTTGGCAGTTTCTGCAGCAGGCTTTTTACGCGCTTCGGGGGTTTCTTTTCGTTGCCCGCTAGGAGGGCGAGGTGCCGGAACCGCGACAGGCATACCAGCGGGGGATGCGTTAGCTTCTTGAAGCCGCGCAGTTTCTGCCTCTGACATTGGGCGCGATACGGGAACCACAGGAGGTTCTTTGCCCAGCTTTTGCGCAATCTGTTCTGGCGTTGCTCCCGCCTGCCGCATCAAATCGGTTTCTATGCGTTCATACAACCCTCTAAACGCTTTTTTGAACCGTTCATTGACCGGCAATTCGACTTCTGAGCCATCTGGTCCGGCGTAACCAACCACCCCACCTTCAGCCATCTCAACATCCGCTGGCAATGAGGCAATACCGCCTGATGCCATGCCTTGCTGCTGACCTTGGGCAAGCATTGCCATCCTTTGCGCTTGCTCTTGAGCTTTGGCCTGCAGAGTCTGCATTAGCTGCGCACGATAAGGATCGCTTGGCAGCATACCCGGCATCTGCGCAGGGGGCGCAGACTGCGCCGCAGCTTGTGCTGCAGCCTGCTCAACTTGAGCGGCCAGAGTGGGGGCACCACTAGGAGTCTGTGGACTGGAAAGCTGTTTAAGCTCTTCCACCGACTGCATGAGCTTTTGCAGCCCAGGAGAAATTGTGCCTTGCATGATTAACCCCCTGCGCCCTTCAACTTGCCGTACATATTGAGTAAGGTTCCGATGCCACCAGTCAGGTCAGCGAACATCGAAGTGTTTGGCGATGTCGTGCTTGTTGAAACAGGCAAGCCTTCAATGAGGCTTTGTTGGAACTGTATCTTCCTGTACGGATCAAGTTGAGCTTCTTGGAACTGCTTGAGTTGAGCGTCCACTGATGCTTGCTCCGCAGCCTGCTGAGTAGCCCCTGCGCCGAGCAGTGCGTTGAGACCTTGCAACTCGGTGCCAAACTGTTGAGCACCCAAGCCGCCAAGCTGACCTGCCGCAGAAAGCTGCTGACCAATACCCTGCATGCCCAGCCCTGCACCAAACTGCTTGGACTGCTCTCCGTACTGCTGAGCCTGCATGCCCAAGCCAGCTTCTTGGAAGCGTTGCTGCAGCGCACGGTCGTAAGCAGACTGCATACCCTTTTCTTGGATGTCACCAATCTGTTGACCCAGATTCCTCTGGCGCTCGGCTTCCATGATGGCCTGACGAGACCCACCGTAGGCACCAGCCTGAGCTAACCTAGCCTGCTCTGACTGACGAGCAATGTCCGCTTGACGCCGGGCTTCCCGAGCCTGAATGTCAATGACATTCTGCTGGTACGGGTTCATGTAGCTCTGTACGGAACCCACGGGGCCAAGTCCGGTATCGAACGTGGTCGGCGTGTAAGAAGCGGAACCTGCTGCTTGTCCTGCCTGCGTTGCCATTTGCGTGGCAGTACCAAACTGAGAAGGAGTACCAAGCCCCTGAATCTTGCCAAAAGCAGATTCTTGAAGCGGCGACACGCCTGCGGTCAGCGGACCTTTGTAGGCTTGGTACGGCGTATCGCTCAGCGCCCAGCCCTTAGCTAGATAGCCTTCGGGGCCAGCAACATAGTCACCAATGTACGGAGACAAGCCGCCGCTGAGAGTGCCACCACTGCCCGTTGCGTTTACTGCAGTTGAACCACCTGTTTGGAAAGCAACCGCTCCACCACCGGCATAGCCGGCGATACCGCCCGGAGTGAACTTCTCAGGGTTGATCTGCTTGCCCTGCTTCTTGTTGCCCGTCCGCGCCATGCGTACACGGTCCATCATCTTGTACAGAGCTTTGGCTCCAGCATCAGAGTTGCCGTTTCCAAGATGGGACACAACGTCCGCAGGGATCACAAATTCGCCGTGGCTAAGTTTGGCAGGCTGCACCCCGTCGATGTTACTCGGGATCTTGTCTGCCATGCCATCCGTTTGACCACGGAGATAGCGCGGAGGGAGCCTGCCACCACGAGCCAGACCCATCAGACCACCTTCAGCAGCACCAACTGGAGGCTGTACGGGGGGAGGAGGGGCCGGGGCGAAGCTGCCGTTTTGGAAAAACAGTTCCGGCATGCTCAGATCGGGCGGCTTGATGTTTGTAGACATCGACCCCGTGCTGTACCAAGTCTCTGGCCCAGCACGCTCTACCTCACGCTTAAACAAATCGCCATACGTCATGGGTGCCGGTGCGGCGACATCTTCGTATTTACGTGTTTGGTAGTTGTACTGCTGCGTCGGCGCGTAATCTTGAAACCTGTCAGGCGCACGCAAATTGAGAAAGTTCTCACTGCTTTGCGCACCAGACCCGCCAGTGATCTTTCCTACCGCTGCACCAGCTTTTGTATTGTCCTCAACTCCACCACGGGTGGCCTCAGACAAGTACTGGTTGAACGCCCCTCGCGTCTCCGCGTCCTGTATCCGCCCAATGTTCGACAACTGCATGAACTGCTGCGCGTAGTCAGGAATGTCAGGCGCAACCACGTTCCTAGACGGCGCCATGTCTCGTATGACAGCCAGATTGCCTAAACTCTCAGGCGACCTATACTCAAGCATCTTTGCAAACTCTTTTGGATTCGTTGCAGCAACGTTTGCAAGCGTCTGATAGTTGATCGTGCCATTACCAAGATCGCGCAACAAAAAGTCAAATACGTTATTAAAAAACCCAGGCTGACCGTAGTTTTGGGTAACGCGATAATCACCATACTCAGGCTTGTAAGGAGCACCAGCACCTTCCAGCAATGAAGAAACACCGGTTTGTGTGCCACCCGTAGTGCCGGTTGTACCGGTTGTACCGGTTGTGCCCGTAGCTCCAGTGACGCCGGTTGTGCCCGTAGTGCCACGAGAACCAAAAGAGTTTATCCACGTGTCATACGCGGCATTGATTGTGTTTTGCGTAAACCCACGATCACTCAAAAACTTTTGTGCCGCAGCCCTATTTGCAGGTGTGTCGCCGCCACGGCTGGAAACGTATTCGTTGTACGTCCTGGCAATTTCCAAAGGAGATGATGTGCCGGGGATCAAGTTGGCGTACAGAGCAGCGCCAGCCTGTCCACCAGTTGTATTGGTTGTAGCAGTTGTAGTGTTCACGCCGTCCGCCGTTTCTCTATTGCCCGTCATAGGACGAACATTGGGTTGTTCTGTACCCGCAGTGATCCCAGTGGTGCCCGGCGTGTTTGTCGTGCCCGAAATTCCGCCCGTCGTGCCCGTGGCTCCCGTGGCTCCCGTCGTTCCTGTAGTTCCCGTAGTTCCCGTAGTTCCCGTAGTTCCCGTAGTTCCCGTAGTTCCCGTAGTTGTTGGCGGCACATACTTCCCGCCCGTAAACGGGTTTACACCCATAGCCCGCTGACCGTAGCCACGAGACATGATGCCCGTGTAGTAGTCGTCCGTAACAGTCTGCGGCTCGTACTTGCCCTTGCGCACAGTGCCCTCCCAAGTCTTGGGAGAACTGTCCTTGTTCATCGTCTCATAGAGGCCGAGAACCCCGGCAAGCAGGGTGCCGTAGTCAGCCATTGAGCCGTCACCGGAGAAGAGCTTTTTGATGTATTGCCTGGCTTTTTGCGCAGCGGTGCGGGCGACCCCCGAGGGGGCCGAAGAACCAGTGAGGAACGTCTTAATATCCCCACCCGTGTAAGGCACCCAAGTATTGTCTTTGAACGCGCCCAGATTACCGCGTGAGTCTTGAATCAGCCCATTTTCGGTGACAGCAAAGTCTCTTTCTAAGTTACCGTCACCATCGCTATCAGGGAATACCCAAGTGGTGCCTGTATCGCCAACGGCTTCATCGTCAATCCATTCTTCGGATACGGAATCCCATGTAATAGACATTCTTAACTCCTACGGCTTGCGCCGATGATATTCAGCAGATCCTCGATGGATGTCTCGTCGTCTCGCCCAACCGAGAACATCTTCTCCAAGTCGTCCGTGGTCATGCCACGATCTGCAAGCTGCATCACCAGACTGTTTATATCAAACGGTGAGACATTTGCCATGATGGGTGTGTGAACAGTGGGCTGTCCCGGTGTGCGGGTGACAGTCTCTGTTGTGGTGCCTGCGGGCGTTTCAGCCGCAGGTTTAGTTGCAGGCTTGGTAGCGGGGGTCGTGGGCTTGGCAACAATTCCACCGGGGAGATCCTTGGACAGATCGGGCTCTACGATCTTGGTGCCATCCAAGATTTCGTCCGGTTTTATTTTAGTGATGTCAGGCACATCCACAATCGTTCTTGGACCGCCCGTACCGCCACCAACAATTTCGACTTGTTGAACATCACCTTCCCTTACGTTGATGATGCGCGGCGGGTCTACATTGGTCGGGGGCAGATCAACCCCTGGCCCCTTTAGCAGGTTACCTGTGACATCAATGCGCTGCTTTGGATCAACCTGAATCCTGGGTTCATCTACAAACTGCGCAGGGAATTCAAGTTGTGGGTCCTGCAAGCGCGTGCCTGTGACAGGAACACGTTGGGCGGTAGAAGAAGAGATGTCCCAGTCTGGGATGATTACACCTGTGTCTTGCAGGATGTCCCAGTCTGGGATAACTACACCTGTGTTTTGCAGGCGGTTTCCCTTAACGTCAATTTGCTGTGCCCCGCCCAGTGCGGCCCATGCGTTTAAGAGCGCATCAATGTCTTCGCTGCCCTGCGGAAGTGGCTCACTTGTTGGTGACAGAGACGCTATGAGTGCGGCTAATTCTTCTGCCTCTGGGTCAAAGAAGCCAAAATCTGCGCCGCCGTAGCCTGCACCGGGTTCTTGCAACGCTGCTGATTTACCGGCTGGTGTTTTGGATGGCTCTGATGCAGTAATTAACCTTGAGATGTCAGAGATATTGATACCCTTATCTTGCAGTGTATTTACTGCAATACGCAGGGCGGCGTTTACCTGCCCCACAGGGTATTTTGTTTCGTCTGAAATGTTTTGAGCTATTGCAGGCAGCAGCGTATTCTGTATGTCAATCTCTTGCCCTGTAGCCGCCGCTCTTATGCCGGCGGTCAAAAGATTTTTAGCGCCTTCAACGATTCTGTCTGTAGCCGCTTGACTTAGCCCTGGAATTTGTTCTGGAAGGACGTTGCTTATTTGCTTTGAGACAAAAGGATCAAATATGTTTTTAAGGCCGACGGTAGCAGCGCCTGTTACTGCACCTTTACCAAATCCTTCACCAAAACTGCCGCCTTGTCTTTCGGCTCCAAGCCCACCGAACGTGCCAGATACTAGCGCTTGAGCCACATATGGAGCAGCCGTATTTCCAACAACGCCCGCAAGCATGTTTGTCAGGCTGCTTAAAGTCCCTCCACTCAAAACAAGCGGTGCGGCTTGCAGTGCAAAATCAATCAAGCCACTTTTAAGTCCGCCTTCTTGGACTTTTGCTTGTTGCCCAGTGGATGCGCCGTAAGGATCAAAGACATCGTATGTAGTGGTGCGCCCACCCCATGAGTCTCCGGTTGATCCTACTTGTTTATACGTCTGGAAGTCGTCTCCCAGCAGATCAAGATTTGTGCGGCTCTTGCGTACCCCTTCCAAGCCGCCTTGTGTCAGGCCGGCTTGAGCTTCTGGGGAAAACGCCGCACGATCTACGGGCGATGAGCGCAGGATCTGCAGCAGTTCTTCTGCGGTTAACTCGTCCATTACGTCAGATCCCAGAATGACAGTGCGCCGATAGCGGTGTGCGTACCAGACAATGCGCGGACGGCAATTGTGTAGATGTCTGAAGTGCCGGCAAGGTCAGCGCCCAGTTGCAAGTCCCAGTTGTAGTCCCCGCCACCTGCGGTGATCCCGCTGGACTGCGTTGAGGCCAATACAAACTGCTGCTGCACGATGGTCCCGCCTGTGTACGCTGTGGCAGAGAGGTCAGCCTCAACATTGGTAGAAGAGGTCGAGGTCCAAGACGCACCAGTCAGCGTGGGGTTCTTCACCAAGACAACCTCAAAGGTCACCGACGAAGCCGCTGTGGGTAGGACGGAGTATCCATCAGGAATGACAACAGCGCCAGTCCTTCCAGAAGCTAAACGTATCGAAACCAGCGGGACGAAGCTTGCGCCAATACTTGCGTTGGCCGTGGTCATACGCGCCACGTTGAGCGCGACCTTCTTCTCGTAGCCGCCCTCAGAGATCACCGAGGAACAAATTTGCTTGAGCGTGGCAGCGGTCGATGCACCTGTGTTGGTGATCTCATAGCGCATCGGCAGTATTGCCGTGGTCATGTAGACCGCCGTCAGGTTGTTGGCGTTCTGGAATGTGTGAGCAATGATGACTTGCCCGTCAATCACAAACCCCGCTCGCACCGAGCCCACACCCAGCCACTCAAAGTCTTCCCAAAAGATCTGCGCCTTGGTCAAGTCAAGGGTAAACCCTGAGTCCCCGGTTCCGTTAAGCTTGTCTCCGTTCCAATCAGCCTGGGCCACGCGGGTGTCTACAGCCGCGCCTGTAACGTAGGTGCGCCGCACGATGTAAACCGTAGTGCCGTCACGCTCAACAAATACGCCGTTTTGGGTGTTGAAGTAGCCGACTCGGATACGCTGGTTGGCCGATGCTGCAGGCATCACAAACGTATTGAAGGTCAGCAGGGACTTACCCGGTTGGTACGAGAACGACCTGTAAGTCTGCCTTACAACTTCAGAGCCAGAGCTTGTGGTGACGTTCAGGTTGACCGTGCTTTCATTGGCAGTGTAAGTAACCGTGCCGCCCGTGGCGGTAGTCTCGGCCCAGAGATCGTTTTTCTCGTAGCGGTTCTGAGAGTCAAAGAGGGTGTACGGCTGGCTGAAACGCGCCCGACCAAAAGCGTCAAGCGCGGTGCCGTAAAACTGCACATTTACCGGAGACGCATTCACAAGCTGCTCCAAAAAGTTGTCAAGCTGGTTGAAGTACAGCCGGAGTATGCTGACAAAGGAGTCAAAGTACGCCTTGTCGTATTCTGGTTGTGGCTTTGGTAAAGACGGTGATGTAAACCGCTTGACCAGATTTGCCCAGACGGTGCTCATTAGCTCTTCCTGCCATCAGGTCGGATGTCAATTCTGGTTGCACCCAACTGCCACTGGACTCCAAGGCCCGTAGACGCTGCCTTAATAGACATTTGACGCCCACGCACCCGAATGTTCACTTGGCCCGTGTACCTGTCAACCGGCACTGTGGCACTGCGTACCACAGGGAATGAGTTTTCCCCCGCCACCGACATATCAGAAGTCACCAAAGCTACCGGGTCTACGCCCCTGGTGTATCCAGAGCCAGAGTTCTGCAGGGGCAGCAATGTCAACTGCATCGACGGGTTATTGGCCGTTGACCCCGTAAAGTTTACGTCAGGCAGCACGCGCCACACAAAGCCAAAGTTGTGCCCGTCTTCAATGTCAAACTCAGACGAAGTGATGTAAGCCTCAATCGGAAGCGTTGAGGTGGTGGCGTTGTCGTCCACACCGACTTCGTGGTTCAGCAAGCGCCGGTTGTAATCCGCTGCTATCGGAATTGCGCTTGCCACGCTTGTGTCAATCCATGCGGTACGCCCAAGATTGCCGTAGTACCAAGCCTTCTCGACGTAGTTATAGATCACATACTTATCAACCACCGTGCTGTTTGCTGAGCAGTAGAACCACCAAACTTCGTTGAATTGCTCATTGGTGCCCGCAAAAACCTGTTGCAGTTGATCAAAGTTGAGATCGCTGAAGACATACTGACGCAGGTCACAGACGATGTTCTGTACGCGCCCGTCGTACATATAAAACTTCTCGTTACCCATCCAGTAGGTAACGCCCGTGGCGGTGGCCCAGGCTCTGTCGCTGACGATGGAGATGTTGTCCGACAGAAGCTGTGAGCCCCACACAACCGGAGGGCCGAGGTACTGCAGGGAATAGATGGCGGTGTCGGTCCAGACCAGAATTTCTTGCCGCACCTGAGCCACAGCCTCAATGGCTGACCCGTGGGACAAGCGCACACTGCCCGCTTGGTTGGTGGCTGATGGGGTCCAGTTGACCGCGCTCTCTTGATCAGACCACCGGATCAACATGGTGTCTTGCAGGATTGAGCCGTAGTCGTTGCACCCAAACGCCAAGACAAACCTTGAGGTATCCGACACCATCAGCAGGCGCTGGATGATTGGCACATCTGACGCACCGGACAAAGACGAAATTGCCACCCCGCGAGTGGTCACCCCAGCGGTTTCGTCCCAGTAATACATCCCGCCGTCTTTGGGGCCAAAGATCAGGTCTTCACCGAAGTTGTAGTGGTTCCAGATGCGGATGGCCGTAGTAGACGTAACGCCCGTACCCCAGCCACCAGCGCCCCAAGAGCCAGCACTCCAGCCAGTAAGCGCAGTTTGCGTTTCATCGCCTACATTGACCTGATAAGCCGCAATGACCGCAGCGCCACCGTAAGAGCCGGCAGCAATGGAAGAGCCCGTGGTGATGGTGTACGTGTCTACCGTCAGTACCGTGACTTGAAACTCGGCATTGAATATGGAGTTGTAAGTCCCTGTTGCGCCGCTGAAGGTTACAAAATCACCTGTAACGCACCCGTGAGCTACATCCGTGACTGTTACCGTGGTGGTCCCGTCACCTGCAAATGGATTACCAGACCCAGGAGGGGTTGGACCCAGCATCGGGTTGACTGTCTTCCTAATTGGCGTGACATCGTAATAAGCGCCGCCGCTAGCTTCAGCAATGTAGTACTTGAGGTTTGTCCCCAGGCTTACGTACTTTCGGCCAAAGTTTGATGCCCACGCCCACAGAGAGCGACAGATACCCAAAAACTGTTCGTTGCTAATCTGTTGCCAGCCGCCAATCTTTTCTGGTGTACCTTGGCGAAAACGAATCTTGTCGCAGGAGAACCACCCACCTTCAGTGGTGTACCGCGTGTTTTCCCGGTTTACACCGGTCTTCATCAAAAGTTTTTTCAGCGGCATGATTACCCCAACAGTTTTGCTTCGGCTTCTCTGCGCCTGACAAGTCCTGGCAGAACACGCCCCCCGCCCCTGACCCACAGCAACAATTGCTCTTTTGAGCCTTCCCAGTCAAGGGCTCGGAGTTTGCGCCTCAGGGTTGATGTTTGAAGTCTACCTGCACCGAGGTTGTAAGTGAAATCTGCGATAGCACAAAATGCCCGCCAGTTACCGTTTGCCAAGCTCCATGCAAACAACTCAGGACACTGCCGCATTACAGCAGAAGCGCATACCCGCTGAAGTTCATCCATGAGCCATGCGTCAGCAATTGCTCGCGTAATGGGCGGATCTTCCATCGTGACCTTCTTGCCTGAAGGCTTATAGACGGTTCCCCAACCAATCGTAGGGTAGCCTGCTGGGCAGACATAAGGGTAGATAAGGCCATCCGCCCCAACCCTATGAAGCCCCTCAAACTGCTTGCACAGCGCTACCGCTACGTCCAAGTTCACGCAAGACCTCGCTTTGCCAGAGTGCGATCCATAAACCAATAGTTAATAGTGCCCCCCACAAGAGCGGCAAAGTCAGCGCTCATGGCAACTTTGAAGACCTCCACTGGCGGCAAACCCTGCAACCATGCGTTCCAAGCAAACCAAATATGTACAAAAGACCAGAGAAACAAAACCCAATATGTCACTACCGGGCGTACCGAGGCGCTGAGTGAAGCCACCCACCCCCCTGCCTTTTTGACCATATCGGTCTGCTGATCTATCGCGCTCTTGAGTGCGTCAAGGACTCCAACGTCTACAGCCGCAGCGTGTTGAGCGCCAATTTCATGCAACTTTTGGGCACCCCGCTGGGCCTCTAACTGGCACTGGCGGTCGAACATAGCAAGTTCATGTGACCGCTCGTTTTTCTTATCCAGCCACTTGAGTACTTCTGGCGCAAGTCTGAATAAGCCACCGAAGATTGAACCTAACAGCCCGCCGCCAAGAAAGTCCATATCAACCTCTCTATTAACAGGTCAAAGCACCGCCCATGCCACCTGAGCCGCCGAGAGCGCCAGAACCGCCCGTGGCAGTAGCAGAGCCAGGGACGCCAGACGCAGCAGATGAGGGGTTAGCCGCAGCCGATCCACCCGCCGCACCGCCAGCACCAGGGCCACCAGAGCCAGCCGCGCAAGTGCGCGTCAGTACGCCATCGCCAATCACACCATCCCGGCCAATTGTTGTCGTCGCAGTGTTGGTAGACGTTGTGCTGGTGTTGGTCGTGGTTGAAGTCTGGTTTGCGTTGGTCGTTGTCTGGTTGGCGTTTGTCGTGGTCGTAGTGTTGTTGGTTACGTTGGCAGCAGGGGCCTGGATCTTCCCAGCCACTTGAGCGATTGCGCTGTACGAACCCAGGAATATGTCCTTGTTGGCGTTGGCCTGGGCAATACTGACGTTAGCGTTGGTCTGCCCTTGTTTGTAAGCCATCACCGGGGCAATCCACGGCGTGATGATGTTGTTGGTCAACTGCAAAACCTGCAGAACACGGTCTACAGGAGACGGAGCCGGGGCGATTTGTTGGCTCTGCACCTGAGGCTGGGCAGAGGGCTGCATCTGCATGAGCGAGAACATAGCAGCAACTTTGGCTGCATCCCCGCCCGTCGATGCCATAGAAGCGATGGCTGCATACCGAGCCTTGTCCGCTTCCGCTTTGGCTACAGCAATGGTCTGCTCTGAGCGCGTACGGGACTCAATTGCTTCGTAATACGCCTTGTCAGAGGCACAGCCCGTCAAAGCCACTGAACATAGAAGAATGTAAGGCTTCATGGTTACTCCTTAAACGTTTCCGGTGTTGGTGCTCGGGAATGCACGACCTGCGCCCCAGATGATGCGAACTGCCCCTGGACCACCATTTTCGCCAGTGTTATTTACGCCACCTGTTCTTCCGCCCGCACCGGCTCCACCACCATAGGTTTGCCCACTACCACCAGAACCTGCTACCCCATCTGCACCCGATGCACCGCCCGTGCCGTTTGATCCTTCTCCTAACAACCCAACACCACCCCCACTGCCGCCTGAACTTGTAGTGTTAGCGTCAATTACAGTGCCGCCACCACCGCCGCCACCGCCACCACCTGATCCACTGCTACCTGCGGCACCGAGTGATGGAGAAATTGCTCCTGCTCCCCCTGCCCCTCCTGCTCCAGAATACCCCCCAGCACCGCCGCCACCGCCTGGGCCACCTGCAGTTGTACCCCTTGCCCCGCCGTCTCCACCTGTTCCAACAGAACCAGTAGTTGTGTCTGTTGCAGGCGCAAAAACCAAATTAGTTCCGCCACGAGCGACTCCCGAGCCGCTGCCTGGAATTGCGACAGAGCTAGTACCATTGCTGCCTGTGCCACCGGCTCCAACTGTTATTGTTAAAGATTCCCCAGGCGTAACAGAGATACTATTTACATATCGAAGCTTTCCACCCGCACCTGAATAAGCACTGTTCCCTCCCGCGCCGCCACCAACAGCTATAGCACAAATTGATGTAATGCCTGTTGGTACTGTCCAAGAGGTAGATGACGTAAACAAAACTTGCCCAGGTGGCGTGACATATGTCGCCCCAACCACTGACAACACTATTCCACTCATGACACGTTCCCTGTGATCACGCAGACGGTGCCGCTGATAAACATGATGTTTGCAACACCGCGTGTAGCTACAGTAACAGTTGCTTTGTCAGCGTCCGTTCCACCGATGTACGCGGTAGTAATCGTGCAAGTGATCGTGATGTTGCCGCTGGTGTTGTTGAATATCATTACAACGTCCCCTTCAGCAAAAGTTGCATCTGGGATAGTTATGCTTCCGCCCGTGCCAACCTGCACATACTTGCCCACATCGGATGTGGTAAGTGAATAAGATCCAGTCTGAGTTCCAACGGCAGGGATGTTTCTAAAGCCAACCGTAAATGTCTCATTAGGCAGCGTAACGGTTCTTGATGCCGTTAACGTTGTAGGTTGTATTGTTGCCCTAAAAGAAGAACTACCGCCCGCACGTCCCGTTACGGCAATACCGTCTTGCGTTGTAGTGGTAGACGCAAGAAATGTCGTGCTGCTACCAAAAGTTTTATTCGTTACTGTTTGAGTTGCAGTATCTAAAACAACCGCACCTGCCGCGTCTGGAAAAGTAACCGCACGAGATGCAGTCAGTGTTCCGGGGCTAAGCGTTACACGCAGGCTTGTTGAACCTCCTGCTCTACCCGTAATGATGATGCCGTCTTGGGTAGATGTGGCTGTTCCAAATGTCTGCCCAGTAGCGTTATAAAAAGTGTTGGCTCCAGTAAATGCGTTATTAGCGCTAAGTACAGGAAAAGATGGCGCGGTAGATTGCCATGTTGTTCCGTTGGAGGTCAATAAGTTTCCAGATGACCCAGGGGCGACCACTTGAAACGAAGAAGTTCCGTTACCAAGCAATACGTTATTGACCGTAAATGTCGTCCCACCAGTACCACCGTTGCCAACAGGCAAAGTCCCCGTGACATTGGTTGTAAGAGAACAATACGTAGTAGATGTTGATCCGGTCCCACCGTTGGCAGTAGGCAGTGTGCCAGACACTTCAGTAGTAAGACTTACCGTACCTGCAGTGAGCGCCGAGGTGCCGGTTCCTTTGACAACGCCAGTTAGCGTTGTTGCACCCGTACCCCCAGAGGACACCGGCAAAGCAGCCCCGAGAGTCAAAGACCCAAAGTAGTTCAGCGCAGCAACAACGTCAGTGCCGTTGCATCGCAGATAAGCAGTTGCACCGTTAGGGACTGAAATCCCTGTGCCCGCTGCAGTCTTGACTGTTTGAGCGCTGCCCGTAGCATTCACAACCACATACAGCTTGCTGACCGCAGGGACGATGACGTTGTACGAACCGCCTGGGGTTCCACCTAGGCTAAGAATTGCCGCCCGCGCTTCATCGGTTGCGCCGTTGGCCGTAGACAGCGTGTAGTTCGCTGCCGTCATGGTGATTGTGGCCGTGCCTGCGACCGAGGTGTCTACCAGTGCAGTGATGCCGTTGTTTACCTGCGTGCCCCAGGTGCCAGAGTACTCTCCGGTAGCAGGCTGGACTAGACGAAGGCTGGTGGTATATACGGCCATGTAAACCTCAGTTGATTACCGGCCCCCAGTTGGGGCTCTGTGTATTTGTGGGGATAGCCCATGCAGGCGTCTGCGTGTCAGGCACTTGATTCCAACCGGGGGTCTGTGTGTTGGAGATGACGCCCCAGGCTGATGTCTGTCCGTCAACAATGTCTTGCCAGTTCGGATTCTGCGTGTCAGGAACCAGCCCCCATACGTTTACCGATCCTACCAGCCCCAAGGCTTGAACGCCAGTAGGAAGTATGGTAGCGCCGCCCGTGACGGTAACTGTCCCGACAAACCCAGTGGCCTGCACCCCGGTGACCGGAACATCCTGCCGCAGTTCGACAGTGACCGTACCAATCTCACCCGTGGCTGAGACGCCCGTTGGGTACACATTTGCCGTGCCAGTGACCGAAACTGTGCCTATTGCACCTGTAGCTTCGACCCCCGTGACTGGGATGTCTGTGTTGCCCGTGACCGTGACGGTGCCCGTTTGGCCGGTAGCCTGAACCCCTGTGACAGGGACATCAATGTCCGTGAAGGCATTGACCGTGCCAACCTGCCCAGTGGCCTGTACGCCCGTGGGGAAGACGTTCGCCGTACCTGTGACCGTGACCGTGCCGGTCTGGCCTGTAGCCTCAACACCTGTGACCAGAACAAGCTGATCAAGCAGGACTGTGACCGTGCCAACTTGGCCGGTGGCTTCTACCCCTGTGACGCTTGTGTTGGCACCGCCTGAGACAGATACAGTGCCAATCTGCCCGGTAGCTTCTACCCCGGTGACATCTACAACCGCTGTGCCAGTGACGGTAACAGTGCCGGTCTGTCCGGTAGCTTCAACGCCTGTGACGGCAGCAATCGCACCCGCCAGAACCGTGACGGTGCCCGTCTGCCCCGTGG